>ENA-ORTI01001540-ORTI01001540.1-human-gut-metagenome-genome-assembly--contig:-NODE-1540-length-23272-cov-3.258905_pt1 | contig 23272 bp, 16 predicted proteins | sample MGYA00242071_ERZ509191 | MGnify/ENA primary metagenome ERZ509191 (study PRJEB26280, sample SAMEA2338832) | human gut metagenome | biome: human gut; feature: human-associated habitat; material: faeces...
TGACATCCAGCGCTTTGCCGAGGGCGGCGCTGCGGGCGGGGCGGCTGCGGCCGCCGGAAGCGCTGCCGACGCCGGGCAGCCGGGCGAAGGGGCCGGTGCGGGCGCACAGAGCGCGCCAAACGCGGCCCAGACGGGGCAGGACGCCACTGCCGGGGAAACGCCGCGCGACCTGAAAGCCGAGTTTGACGCCCTGGTGAAGGGCGAATACAAGGGCGAGTTTGACGCGCGGGTGCAGAAGATCATCAACCAGAGGTTTGCCAAGGCAAAGGCCGCCGAGGAAGCCAACGGCAAGATGCAGGCCGCCATGGACGTGCTGGCCCAGCGATACAGCCTGAAGGCCGACGATTACGACGGCATTGCGGCGGCGCTGAACGATGACCAGAAGCTGTACGAGGAGGCCGCGGGCGAGGCAGGCATGGACGTGAAGCAGTTCATGCGGGTGCAGCAGCTGGAGCGGGAGAACGCCCGTTACCAGCGCCAGCAGGCCGAGCTTGCCCAGCGCCGGCAGATGGACCAGGCGTACCAGCGCCTGATGCAGGAGGCCGACGGCGTGAAGGCGCAGTACCCGGCGTTTGACCTGAACGCCGAGATGCAGGACCCGGACTTTGTGCGGCTTTTGCGCGCGCAGGTGCCGCTGAAAACCATTTACGAGGTGCGCCACCAGGACGAGATTTTGGGCGGCGCAATGCAGTACACCGCGCAGAAGGTGGCCGCCAAGGTGGCCGCCGGCGTGAGCGCCAACAGGGGCCGCCCGGCGGAAAACGGCGCGGCGGCCAGCGGCGCCAGCGGGGCAAGGTTTGATGTGGAACATTCGACAAAGGAGCAGCGCATGGCGCTGATCCGGCGCGCGGCGAACGGAGAACGAATCGAGTTTTAAGGCCTGCCTGAAAGGCGGGCAGGAAGGAGGAAACCCATGATCTGCAACTGGAAACAGCATTTTGACATCCAGCGCTTTGCGGCTGCGGGCACCCAGACGACGGGCACCAGCACCCTGAGCGCCGAAATGAAAACCTTTTACGACAAAACCCTGCTGGACAATGCCGAACCCCAGCTGGTACACGACCAGTTTGGGCAGGAGCGCAACATCCCGGCGCACGGCGGCAAGACGATCGAGTTCCGCAAATTTTCGAGCCTGGCGAAGGCCACGACCGCCCTGACCGAAGGTGTGACCCCGGACGGCAAGAGCCTGACCGTGACCAGCAAGACCGCCACGGTGGCGCAGTACGGCGACTACATTGTGCAGAGCGATATGCTGGAGCTTACCGCCATTGACAACACCATTGTGGAGGCGACGAGGCTTTTGGGCGACCAGGCGGGCCGCACCCTGGACACCGTGACCCGCGAGGTGCTGGCCGGCGGGACCAATGTGCTGTACTGCCCCAAGATTGCCACGGACGGCACCGAAACCGCCGTGACGGCCCGCGCCAGCCTGGACGCGACCTGCCTTTTGACCGTGAAGCAGGTGTTCCGCGCGGCGGCGATCTTGAAGGCCGCCAACGCGCCCAAGATCAACGGCGACTATGTAGCAATCATTCACCCGTATGTGGCCTATGACCTGATGATGGCCGCGGGCGACGCCTGGATGGACGTACACAAGTATACCAGCCCGGAGAACATCTACAACGGCGAGATCGGCAAGCTGGGCGGCGTGCGCTTTGTGGAAACCACCGAGGCGAAGATCGTGTCGAACAAAGCGACCAGCCCCATCAACATTTTCTGCACCCTGTTTTTGGGCGCGGACGCCTACGGCAAGACCAAGGTGGAGGGCAGCGGCCTGGAAGTGATTGTGAAGCAGAAGGGCAGCAGCGGCAGCGCCGACCCGCTGAACCAGCGTTCCAGCGTGGGCTGGAAGGCCATCAAGTGCGCCGAGCGCCTGAGCGAGGAGTACATGGTGCGCGTGGAGAGCGGAAGCACCTGGAGCAGCCAGGCGGCGGTGAACTGATAACAGAAAGGACAAACAGCGATGAGCAGCGTGAAAAAAAGCATTGAAACGGCAGAAAGCGCACAGGCGGCCGGAGCCGGAACCGGCGAGGACGCCGTGCGCGAGGCACAGCGCGAGGCCATGGCCCCCGCCCGCGTGGCGGAGGAGGGCGACCCCAACATGACCGAGAAGGTGACGATGCGCCTGCCGGTGAACCGGGAGAACCCCGGCGACAACGAGGTTGTTGTGGGGCTGAACGGGCGCTTTTACAAGATCAAGCGCGGCGTGAAGGTGGAGGTGCCGAAGGCCGTGGCGCTGATTTTGCAGCAGAGCGAGGAACAGGACGCCGCGACGCTGGAAATGATCGAAGCGATCCGGGACGGCAAACAGCACCAGGGCTGATGCCGCAAGAGAACAACACCCTACACAGGGGCGATGGGGAGAAAAGCCCGCCGCCCCTGATTTTTGTAAGAAGAGGTGAAGAACATGACGATACGGCAGGCTTTGACACAGGTGGAGCAGGTAAAGCCGAACGCCGTGCCGGACGAGGTGCTGGTGCAGTGGCTGAACGAGGTGGACCAGACGATTTTTAAGGAGCTGGTGAAAACACACGAGTACGGCACAGAGCTTGTGTTTGGCGGGTACGACCGCACGGACGAGAGCGGCGCGGACAGTGTTGTGCTGCTGGCGCCGGAGCCGTACAGCCAGCTGTATGTGTATTACCTGTGCGCGCAGATTGACATGCAGAACCAGGAATTTGACCTGTACCAGAACAACGCCGCCCTGTACAACAAGGCATACAGCGACTATGCGAGCTATTACAACCGGAAGATCATGCCGGCGAGCGAGGCAAAGTTTAACGCCTGGGGGGTGAGGTGATGCGGCTGCCAAAGCTGGAGGGCAAAACGGGAAGCACCGAGCTGAACCGGCAATTTTTAGGATACCGCCATGTGGACGCACCGGACGAGGGCGCGTTTTACGAGATGGAAAACGTGACAAGCGAGCGCTACCCCCTGATGGCCCCGCGCAGCCCGCGCGCCAAACTGTATACCCTGCAAAACCCCGGCGGGCTGTGCGCCAAGACGGCGCTGGCATGGACAGAGAACGGGAAGCTGTATTACGGCGGCGAGGCCGTGGCCGATGTGAGTGAGGGCGAAAAAACCTTTGTGAGCATGGGGGCGTGGCTGATCGTGTTCCCGGACGGGGTGCGGTACAACACGGCGGACGGCACGGTGGATGCCATTGGGCAGAAGAATGTGACGGACGGGACTGTGAACTTTACCCTGTGCGAAGCGGACGGCACGGCGTACAGCGACTATACCGTGAGCGAAACCGAGCCGGAGGACACGACAAAATACTGGCTGTGTACCGGCAGCGACCCGCACTGCCTGAAAAAGTACAGCGCTGCCACAAAGCTGTGGAACACGATACCGACCACCTATGTGATGATAAGCGCCGCCGGCATTGGCAAGAACCTGGCGGAAGGCGACACCGTGACGGTGAGCGGGGTGCTGGACAGCGTGGGGGCCGACCTGAACGGCGAGATGCTGCTGCAGCAGGCGGCGGACGACGCGGTTGTGGTGGTGGGCTTTTTGGACGAAACGGCAAGCCAGACCGACGCGGTGACGCTGGAGCGAAAGGCCCCGAAGCTGGATTATGTGGTGGAGTGCAACAACCGGCTGTGGGGGTGCAGCAGCGAGGAAAACGAGATTTACGCCTGCAAGCTGGGCGACGCGACCAACTGGAACTGCTTTGCTGGGCTGGCGACCGACAGCTACACCGTGAGCGTGGGCAGCGACGGGCCGTTTACCGGCGCGGCAGTGCAGCTGGGGTATGTGCTGTTTTTTAAGGAGAACTGCCTGCACAAGGTATACGGCAGCAAGCCGAGCAACTTCCAGGTGAGCATGACGGCCTGCGAGGGGGTGCAGCCGGGCAGCGCCAAAAGCCTGTGCATGGTGGGCAGCACCCTGTATTACAAGGCCGACCACGGCGTGATGGCCTATGACGGCAGTGTGCCGGAAAGCGTGAGCGCGGCGCTGGGCGGCGTGTATTACCAAAACGCCGTGGCGGGCACCGAGCGCGGGCGGCTGTACCTGAGCATGCAGGACGCGGCGGAAAGCTGGCACCTGTTTGTGTACGACACGGAAACCGGCATTTGGTGCCGCGAGGACGCGGCCCACGCGGCGGCATTTGCGACGCTGAACGGGAACGCCTACATGCTGGACGCGGACGGGTGTGTTTGGAAGCTGACCCCGGCGGAAGGGGAAGCGACCGAGGGGCCGGTGCGCTGGATGGCCGAAACCGGGATGCTGGACCCGTATGTGCTGGATGCGCACTACACCAACCGGCTGCAAATCCGGCTGTGGCTGCCGGAGGGAAGCCGGTTTGCGGTGTGGGCGCAGTATGACGACGGGGACTGGCAGCGCGCGGCGGATTTTGCGGGCAGGCGGAGCCGGAGTGTGTTTTTGCCGGTGATCTTGCGCCGGTGCGACCATGTGCGGCTGCGGCTGTGCGGTGTGGGGCCGTGCAAGGTGTACGCCATGAGCCGGGTGACAGCGACGGGCAGCGAACGGCGCGAGCGGGACAGCCTGAACGGATGAGGAGGTGCGGGCAATGGCAAACCTGAGCCAGTTGCAGATGCCGAGCATTGACACGGGGCAGCTGAGCGGCAAGGACGGCAAAAAGATAAAAAGCTACCTGTTCCAGATACAGGAAATGCTGCGGTATGCCCTGAACGACATTGACGAGGACAATTTAAGCGAGGAGCTGCGCAGCAAAATTGAGAGCGGGGGCCTGAGCAGCGAAATCAGCCAGGCGCTGGATGCCATTACCCTGCGGGTGACGGGGCTGGACGATGCCCAGGCCGAGCTGAAGCTGACGGCGGAAGGGCTGACGAGCCAGGTGGAGGCACAGGGCGGGCGGATCAGCACGCTGGAACAGACGGCCACAAGCATTACGGCGCGGGTGGAAACCGCCGAGGGCGATATTACCACCCTGGAGCAGACGGCCACCAGCCTGACGGGGCGCATTGAGAGCGCCGAGGGCGACATTAACACCCTGACGGCGACGGCGACGGCGACCGGACTGGAAGGGCGCATTGAGAGCGCCGAGGGCAGTATTACCACCCTGACGGCGACGGCGGACGGCCTGAGCACCCGTGTGGAGAGCGCGGAGGGCAACATTACCAGCCTGACGCAGACGGCGGACAGCCTGAAAACCCGTGTGGAGAGCGCGGAGGGCGACATTACCACCCTGACGGCGACGGCGGAGGGGCTGAAAACCCGTGTGACGGACGCGGAGGGCAACATTACCACCCTGACGGCAACGGCGAATGGCCTGACCACCCGCGTGGAGAGCGCGGAGGGCGATGTTACCACCATCAAGCAGTGGGCGGACAGCCTGACGCTGAGTGTGGCGAACGGGGACAGCAGCAGCACCATACGCCTGATGGCGGGCAGCACCGAGATTTCCAGCGGGAGCATTGGGTTTACCGGCGTGGTGACATTTTCGGATTTGAGTACCTGGAACCAGGACAAGACGATCATCAACGGCGGAAACATTACCACGGGGCAGATACACAACAGCGATTATTCGACGGTGTACGACCTGGACAACGCGTGGATACGGATGGGCGCGTCGGACGGGAACCGGGTGTACATCGACAAGAGCGGGATCCAGTGGTACGGGGGCACCGCCACCAGCAGCGGGATGTCGCAGGGGGTGATCCAGAACGGGCTGAAAACCACGACGGAGGGCGACACCACCATTTTCTGCGCGGACACCCGCTACCAGAAATACGGATGGTGGCACGACAGCAGCTTTCAGGGCATCACGATCGAGCAGGTGGACAACAGCGTGGGGTGCAGCGGAAAACTGGAGGTGAACCAGGGCATCCAGTGCCGTTCCCTGAGCGCGTGGGACGCCAAGAACCGCATTGTGCGCACCGATTTTGGAAACCTGGCCATCAACGCGGTGGAAAGCCCGGAGCCGATGTTCTGCGATGCGGGCAGCGGCGAGTGTGATGAAACCGGCCTTTGTTACATCGCAACCGAACCGCGCTACCGCGAGACCGTGAGCGAAACGCAGGATTTGCGCTGGGCGCTGACCCCGACGGGCGCAAGCGCCGCGCTGTGGGCAGAAAAAACGGCCTTTGGCGCAATCGTTCACGGCCCGGCGGGACAGTGCTTTGACTGGGTGTGCTGGGGCGTACAGCGCGGCTTTGAGGGCGTGTACGCTGACGTGAGCGATGCCAAGTACCCGGAGGAGGAGAACCGGGGCGCGGCCCTGCTGGACGCGGCGGAAACAGAAGCGGCGGTGAGTTTGCCACTGACGATAGAAGAAGCGAGTTGAAAGGAGATTTGACCATGAACAAAATCACAGGCTTTAGCGTGCTGACGACCGGCGAGGGGGAGCGGGTGACGCTCTCTTACAGCGTGCTGGACGCAGACGGCAACATTGTGAGCACCAACAACCGCAAGAACTACGTTGTACTGGACGAGGACGTGCTGACGGCGATCGCCGCCATCCGCACCGACGCGGCGGCGCATTTGGAGGGCTGAGATGAAGAGCATTGACAAGCGCGTGCGGGAGCTGCGCAGGGCGGTGGAGGGTGTGCTGAACACCTACGGCCTGCCCCTGAGCATTGACGAACTGGTGCTGGAGGGCCTGCTGAGCACGGTGCGGGCGCAGATGGAACGGGACAGTGACCCGGAGGAGGCTGAAAATGGCAAACCGAAGCAAAGTTGACCAGATCGAACGGGAGCGCCCCGGCGCATACACCCGAAGCGACCGGGTGACAAGCGCCGAGGCGGAGCGCAAGAACTACCAGACCACGCGGCCCAGTGAATACACCAAAAGCCAGGCGGTGCTGGACGCTGAGGCGGCGCTGAAGGATTACCAGGCGCAGCGGCCCGGCGATTACACCAAGAGCCAGGCGGTGCTGGATGCCGAGGCGGCGATCAAAAATTACCAGGCACAGAGGCCCGGCGACTATGAGAGCCAGTACGGCGCGCAGATCGACAGCCTGCTGGAGCAGATACAGAACCGGAAGGCGTTTGCCTATGATTTTAACGCCGACCCCTTGTACCAGCAGTACAAGAACCAGTACACCAAGCTGGGCAGCAACGCGGCGGCCAACGCGGCGGCGGACGCGGCAGCCCTGACGGGCGGCTACGGCAGCAGCTACACGGCCAGCGCTGCCGCGCAGGCCAACCAGCAGTACCTGACGCAGCTGAACAATGTGATCCCCGATTTGTACCAGGCGGCCTATGAACGGTACCAAGGCGAGGGGAACGACCTGTACAACCAGCTGAGCGCTTTGCAAAACCAGGATGAGATGCAGTACGGGCGCTGGCAGGACCGGTACGCGAACTGGGCGGATTACCTGGACTACCTGACGAACCGCGCGGACAGCGAATACCAGGCCGAGTACGGGCGATACCAGGACAAGTACAGCAACTGGGCCGACTACCTGGATTACCTGACCGACCGCGCCGACACGGCGTACAGCCAGGACTACGGCGAATACAGCGACAACTACAACCGCTGGCAGGATTACCTGGACTACCTGACGGAGCGCGAGGACACCGCCTACAACCAGGATTACGGCGAGTACAGCGACAATTACAACCGCTGGCAGCAGATGCTGGACTACTATTACGGCGATTACCGCGACATGGTGAGCGACGAGCAGTGGCAGCAGGAGTTTGCGGAGAGCCAGAGGCAGTTTAACGAGCAGCTGGCGTTTGACAAGCAGCAGTACGCGGACAGCCTGGCGGCCAGCGCGGCGCGCGCGGGCGGCAGCGGGAGTTCTGCGGGCAGGAGCAGTTCGAGAAGCAGCGGGAGAAGCAAGAGCAGCAGCGACGATACCGTGCAGTATTGGATCAGCAAGATTGACCCGATGGCGGGCAGCGGACAGAGCTATGATTCCAGCACCCGCGCAGGCAAGGTTGGCATTGCCAACATGATAAACAACGGCTACAAGAAAGGGAACCTGACCAAAACACAGGCAAAGGCGATTGCCGCGCACTACGGAATTTCGATTGATTAAGGAGAAAGCAATGAGCGTACATTTGAACCTGCGGAACGGAAAAATCAGGACAGACGACGAGGAGGACATTGTACAGACAGCGGCCCCGGCGGCGCAGGAAACGGCGGCACAGACAAGCGCCGATTACGAGCGGCAGGTACGCCTGAACCTGAAAAGAGGGACCGTAAGCTACGGCGGAAAAAGCTACGGCCTGAGCCATGAGGGAACGAGCAATGCCGGAAGCCAGGCTTTGCAGGAGCGAATTGACGCGAGAAGCCGGGAGCAAAAGGCGCGCACGGGCAATATCTGGCAGGCACAGAGCCAGACGGCGAACCGGCAAAGCACGGAAGCCCGGCAGGAAGAAACCGCCAGGCAGAAGGTGATCACCATGTTGGCAGCGGGGGCCGCGGGGCTGGGGAGCCGGAGCACGGGCAGCGCGCGCGGCACGGCAAGCAGCTATTTGCAGGGCGGCGGCAGCACGGGCGGCAGCGCCTACGCCGCCGCCCTGAGCGCCCCGGCGGGCCGCACACAGCGGTATGTGAGCGGGCGGGAACAGCTGGGGCAGGACATTTTGAACCTGAACCGGCGGCAGGATGCCGAACAGGCGCTTGGCAGCCGCGTGATGAGCGACACGGCGCGCACCGACACGCTGGAACAGGCGGCGCGGGACACCGTGATCGATGCCATGGTGCGGCAGGCGCAGGCGGGCGGGCAGACGCAGGCGGACAAGGCCCGCGCTTTTGACCAGGTGAACGCCTGGCTGGACGAAAACCCGGAAGCCAAGACGCTGTGGGACGCCGAGCGCGGCGCGGGGCGCGGCAACCCGGCGGCACAGCGCGCGGCGCAGAGGATACGCGCCGGGATGAGCGAGGAGGAGGAGCGCGCCTACGAGCAGGCCGGGGAGCTGTACGACAGTTACGGCAGCGCGTGGAGCGCGGCGCACCGGCTGGGCAGCGACGTGAAGGGCCTGGCACAGCAGGCGGCGGGCAGCTGGGCGACGCTGGCGGAAAGCATTGCCCCCGCCACCCGCGACGAGGCAGCCAACAACAGCGCCGAGCGGCATGCGCTGGCCGAACTGCGACGCCTGACCGACGAGGGCAAAGTGTTTGAAACCGACGAGAACGGGCAGATGCGCACCAGCGACGAGTACGAGGCGGCGCTGGCGCGCTACAACGCGGCGAAGGAGGCCGGGCCGCAGGACAACCAGAAAACCGTTTTGACCGATGAGAACAGCGCCGGGATGCGGCTGTACCACGAGGGCGGCGAGAACCTGGCCAAAGCGCAGGCAGGCCTTGGCAGCGCGGCGCGGTTTGGAGCGGACACAGCCAACGCCATTGCAGGCAATTTGCCCAACATGGCACTGGCGCTGATCCCCGGCGTGGGGCCGGCGGTGAGCCTGGGCGCGCTGGGGGCGCAGGCGGCCGGCGGGCGCATGGCCGAGCTGTACGACGAGGACACCGGCGCGGACGAAGCGCTGTGGCGCGGCCTGGTGAGCGGCGGCATTGAGGTGGGCACCGAGGTTTTGCCGGTGGGCAGCTGGGTGGAGATTGTGAACCGCGGCGGCAAGGGCCTGGTGCGCAACCTGCTGCAGCAGATGGGCGAGGAAGGCACCGAGGAAGCCGTGGGGTATGTGGTGAACTACCTGGCCGACGTGGCCGCCAAAGACCCGAACGCCGAGTTCAGCTGGGAGGAGCTTGCGCAGAATGCCGGGATGGGGGCCATCAGCGGCGGGTTCTACGGTGCGGCAGGCACAGGGCTGAACCTTGCTTTGAACCGCGCCAACACCCGAATGGCGGAGAACCTGGCAGGCGGCGAGAACCAAGTGCAGCAGGCGAACACCCGCACGGCGCAGGCTGTGCGGGAGGCGGCGCTGACGCAGGCGCAGGATATGCAGCAGGCCGTCGCCGACCCGCTGGGAGCCGCCGCGCGGCTGGAGGAGGAAACCCGCCCCGGCAGCACGGCGGCAGAGGAAAAGTATGCCCCGCAGGCGGTCCAGAGCGCGCAGGAGAGCGCGCAAAACGCTGACGGGGAACTTGCCGCCCGGCAGGCGGAAAACGCCGCACAGGCCGCCGCTGACGCGCTGGCGCAGGAGAAAGCGGCACAGGACGCCGACACCCTGACCGGGGAGGAAGCGGCACAGCGCGCCGATGCGCAGGCGGTGAGCGAGGCGGCGCTTGCGCAGGCCGCCGCCGAGCGGTACGCGCAGGAAAGCGCGCCGCAGGCGGACACGGTGGCACTGGAGCGGGGCACGGTGCGCCGGGAAACCGTGGAAGGAATACAGGCGTTTGCCGACGCGGAGGAAAGCTATACCCCTTACATGAAAAAGGCGCTGGTGGAGCGGTACAAGGGGCAAAGCCCGGCGGTGTATGTGCAGGAGATGCACAGCATGTATAACGCCGGGCGCGAGGGCGTTTTGAGCTTTGAGCAGGCGAAAAGCGCCAGCGCAGCGCGCGCCGCCGTGGTGCAGGACGACGCGGCGCTGTACACCGCGTACAGCCTGGGGCGCAACGCCGCCAGCGCCCTGACGGTGCAGCAGCCTGCCGCCGCCGTGACGGAACCGGAGGTGCGCTATGACGGCGTGCCGGCCGGCAGCGCGCAGGTGCCGGATGCCGTTTTGCAGGGCGTGGCGGAAAAGTTTGGCATGAATGTGGACGTGGTACGCCAGCTGACCGCCGACAACGGCGGGGAGGTGAACGGGTACTGGGCCGCCGGTGCGGCAGCCCTGACCGTGGGCGAAAACAGCGCCAACGCCTACCAGACGGTGCAGCACGAGCTGACCCACTGGATGGAGGGCGAGAACCCGGAGGGCTGGGCCAGGCTGCGCGCGCGGACGATGGCGTTTGCGGCAAGCGAATACGGGCTGGGCGGCGTGCAGCAGCACATTGGCCGGTACGAGAGCAGCTACGGCGACAGGACGCAGGCGGCGGACGAGTATGCCCGCGACCTGTTTGCCGGCATTATGAGCAGCGAGGAGAACACCCGCGCGTTTGTGGAATATGTGAGCGAGGACAGCGAAACGACGCGGGAGGAGAAGCGCAGCGTTTTGCAGGCTTTGCGCGAGATGCTGGACAAGATCGTGGGCAGCATCCGCAGCCTTTTGCGCGGCGGCGACGCGACGCTGGGCGCCGCAGACGGGCGGCGGCTTGCCGAGCGCGCCGAGAACGCCGAGAAAGCGCGCGCCGTGTGCGACGAGGCCCTGGCCGAGCTGGAAACCGCGCGCCGGAACGCCCGCGCGCGCCTGGAGGCCGCCGGACAGGCGGACAGCGATACAAAAAACGCCCCCGCGGCAAGCGAGGGCGTGAAGCTGAGCAAAAACGAACAGAGCGGGAAGAAAGACTTCCGCGAGGACAAATATTACCGCCGACAGGTGGAGCAGTGGCAGAGCCTGAAACCCGGCAGCCGCGTGAAGGTGGGCACGGTGCAGGAGGGCAGCGCGCTGAACCAGGTGGGATTTGCGGCGGCGGACGTGTACTTTGACGCGAGCAAGCTGCAAAAGGAGCTGACGAACCACGGCGACCATTTGACGGCGGAGCTGGTGCAGAGAATACCGGAGCTGCTGAACGACCCGATTGCCATTACGCAGGCCATGACGCTGAAGAACACAGTGAACGTGTTTGGCGACCTGCAAACAGCAGACGGCACGCCGGTTCTGGTGGGTGTTATGGTGGCCAAAGATGTGGCCGGGCGAAACGCCGTAACAAAAATCCGCACGATCCACGCCCGCAGCGACTTTGCAAAGCTGATTACAGATGAAAGCATTTTGTATTTGAATGAAAACAAAAAGAAGACCAAAGAGTGGTTCCAAGTCCGCGGCAACCGCGTGCCTTTGGACGGAACCAGTTTTGGTCTTATTCGCAGTATACAGCTTGGGGACGCGGATGTCAAGTACAGTGAGAAGATCAGCGGCGCGGTGACACAGGAAGAACTGGAAAAAGCGCGGGCGGAGTACCGCGAAGCGGAACGCGCCCTGAAGGACAGCTGGGCGAGGGAAAAAGCGTGGCGGCAGCAGGACGAGGCCGAACATGGGCGGTTTTTGGCCCGCCTGATGCAGCACAAGCGCGCCGGGGACGCGGTGCAGTGGAAACAGAGCCAGGAATACCTGGAATACAAGGCGGCGGAAAACCGGTTTAAGGCCGAGCAGGACGCGCTGCTGGAACAGCGCGACCTGGCACAGGAAGTGATCAAACAGGCCCGCGAGCAGGAGCAGGACAAGGCATGGCAGAAAAAGCAGGCCCAGCAGGCCGAGTACGACGCCGAGGTGCGGGAAAGCGGCATGAGCCGGGAGGATTACCACCGGGAACAGGCAGCGGACACCTACGGCACCACAAAGTGGTTTGAGAGCGCCGGGTACATTTTGCCGGACGGGCGAATGCTGGATTTCAGCGGAGGGAGCGACAAGAGCGTACGCGACCTTGACCACCGCGACATCCAAAGCGTTTACGGCCCGGCGGAGCTTGCGCGCGGGGCAGAACAGACGGATTACCTGAATGCCTTTATTGCCGAAGGCAATGTGCGGGTGATGGCGGAAAGCCCCGGCGTGGACGTGAGCGCCGAAACCGAGGTGAGCGACGCGCAGAAGGCGGCCATTGCCGAGATGGCCGACACGCTGGGCGCGGCAAAGCATGGGTTTAACCTGGACATCAGCCGCAAAGACGGCAGCACTGCCGCGACGCGCTGGTACGAAGGCCGGGTGCGCGGCAGCGAAGTGGTGCGCGACCTGGAAACATATTACCGCACAGGCAGCCTGCCGGAGCAAAGCGAACTGAACCGGTTCCGGTACAGCAAGAAGGTAGACGCCGAGAAACACCCGCAGAGAAGGAAAACGGGCGAAGAACAGGTGAGCTTTGAAACCCTGCGGGAACTGCCGGATATGGAGATCACCGAGGTGGAGGAAAACGACCTGGCCGACAAGCCCGTAAAGGAAATTTTGGATGCGGGCCTGGCGAGCACGCAGCGCATACCGGGCAAAAACAGCGGGAGCGTGGTAAACCGATACACGGGAGATACCATTGTTGTGACGAGGGCTGGGCTGCGGCACGGGCTTTTGAACGCGGCCCAGATACAAAAAAATGCCCCGTATGTGGGGCAGATCGGGCCGATTTTGGAGAACGCCGTAAAGGTGAACGAGCTGGAAGCGCGCGGCAAGGAGGTGCGAAGTGATTTGTACCTTGGGGCGGCACGCATGAGCGACGGCAGCCTGATGGGGGTCCGCTTTGTTGTAAATATGTACGAGGACGGCCAGAAGGTGCTGGATGCCGACAGCATGGAACCCTTGCGGGGAAGCCTGTACGCCCATACAGGCAGACAAATTAAAAATGGAACCGAATCCCTCAAGGGGCGAGAGGTCAGCACGAATGCCGTTGCTCTGTACGGTTCCAACATCAGTATAGAAGATTTTTTGGGCAGCGTCAAGGAGGAACTGGGCGAAAATTTATCTGCGAATGTAAAATATGCCTTTGGCATGGACACGGAAACAACGGCTGGCTTTGGCGAAGGACTGCGGTACAGCGCCCCGACGGAGGCGGACTATGACGACCTGCGGGCGCAGAACCGGGAGCTGGCGCAGAAAAACCTGTACATGGAACAGCAGATGGAGGTGCTGCGGCAGGAGTTTAAGGCATCGGGCGGGCACAGCGTAAGCCGGGCGAGCGCGCGGGGCATTGCCCAGCGCATTTTGAAGCTGACGGGCAGCAAGTACGGCGTGGACAGGCTGAGCGGCGATTTGTGGCGGGTGTTTAACGTGGAAGGCAACGGCGAGCCGACGCTGAACGCCGACGCGATGGACGCCCTGACCGACGTGATGCGCGGGGTGCTGAACGAGAGCGAGCAGAAAAACACCGAGCTGCGGGAATACTATAAACCGCTGCGCGAAACCCTGCGCGGCACGACGCTGGAGGTGCGCCAGGGCAGCGCGGAGTTTGCCGAGCTGATGAACGCCTACGGCGACGGCAAAAACGGGCGGCAGTGGGGCAACGTGCGCAAGGCGCTGTTTGGCCGGCTGAACGTGCGGCTGACCGACGGGGCCGGAAACTGGGACACGATGCAGGCCGAGCTGGCCGAGAGCTGGCCGGGAACCTTTGACGCGGAGAACACCGACATTACCGCATTTACCGACGCGGTGCTGGGGGTGTATGAGGCAAGCGTGCCGGTGGTGGAGAACCCGTATGGCATGGACATGGAAACACTGGCGCTTGACCTGGCCAACGAGGCGGTGGAGGGATACCTGAACAGCCCGACACGCCGCACCATGGCAGACCGCGCGGCGCAGGACGCGCAGAAGGCCGCGCGCGCCGAGTACCGCAAGGGGCGGCGGGACGCGCAGGCCGAGATGAAGGCCCTGTACGACCAGGCATACGCCAACCGGAAAGAGCGGTTTGACGCCATGCTGGAGGTTTACAAGCAGAAGGCACAGAACGCCAAGGACGACGCCGTGATGCGGGAGCGGATGCAAAAGCTGAAATGGGTGCAGACGCGGGACAAAAAGCTGGTGCGCCAGCAGGCGGAGTTTGCCACGCGGATGCAACGGCGCAACGACGGGCTTTTGTACCGCAAAAGCCGGGACAGTGCCCAGAAGCAGGTGCGCACCCTGGCGGCCTGGCTGCGGGAGCCGACGGACACCAAACATGTGCCCAAGAAGATGCGCACCGCCGTGCTGAACGTGCTGAACCTGTTTGACTGGAACACCAGCAACGCGGGCACGGCGACGGCGCAGCGGTGGCAGGAAACCATGAAGGACATTGCCCTGATGGCCAAGGACGCCGAGGCGCTGGAACACATGGGCGCAGGCGCGGGCGACTATGCCGATTTTGACCCCAGCCTGCCGGGATACATTGACACGCTGTTGCAGCAGACCGGCGGAAAGACGGGGATTGGGCAGTTCAGCGGCGAGCAGATGCGGCAGCTGGATGTGATTTTGAAAAGCATGACCAAGAGCATCACGCAGGCCAACAAGCTGCTGGCCGAGGGCAGCAGGGAAACCATTGCCGCCGCGGGCGACGCGAGTGTGGCCGAGATGGCCGCGCGGGAAAAGCAACAGGTAAAGAACAAAAACAACCTGTTGGGCAAGGCGGTGAAGGCCGCCGCCGACACCACGGCGGGCGACGCCCTGGGGCAGCTGCTTGGCGTGGATATGATGGACGCAGGGCGGTATTTTGCCGCCCTGGGCGACACGGCAGAGCAGATGTACCGGCCCATACGCGAAGGGTTTGACAAGCGGGCGTGGAAGCTGCGCGAAACGGTGGAGTGGACGCAGGCCCTGCTGAAAGACAAAACGGACGTGGACAAGTGGACGGGGCGCAAGGCCGAAAAGCGCAAATTTACCGTGACCGACGCGGCCAGCATGGCGGACACCGTGCTGGAGCTGACACCGGGGCAGGCCATGGAGCTGTACTGCCTGAGCCAGCGCGCGGCGGCAAAGGAGCATTTGATGATCGGCGGCATCCAGCTGAAGGACGCCAAGGGCAAGCCGGGGCGGCGGGTGAAGCTGACGCCGGGGCAGCTGGCGGAGATTACCGGCAGCCTGACGACCGAGCAGGTGCAGACGGCACGCGCCATGCAGGAATACCTGAGCACGACCGCGGCGGCGTGGGGCAACGAGGTGAGCAACACGCTGTACGGGTACGACAAATTTACCGAAACGCACTACTGGCCGATGAGCAGCAGCAACGACTTTACCGCCACAACGGCAGCCAGCAGCAGGCAGGCTGGGCTGAACGGCATTAAAAACGCCGGCATGACCAAGGCGCTGGTGAAGGGCGCCAACAACCCGCTGGTGGTGGGCGACGCCTTTGACACGTTTTTTGGGCACACGACGGAGATGGCGACCTATTACGGGTGGTGCATCCCGTTAAGCGACATGATGAAGTGGTACAACTGGCGCGCACCGGAAAGCGCCGTGAGTGTGAAGGAGGGCATTGACAACCTGCTGGGGCGCAAGGGCAAGGACTATTTTGAAACGCTGATGCGGGACATTAACGGCCAGGGCCGCGCCGAAACCGCCAGCGGCGGCGAGCGCCTGATGAACACCGTGACGCGCAACTGGAAGGTTGCCAAGGTGGGCGCGAACCTGCGCGTGGCGGTGCAGCAGCCGACGGCGTACTTCCGCGCGGGGGCGGAGATCGCGCCCAAATACCTGCGGGGCGCTTTGGGGCGCGGCGCGGCCAACCTGGGCAAAGGGCTGGCGGCCAGGGCCAAGGGCCAGACCTTTGAGGGCGGCATGGCGAAAGCCGAAAAATACTGCGCCATTGCCTGGTGGAAAAGCCAGGGATATTTTGAAACCAACCTGGGCAAGGACGTGCGCGCCATGGCGCTGGACGAGGAAACGGCGCTTGAGCGGGTGCGGAGCGCCAGCACCGCGATGGCGGAGTGGGGCGACAAAACCACCTGGGGCGCTTTGTGGAACGCCTGCGAGCTGGAAACGCTGGACAAGCACCCGGAGCTTGAATATGACAGCGAAGAATTTAACCGGCAGTGCGCCGCGCGGCTGAGCGAGATTGTGGACAAGACGCAGGTGGTGGACAGCGTGCTGCACCGCAGCCAGATCATGCGGAGCACAGATGTGTGGACGAAGGTGCTGACAAACTTTATGGCGGAACCCATTAAAAGCTATGCCATGGTGGCCCAGGCGGCGGTGAACCTGGCGCAGAACCCGAAGGACAAGGCCGCGCGGGCAAGGTTTGCCCGTGTGGGCGTTACCTATGTGGCAACGGCGATGGCGACCGCCGCGGCTGCGGCCGCCGTGGACACCCTGCGGCACCCGCGCGGCGACGACGAGGACGACGACGAACGCCTGACGGCGGCGAGCCTGGCCAAGGTATATGCCCAGAACGTGCTGGAAAACTTTGCGGACGGGGTGAATTTGCCGGGGAACCTGCCGCTTTTGCAGGACATCATCGGGTTTATCACCGAGCGCGCGGACGGGAACGCGACCTATACCATAAAGCGCAACGACGTGGAGTGGATCGGCGACGTGATGGACGCGGTGAGTGTGTGGAACAAGTACCTGACGGGCAAAACAACGAGCCTGTACCAGGTGCTGTACCGCACGGCCAACGCGGTGAGCAATGTTACCGGCGTGGCGGTGAGCGCAGCCCTGCGCGACGTGAAGGGCGTATACGACACGCTGACCGGCCTTGCCGGCGCCGACGACCCGCTGGGGATGGACAAGGACCTGAACCGCATTGCCCTGGCGCTGGACGGCGGCGACGCTGACAAGGCGAGCCGGCTGTTTGCCGGGCAGGTGGACGCCAAGGTAAAGAGCGGCACCGACCCCGCCGACGCCGTGACCGCCGCCCGCAGCACCGTGACGAAGCTGTACAGCAAGGCGTACCAGCAGGCGGACAGCGAGGAACGCGCCGAGATGCTGGACGCCCTGATGGGGCTGGAATACGGCGGGGAGCGGGTGTACGATTTGGACACCGTGACCGGCTGGGGCGTGACGGTGGGCAGCGCCGACATTACGGCGGCGCTGGACACGGCGGACGCAGACGCGGTGCAGGAGATGATCGACGAGAGGGTGCGGCAGCTGGAGCGGGCCGACGAGGAAGCGGCGACGCAGGCAAGCCGGATGATGGAGGCCGGGACCCTGACCCGCGAGGAATATGACAGCGTGCTGGACAGCGCCAGAGACGCCAAGGAACTGCGCACAGCGATCCGCAGCGCCATAACAAAAGAGATGAAGCCGAGATACCAGGCGGCGGACACGGCCGGGCGGCAGGAGATCGCCGAGATGCTGTGCAGGCTGAAGGTGGACGGGCTGACGGTGTACGAGGCGGACTATTTTAAGAAATGGGAATGAAGCTCCTGAACCAATAACGCATAAAGATGCCCCCGGCGGGCCGTGTGAGAGCGGCAACCGGGGGCGTTTTGGATTTTACGGGACAAGTGGGGGCGCGCCCGGATACGGCGGCATGGCAAAATAAAGGCAGAAGCGGGCGCACCGGCGCAAAAGCCGGAAAAACAGCCCGGCAAGGAGGGTATGGTATGACCCAGGGAACGACCCCGACGCTGGTGTTTGAGCTGGACATAGAGCCGGGAACGCTGGTAAGCCTGTATTTGACGTTCCGGCAGGGATACGGGAGGGAAGTGACCCGGCGGGAGGACAGCATTACCGCCGACAATGACGCCAAGACCCTGACGGTGACGCTGACACAGGAAGAAACCTTAAAATTTGAGGAGGGCGGCAACGTGGAAATACAGCTGCGGGCCGTGACAACGACCGGCGCGGCGCTGGCCAGCAACATTGTGGCGCTGCCGGTGGAGCGGATACTGCTGGGCGGGGTGATCACATGAAGCTGAGTTTGCTGAACAGCAGTGAAACCGTGCAGATGAGCATGAGCGGCGGCGAGGCGGTAAGCCTGAGCCTGAAAACCGGCGCCGTGCAGACCGGCGGAAGCCTGAGCATTGGCCACGGCCTGAAATGGAAGAGCGGCGCTTTGTGCGTGGACTGCGCCGACGCCGTGGAAACCGACAATACCCTGCCCGTGACCAGCGCCGCCGTGGCGGTGGAGGTGGGCAACATCGCGGTGCTTCTGGGCACCATTTGAGGAGGATAGAACATGCCAGACACGACACAGACCAACATTGCGACCGAGATCACCCGCATCCAGAACGACCGCAACACCATACGCACCAAGCTGGTGGAGCTGGGCATGGCGGAGAGCACGGCCAACCTGGACGCGCTGGCCACCGCCATCAGCGGAATCACCAACCAGGGCGCAGTGAGCGCGACGGTGCAGGAGGGCGACACCTACACTATCCCCAAGGGCTACCACAACGGCAGCGGCACGGTTTCCGGCGTTTCCGGCGGCGGCAATTACAACCTGCAAAGCAAGAAGGTGACGCCGACCAAGAGCCAGCAGAGCGTGACGCCGGACAGCGGCTATTATGGCCTGTCCGATGTGACGGTGGCGGCGATCCCGTCCAACTACCAGGACGTTTCGAGCGTGACGGCGACGGCGGCGGATGTGCTGTCCGGCAAGATCGTGGTGGACAGCACCGGCAAGACCCTGACTGGCACGATGGCCAACAACGGCGCTGTGACCAAGACGCTGGACACCACGACCACCAGCTACACCATCGACAAGGGCTACCACAGCGGCAGCGGCAAGGTGAGCATTACCAAAGAGAGCAAGAGCGTGACGCCCACCAAGAGCGCCCAGACCGTGACCCCGACCAGCGGCAAGGTGCTTTCCAGCGTGAGCGTGGCGGCCATTCCCGCGCTGTATGTGGACACGACGGAGAGCACGACCGACGCGGCGAGCGCAGCCAACATCCTGAGCGGCAAAAAAGCCTGGGTGAACGGCAGTCAGGTGACGGGCACCATGGCCAACAACGGGGCCACCAGCCTGACCATTGACGGCCTGACGACCCTGAGCGTGGCTGTGCCCGCGGGGTACACGAGCGGCGGCACCGTGAGCCTGACGGATGATATTTACGACGCGCTGGCGGCGATCTGATGCTGCTGAAAGGAGAAGCGCATGGCGGACACGAACATTAAAACGCAGATCAGCCGCTTAAGCGGGGCGAAAAGCGACCTTGCCACGGCGATCACCGCCAAGGGCGTAACGGTGCCGGATGACACAACGCTGGACGGGTACGCCGCGCTGGTGGAGCAGATCGACACGGGGGTGGATACCAGCGATGCTACGGCGACAGCCGGGGAAATCCTGAGCGGTAAGACTGCGTATGTTGACGGGTGCAAGGTAACGGGGACGATGACAAACAAGGGCAAGATAACAGCCAATCTTGTTCCCGGACAGACCTACACCATTCCTGAGGGGTATCATTCGGGTGAAGGCACCGTTACTGGTGTCTCATACCGAAAGGCTATATCGTACACCAAGACCCTGGCGAGCGGGAGCAACGATATTGCATCGTATGTGCTGCCGGAAGCAGATTATGCTATTTCGGTATTTGTCAAGCCGTACAGTTATAAATCTACTGCAACAATCGGGATTCTATGCTCTGAGCTTGATAAAAAAGCTGATGATGGGACGCTATCTTATACAAATTGGGACGCTGGAAACGGAATACTCAATCAAACCGCTGAAGGGACAAAATTAAAGTCAATTCATCTATATGCTGGGACGGACGATATGCCGAGTATAAAAGTAACGGCAACTGCCTCCGCGGAAGTGCTCGCAGAGGTGGGCGTATATATTTCGCGTGTTGGGGGAAATGCCGCCTTAACAGTAAACGGCACAGATACCAGCGATGCGACCGCCACCGCCGCCAACATTCTGAGCGGTAAAACCGCTTATGTTGACGGGGCAAAGCTGACCGGCACCATGACCAACAACGGGGCGGTTGCCAAGACCATGACGGCCAACGGCAGCTATACCATCCCGGCGGGCTACCATAACGGCAGCGGCAAGGTGACGGTGAACGTATCGTCCAGCAGCGGCAGCAGCAATAACAACGTTGAGGCTTATGCCATTACGAACACCAACCCCAGCGTTAGTTTTAAGCGCACTGACGGGGCAATCAAGATCTGGGGCTACGGCACCATGACCAGTTCCGGCGGCTGGGGCCAGCAGACTACGAGCCTGGTCGCGTTTGAGGGCGACAAGTACCACAAGGGCGCTATATATGGCAGCCCAAGCAGTACCAGTTTGAGCCTAAGCATCAGCAACGGAAAACTGACTGGCCTGCCGAGTGGTTTGACGGCGATCAACGCGATTGTAACAAGAGGTATATGATATGGCAACACAAGCAGACGGATTGACCAGCAGTGTGCCGGACCCGCTGAGCGAGGTTTTGGGCTGCGGGCTGGACAGCGGCGACGACAGGCGGCAGGCACAGGCCTATGCCGTGCAGGCCGCCCAGAGTGCCGTGCAGGCAGACGCGGACGCCAAAAGCGCAGGGAACGCAGCGGTGCGCGCCGAAAGCTGGGCGGCGGGCGGAACAGGGACCCGAACCGGAGAGGATGCGGACAACGCCGAATACTATGCCGGGCAGGCCAAAACCAGCGCGACAGCCGCAGCGGCAGACAGGGCCGCCGCGGAAACAGCCAGCCAAACCGCCGTAAGCAAGGCGGAGGCGGCGGCAGCCAGCGCAGAAGCGGCAGCCAAAAGTGCCATTGAAGCAAAGCCGAGCGATGTGGCAACGCAAAGCACAAACGGCCTGATGAGCGCGGCGGACAAAACGAAGCTGGACGGCATTGCCGAAAACGCCAACAACTACACCCACCCCAGCTACACGGCAAGGGCCAGCGGGCTGTACAAGGTGACGGTGGACGGCACCGGCCATGTGAGCGCGGCGACGGCTGTGACCAAGAGCGACATTACGGCGCTGGGGATACCGATTGGAGAAGATCACGAAATAACCTTTTCAAACATTGCAACAGGCATAACTATACCGAACGGCATCGGAAAGGACAAGTGCTATTGCTATACAGTAGGAAAACTGGGATTTTTAAGTATAACATTTAAGACCGGAGATAGTACCAGCGGCACGGCTATTGCAGCAGGCAAAACACTTTTTTATGTGGAAGGGGTGCCAAAATCAATTCACACCAGCTATGGGAGCCAGAATGACGACGATGGGGATTTCATCGCCATCAGAAGCAGCGACGGGGAACAATATATACTTGAAGCAACTCATATCTCAACCGGCGCACTAATGATAAAAGCAAAAGAAGCTATCCCTGCCGGATACAGGTACAAAATCAATGTGGTGTTTGTTGAAGTATAAAATGTCTGAACGACAACGGAGGTGTAACCCCAATGAGATTACAAAACGGCGATGTACTGCTGGCCTGGCCGCTGGCACAGCACGTCATCACGGCCGGCTGGACGTACACCAGCGGCGCGGCACACAATGCCATTGACCTGCGCACCCAGAGCGGCACCAGTTGCGTGCGGCCGGTGTATGCCGCCGAGGACGGCACGGTAGACCAGGCGCAGACCTGGGACGGCAAGACCTGCACGGGGATGCAGAGCTACGGCAACATGGTGCGGCTGCGCCATGCCGATTACAACGGGAAAAAGCTGCAAACGCGGTACGCGCACCTGCTGAAGCGTGTTGTGGAGCTGGGCGACGCGGTAACGGAGGGCCAGCTGATCGGGTACAGCGGCGCAAGCGGCAACTGCTACGGCGCGCACCTGCATTTTGAGGTGCTGTACAAGGGCAGGCGGGTGAACCCGCTGAACTGGCTGGACGCTGACTTTACGCCCGCCAGCGCGGCGGTGCGCAGGCACCTGGGCAGCTATACCAGCGTTGCCCGCCCGGCGGATGCCGAACCCGCCGCGAATGCCCTGCAAACGGTGCAGGCCAACGGCCTGACGAACGCTGAGGCCATGAGCGTGTACAGCCTGGCGCTGGCGCTGGGCCTGGTGGGGCTGGGCCTGTACAGCGCCGAGTACGCCGACGCGGCGCACACAAAGCAGAACCTGCGCATTGGCCCGGTGAGCGCCGGGGACGCCAAGGCGCTGATGGACAAGCTGACCGAGCTGGGGGCCGCGGACAAGGCCGCCAGTACGGCAGCATAAGAAGGAGGGAACAGGCATGACAAAGCTGTTTATCAGCCAGCCGATGCGCGGGCGCAGGATGGCCGACATTGTGCGGGAGCGCAAAACGCTGGTGGCCGACGCGGCGGTGGCGCTGCAGGAGGACGAGATCGCGGTGCTGGACACCCTGTTTGACGACACCGATGCCACGCCGCTGGCCCTGTTGGCGCGGGCGCTGGGGAAGCTGGCCGAAGCGGACGCGGTGATTTTTGCGCCCGGCTGGGAAACGGCGCGCGGGTGCCGCATGGAGCACCTGGCGGCGGAAGAATACGGGATCAGGATCGTGGAGGGGTAGAAAAAATGGAAGAGCAAAATATGTTTTTGTGGATCAAGGCGGCGGTGACGGCGCTGTGCGCGGCGTTTTCGGCGGCCTTTGGCTGGCTGGGGTGGCTGGTGCTGGCCTGGGCTGTGTGCATGGTGATCGACTGGATCAGTGGCAGCGCGGCTGCGGCGTCCAAAGGCGAGTGGTCAAGCGCTGTGGCGCGCGCAGGCATCTGGCACAAGGCCGGGATGGTGGTTGTAGTGATTGTAGCCGCCATGGCCGACGGCGTGCTGGGCGTGGCGGTGGAAAACCTGCCCGTATTGGGCATACAATACACCGTGCTGATTTTGCCGGTGGTGCTGGTATGGTACATTTTTACCGAGCTTGGCAGTATTGCCGAGAATGCCGCAGCCATGGGCGCACCTGTGCCGGAGGGCCTTATAAAACTTTTGGCCGCAGGAAAACGCGCGGCGGAAAAGTGCGTGCCGGATACCGATACTGACGAAAAAAATTGTGAATAAAACGCGAAAGCGGCGGGCGGCCCTGTGTTTTGG
>ENA-ORTI01001547-ORTI01001547.1-human-gut-metagenome-genome-assembly--contig:-NODE-1547-length-23228-cov-10.448928_pt1 | contig 23228 bp, 9 predicted proteins | sample MGYA00242071_ERZ509191 | MGnify/ENA primary metagenome ERZ509191 (study PRJEB26280, sample SAMEA2338832) | human gut metagenome | biome: human gut; feature: human-associated habitat; material: faeces...
ATTGCAGTATTTTCATGAAGCGGCAGCAAAGGCAGACACCACTGACAGCAGCTGCAACTTCCTTACACTGCACAGAATACACGTATGGTCGGCAGAGATTTTCAAAAGCCAGCGTGCCTTCAGCGACGCTTTTCACGAAAATAGCCTGGCGTTTAAATACGCAATGAAGGCAAAGGACACTTTAAATGCTATTATTACATACGAGCAGAAGGCCAATATATATAAACTTAAAGGCAACATAGACTCTGCCATCTCAATAAGAGAAAAACTTTACACTATGTACAAGAAAAATGGAGCCGACAAAATGGCTGCTATATCATTAGGCCCATTGATTACAACACTCGCAAAATATAATATGATTGAAAAATCTGGTAAATATTTAAATATTTATGAAAAAGAGTCTGGTCTGTTTGACAAATATGGAAATATAAAGAATGGACGTGAAATCTTTTACTCAATAAAAGGATATTATTACCTCTATAATAATTGCATTGATTCTGCAATATTTTATTTTAATAAATGTCTGAATACAACAAAAAGTTATCCAAGTGATTATATCTTTACTTATAAAGGATTGACTGAATTATACAAAAAACTTCATCGGCCTGACTCTGTCGCGAAATATGCAGACTTAGCCCGTATGATGACAGATTCTGCGTATGCCCAGATGTCAACCGAACATCTCCAGCAGATGCAGGCAATGTATAACTATAACAGATACAGGCAGAATGCTGAAGAGGCTGAGAAAGACGCATTGCGGACAAAATATATCAGCATAATCATAATTATGGCTATCATGGCAGCAGCCATTGGCGGGGCACTGGCCGTGAGAACATATATAATAAGGAAACGCAGGGTAAGAGTTAACGAGATAAAAGAATATAAACGCAAAATAAATGAGCTTGAAATGAGCAAAACAGAGCTCGAAAGCATCAACAGCGGCCTGCATGCCGAAGTAAACAGGATGATTGAAGAAAAGACAAAAGAGATAGAAGTGCTGCGTGCTGAATATGAAGATAAGTTTAAAGACATAAAAGACAAGATGGTCTTTGAAGACAAACCGGTGATAAAGCGGATAAAACAGTATGCAAGAAAGACACACAGCCGCATCGGCAAAGAAGATTCAGGCCTGCTTAAGGAAATGTTCAGAGACTATAAGCCGTTGAGCAAATGGGAAAATACGCTCAACGACAACGAATATCTGATTTGCCTGCTTATAAGACTCAACTTTGTGCCGGCTGAAATATGCATACTTACAGATTCGTCTTCGTCTAACATTTCAAACATACGTAAAAGGCTTCTCGTAAAGATGACCGGACACGAAGGCTCGCCAAAAGATTTCGACAAATACATAAAGTCTTTATAATCAGATGGTTAGTTATACAGGCAGTCCGCCGTTGTGAAAAAATTTCACAACGGCGGACTGCCTTTTTTTGCAGGTTTGTGAAAAACTTGTGAAAAATCAACCATTAATATATTTGCAACCTTTTTCCAAATTCAGTTACTTTGCGATTGAATTTAAAACCAAAATATTATGAAAAAGTTATTATTAATAATGTTTGCCGTTATGGCATTTACAGCACAGACATCGGCACAATCTGCCGATATTCCTTTTTACGGGGATTATTTACAATTGCAGGTAAAGACTAGTAAAGACTTAAATGATGCCCCAATTGGAACATCACCTTCATACACTCCAATAAAATGTCCGTCAATAGGCTTATGTAGCAATACATTATATTTATTTGGACAGTTTAATAATATCGTTTTAAGGTTGGTTGACAATGACATCGCCATCTATTCAATAGATATACCGGCAGGAGCCAACGAAGTAGAATTGCCAGCTGATATGCAAGGCATTTATGAACTGCAGTTAGATGACGGTAAATACATATATTATTGTGAAATTGAGATAGAATAAAATTTCTATAAAACTGTATGCTTTTGTCAGCGTTTAAAAGCATAATAATAACCATTAATAATAAAAAGATAAAGCTATGGAAAATCCTATTATTAAAATCAGCCCTTTAACTAAGGATGAAAGTAACCACCTACGTGGAGGTTTTGGACTTATAAACGTAAGAGCCGAAGCGCAAAATTCTAATGTCAATTGTGACCAAACAGCATCAAACAAAGACAGTAATTATAGATGTAATTGCGGTTGTGACCATGATCTTTGGATTAATAATTTTAATAATTGTTTAAATCAAAAGCCTGCACAACCATAATAAAAGTAAAGGCATTAGCACGCTGACACTAATGCCTTTATTTTATAATAAGAACATTTTAAAAGATTTTAAATTTAAAATTATGAAATGGAGTATATATAACATATCAGATCAGACAAAAGAGGATAAGACATTATTATATAATTATTTTACAGACAAAATAATTGTTCTGCTTCCTGAACTTTATAACATTGTCAAAAAATATGATAGCAATGCGGATGAGATAAAAAATATACATCCAGAGCTTTTCAGCATATTATGTGATAATGGCTTTATTGTAGACAACCAAGTTGACGAAGCTACAGAGGCTGAAAAAAGAATATTAAAAGAATTAAGTTCAAAAAGCACCATGCATCTGACCATAAATCCTACACTTGACTGTAATTTAAGATGCTGGTACTGCTACGAAGAGCACACACATAATTGCTACATGACAAGAAAGACGATAGACAGTGTAGTAAACTTTGTAAAATCAAAAACATGCAGCAAAGAACTAAAAACTATATGTCTAAGTCTATTCGGAGGGGAACCTTTACTGAAAGCTGAAAAAATAGCCTTGCCATTAATTAATGAAATAAAGGATGTTTGCACCAAACGAGAAAAAACACTTATAGTACATTTTACTACAAATGGTGTGCTGTTGTCTAAAAGAATAGCAGATTTACTTGCAAGTACAAATCTTGATATCCATTTCCAGATTCCATTTGATGGGGGGCAGGTGTTTCATGACAAAACAAAATATACAAAAAATGGAAAAGGTACATACCAACTGATAATAAAGAATATAAAATATGCACTGTCAAAAGGTTTTAGTTTCACCATAAGATGCAACTATACAAACGAAAATATTGATTCATATTATGAACTTGTAGACGAAATAAATAATATGACACCTGAAAAAGGCAAGGTAAAATTCTTTCTGCAAAAAGTATGGCAAGAAAAACAGACAGATGAACTTAAAGAAAAAGCCATCAGACTTAAAACATATATAACAGGAAAGGACTCCACAGTAAAATTAACAGAAAAGGAAGTGCTCAAGCATTGCTATGGAGATTTTTACTCATCGGCAGTGATAAACTACAACGGGGATGTATTCAAATGCACAGCAAGAAAATTTAATACTTCTGACAGAATTGGTATACTTGAAGAAGACGGACATATATCAAAAACAGAAAAAGCAAAATTATATGATATGAAAGGCTTCATACGCCGTTGCCATACATGCAGACTGTTGCCTGTCTGCACAATCTGTGTGCAAAACAGAATTGACCATGGATTCTGTAAAAATGCTTTAACCCAAGAAGAAGCCGACCCGCAGCTGCGTATGAGGCTGAAAATATTAACCGAAGATAATATATATTGCTAAAAATATAATTATCACAAATGGCTGCCAAATAAATTGAAGCAAGTTAAATAATGTTAAGTAAGTCACAAAACGGTGCTTGCCTGCGTACACAATACAGTTAAACCAAAAAAATTTAGATATATGAGAAACATCATCTTAATATTAACAGCGTTGCTGTCTCTTACGGCAAATACGCATGCCACGACGGAGGCAGACAAATCCGTGGCTGACTCAACGACAACAGACTCGATAAGCCGTGAAATGAGTATAGACAACATAACCGTGGTTACATCGAGGATAAGACAGAAGGCAAACGGATTCTCATTGAATCTGGCCAACAGCAAATTGGCAGACACTTTCTCGTTCGACCAGATGATGTCAATGCTGCCATATGTGCAAGCCAATGAAGGCAACGTTTCTATATACGGCAAAACGGCCAGCGCCGTTTATGTTGATGGCGTGAAAGTGACCGACAAGGAACAACTGCGGGTTTTGCGCCCGGAAATGATAGCGCGCATTGAGGTTGACTATTTCAATACAGGGTCTGAAAGCGCAAGCGATCCCGGAGGCATCATGAGAATATGGCTGAAACACAGGGAGAAAGGCTATACGGTGGGCATTCAGGGAGGAACGCAGGCAAGGACAAAAACCGGAAGTGACGGATTCAACCTCGCTACATATCAGATGGCAAGCTTTGGAAGGTTTACCCTCTTCAATGCCCTCAGTTACAGGCGGGGACTGTATGAGACAAAATACAAGACGAACAAAATGGTGAACACTACGGCATCTGAGAGCAACGAGAGGAGTAGAGTGAATTCAAACTCATGGATGGAATGGATGACCATAACCGCAGACGTAGGACACAACCAGCAGGTGGGCGTCTCCGCAAGTGCATCATATGTCAATGGAACAACAACGCTGGATGCCGACAATACCGAAAGCGGTGATGGAACAAGCAACACTTTCCAGACTGTGACATGGAGACCGGCAAAGAACCTTATGCTAAACGGTGTAGCCTTTTACAACTGGAAAATAGACGACAGAGGCTCTAACCTGAATATTACCGCCGACTACCTGTGGTACAACAGTAAAAGAAAAAACAGTTTCAATACAATTACAGGAAACGGATTAATAACAGACTACTCACAAGATGCCGACAACTATACACGACTGCTGCGCGTAAAGCCTGTATGGCAGAACATCCAGAAAAACGGCAACACGCTGTCGGCCGGCCTCGACTACCGTATGAACGATGTGGACGAGGACGAGAGAATAAACAAGATAAGACAGAGCGCCATAGGACATGAGGCTGCGGCTTTCGCATCGTACGACGGAGTTGCAGGGCGGCTGTCGTACAACGCAAACATGCGCGTTCAGTACAACAGCATGAACGTGACCACCAACGGACTTGAAGACAACAGAGGCTATTGGAGCCTGTGCCCGTCGGCTGTTCTGAAATACTACCTTGACAAAAAGCAGAAACACAGCATAGCCCTGACATACAACAGAAACGTGTATGGCATACCATATGCCGGTGTGAGCACTTATAGGGTGTATGACGGGGCAAACCACTACAGCATGGGAAACCCAGACATCGACATTCCGGCAAGCCAATGGATAAACATGGAGATTACGCTCTTTAAGAGTCTGCATCTTAACTTTTCATACACGAAGAACGAAAAGAGCCTGTTCTACGAGGAGGAGACAGACCCGGACAATCCGAACACTACACGCTCTGTGCTGCAAAACAGCAAGAAAGATGACACGAAGCAGATTTCGCTGGAATGGAGAAAATATCTTACGGATAACTTCTATGTAAAATTGGGCGGATATACATCATGGAGCTCTTTCAAATCCAATAACTTTGAATACAATGACCAGTTCAGCTGGTATGTTTATGCAAACTGCATGGCATGGCTGAAAAACGGACTGGCCTTAAATGTGTACGCAAGTTACGACCCGCCCAAATATATGTGGGAGATGAAGATGAACAACGTATGGGATGTTTCAATAAGCGTGTCGAAGAGCTTCCTTAAAAATAAATTGCAGATGAGACTTTCCGTCACGCCATACACCAAGCCCCGCGTTTCTGAAGTAATCAAGAGCGGCTTGTCATACAAGCGTGAAAAACTCAACGACGGAACATTTATAAAATTAGAAGTTGCCTACACAATATCTGGCGGTAATTTGCGACAGCGCAGACAGGCACAGAGCATACAGCAATATGAAAAGCAAGAAAACAACTATTGACGAATGAAATTCGTGTAAAGCCAATGCTCTATGAAAGACTTTAAGATATACCTTCAGCACGACGTGCAGTAGTGCTGCACAGTATGCTTGTGCATGATATGCAGCCAATATGGGGTAGATTACAGCTTCGACAGTCTGTCGAAGCTGTGCTTCGCCACGTCAGAAAGCGTGTCGCTTGCTATTAGGGTGACCCATATTTGGATCTTGATGGCAATGCACCTTGATGCCACCCTTCTTCCTGCTCGTCTTAGGATGCCGCTCGACACACTTGAATATAGCGTTGGAGAAAAGACTTAGCGTTGTTGAATCGGTGATTTTCAGCCGTCTAATCCACTCTTCACCGCCATTCCTACGGCAGTCCAACGAAATGTGTACTTTTACCCATGGTTAAATCTTTTTTTTGTTTGGCGACTTCAAAAGATAACCAAAATGGCTGACATCATTCTAGATGCCACCCCTTAATTTTAATGGGTTATCGGATTGCTTACCGGACAGTAATAAAATTAAAATAATGTAGTTCACATCAAAAGCGGGTCAGGATAACTGAACGGCAGCATTTGTGAAGCCACTGTGGGCGTTGAATAAAAACTCAACACGGCACAATACTTCACAAAATGTCGCCGCGATATTTTATCAACAGCAAAGACACCAAGCATCACACGGGCAATGACAGCGGCAGCAACGACATCATATAGGTACAGTCTACGCTGCAATTGTCATTAACCAGAGGAAATTCACAATGAACGCCAAACTATGTTACGCACAATGCATGAGACATGGCACAATGCATCTACATGAAGATTTTTTTATGTATGTCAGCAATATTAATCTCAGACAGAAACGACAAGGATGCTTACAATACGTAAAAAGTTAAACAGTTAAGACTAATTAACCAGTAAAAACACTGACGTATCTCAATAAAATTTCATATATTTGCATTCTGATAGCCCGCACCATGATATGGTGGGGTGTAGCATGTACTTTTGAAAAACAACTGAATAATATAAAAATATCATGGACATAGTTGAAAGATTTTTGAATTACGTAAGCTTCGACACACAGTCGGCCGAGGACAGCCAGACCGTGCCGAGCACAGCCAAACAGCTTGATTTTGCAAAATATCTCAGAGATGAACTCAAGGACGAGGGCTTTGATGATGTTGAGATGGACGACAACGGCTACGTTTATGCCACACTGAAATCTAACATCAAGAAGGAAGTTCCTACTATAGGTTTCATCAGCCACTACGACACGTCTCCAGACTGCAGCGGCAAGGATGTGAAGCCTCGCATTGTCAAGAACTACGACGGAAAGGACATCGAACTGTCACCGGGCATAATATCATCAACAAAGAAATTCCCCGAACTGCTGCAGCATGTAGGCGAAGACCTTATCGTTACCGACGGCCACACTCTGCTGGGAGCTGACGACAAGGCTGGTATAGCCGAAATCGTACAGGCCATGTGCTGGTTGCGCGACCATAAGGAGATACCTCACGGCGACATACGCATGGGCTTCAATCCTGACGAGGAGATTGGCATGGGCGCTCACCACTTTGACGTTGAGAAGTTTGGATGTGAATGGGCATACACAATGGACGGCGGCGACCTGGGCGACCTCGAGTTTGAAAACTTCAACGCTGCTTCTGCCAAGATAAACATCAAGGGCGTTAGCGTTCATCCGGGATATGCCAAGGGCAAGATGATAAATGCCAACCGCCTGGCTGCTGAGTTTGCAGCAATGCTGCCGGCTGACGAGACACCGGAGACAACAGAAGGTTATGAAGGATTCTATCATCTGCTGGGCATCGAGTCGAACATAGAGAACGCCAAACTGTCTTATATCATCCGCGACCACGACCGCGATAAGTTTGAGGAGCGCAAGGCCTTCATCGAGAAATGCGTTGTAGAGATGAACAAGAAGTATGGCGAAGGCACAGTTACGGCTGACGTGAAAGATCAGTATTACAACATGAAGGAGATGATAGATCCGAAGATGCACGTTATCGACATCGTGCTCAAGGCCATGCAGGACAGCGGTGTGCCTCCTAAGGTAGAGCCTATCCGCGGCGGAACCGACGGAGCTCAGCTGTCGTTCAAGGGTCTGCCGTGTCCTAATATCTTTGCCGGCGGCGTAAACTTCCATGGACCTTACGAGTTTATTTCTGTTCAGGTTATGGAAAAGGCCATGCAGGTAATCGTGAAGATATGTGAGATTACGGCCGAATATAACGACTGATAACATATCGTGCGGCATGCGCGCATGCTTTGTCCTGCCGTTGCATGGCATAATTCAGCCTGCATGCGGTATGGCCGGCGACGACATGCGGCAGTGGCATCATAATCGGCACGTCTTAGCACATTGCGGTGTAAGGTGAGCCGCCACTTATACAAATACTTTTACAGGACTGAAAGCAGAATGTGGTTTTGTGTCTTGCCTGTATATAATCATGCAGGAGACAGTGTTGATAACTTCTGCTTTCAGCCCTGAACATTTAAACATATTGACAAAAACAGACAGTAAGAATGGGCGAACTTCCACACCTCGTGAAAGACCTGGCACTTATTCTTGTGGTGGCAGGCATAGTGACCATAGTTTTCAAGAAGCTTAAACAGCAGCTTGTGTTGGGGTATGTCGTGGCAGGATTCTTGGTAAGTCCGCACATGCCTTACATAATGTCGGTGGCTGACAGGGCCGACATCAGCACGTGGGGCGACATAGGCGTGATGTTCCTGCTCTTTTCGTTAGGTCTGGATTTCTCGTTCAAGAAGATACTTAAGATGGGCGCTTCGCCCATAATCTCCACGTGTTCCATCGTGTTCTGCATGATGATGTTGGGCATAGTCACGGGGCATCTGTTCGGCTGGAGCCGTATGGACAGCATCTTTCTCGGCGGTATGCTCGCCATGAGCTCCACCACCATTATATATAAAGCCTTCGACGACCTTGGCCTTAGGCAGCAGCGCTTTGCCGGACTGGTTATGAGTGTGCTGATACTTGAGGACATACTGGCCATTGTCATGATGGTTATGCTCTCGGCTATAGCCAACGGGTCGAATCCCGACGGAGGACAGATGATAGGCAGCCTGATGAAGATAGGCTTCTTTCTCATCCTGTGGTTTGTGGTGGGTATCTTCCTTATTCCGCTCATGCTTAGGTCAATGCGCAAGTTTATCAACAACGAGACGCTGCTCATCGTGGCTCTCGGTCTGTGCTGCGCCATGGCCGTACTGTCTACCAAGGTAGGCTTCAGCAGCGCCTTCGGAGCATTTGTCATGGGCTCAATCCTTGCCGAGACGATAGAGGCCGAGCGCATAATAAAAGTCGTAGAGCCTGTGAAGAATCTTTTCGGAGCCGTGTTCTTCGTGTCTGTCGGCATGCTTGTCGATCCCGCCATTCTTGTAGAATATTCATGGCCGATAGTAACTCTTGTGCTTGTAATTATTATCGGACAGGTTATTTTTGGCAGTTTGAGTTTTCTTATCGGCGGCCAGTCGCTCAAGTCGGCCATGCAGTGCGGTTTCTCCATGGCGCAGATAGGCGAGTTTTCGTTCATCATAGCCTCGCTTGGTCTTTCGCTCGGAGTCATCGGCAAGTTCCTTTATCCTGTTGTGGTTGCCGTTTCTGTGATAACCACTTTCCTTACACCCTATATGATACGCATGGCCACCCCGGCTTACGGCATGCTCGAACGCCGTCTGCCCAAAAAGTGGATTATGGCCATGAACAATCTTACGCTTGCCAAGCAGACCACGCAGCCCGAGGCAAAATGGCGCACCCTGATAAAGCAGATGGTGCGCATCACGGTGATTTATTCCATACTTTCGGGCGCATCCATAGCCCTTATGTTCACCTTCTTCCTGCCTTTCGTGCATCAGCTTCTGCCTCACTGGTGGGCAAATGCGGCATGCGGACTGCTCACGCTGCTGTTTATATCTCCTTTCCTGAGGGCTATAATGATGAAGAAAAACCACAGTGAGGAGTTTAAGGCTCTTTGGAACAGCAATCCCTACAACCGTCTGCCGCTCATTCTGACAATCATTGTGAGAGTGGCCGTGGCTTCGGCGTTTGTGTTCTATATATGCTATTATCTTACACGCTTCACCAATGCGCTGATGATAAGCATAGCGCTTGCCGCCGTGGCACTTATGATAATATCGCGCTCGCTGAAGAAGAGAAGCATAAAGATGGAGCGCTTGTTCATGCAGAACCTGCGTTCAAGAGAGATTGTTGCCGAGGTGATGGGCCGTAGGCGTCCGCTGTATGAAGGCCGCCTGCTCGACCGCGACGTGCATATCTCTGATTTCACCATTCCCGAAGATTCTCTATGGGCAGGCAAGATGCTGCGCGAACTGGAGTTCAGAAACAGATACGGGGTGCACATCAGCAGCATATTGCGTGGCAGCCAGAGGATAAACATCCCAAACGGAGGAACAATATTATTTCCCGGAGACAACATTCAGGCTATCGGCAGCGACGACCAGCTTACAGCCTTCAGCGAGGCCTTGAACACCGAGCTGCATGATAAAGACCCGGAGATAGAGAAGCGCGAGATGAAACTCCATCAGGTGGTGATAAACCGCAACGGCATCTTTGCGGGCAAGACGCTGCGTGACAGCGGCATACGTGATGTGTACAACTGTATGGTCGTAGGACTTGAGGAAGGCAAGGAGAACCTCTCGCAGATGGACCCGTCGCACAAGCTGCGTCACGGCGAGGCTATCTGGATTGTCGGCGAGCAGGACGACATAGAGCGCTTCTGCAGGGACAACGACCATGCGTCTGACTGCACGGCAGGCTGATCCTGGTCATGGCGCAAACAGCTATTGGGCTGGCAGGGCGGGCCAATGGCTTCTTAGATGCAAAAATGCATAACCGTCTAAGGCACAGATATATGTGCCAATGATGTTTTCATACTTGTATAAATGCCGGTGCAATAGGCATACGGGTGCACGTAAAACGTTAAATATTAAATAAAAAGGCGATTTTGGTGTGCTATTAGGTTTAATTTCTGTAAATTTGCACCCTGCATTATATGAGAACTAAAACCGTAATATTTGTATTGCTGTTTGCCTTCATATTTGTGATGGCAGACACCTCCTTGCCTTTGTTCAAGGAAAATGACAACGGGCGCGCGCAGAACGACTCTCTGAGTGTGGGCGACACGGTGTCGTCTGACTCCATTCCGGCAGATTCGACAGATAAGTCAGGCGAGCCCGACACCACCAACATGGACTCGCTTCAACTCGCCATATATCACCATAACAAACAGGTGGACGACTCGATCAGGCTCGACAGCATAAACCGTAAGAAGTCGGGAGCGTTAGACGCCCCCGTTACCTTCTCGTCTGAAGACTCTATGGTCTATGACGCAAAGAGCAAGGTGGCGAGGCTATACGGCAAATCAAACGTGAAATATCAGAACATGGACCTCAGCAGCGACCGCATACAGATGAGCCTCGACAGCAGTCTGGTGCGTGCAACGGGTACTGCCGACTCAACCGGAGCCATATCCGGCACTCCGGTGTTCACCATGGGACAGGACAAATATGAGAGCGACACCATGGCCTTCAACTTCAAGACCAAGAAAGGCTTTATATATAATGTATATACTGAACAGGAAGACGGCTACCTGTCGAGCCAGCACTCAAAGCGCGACTCGAGCGGAGTGCTCTATCTTGAGCATGGACGCTACACCACGTGCGACCAGCCTCACCCTGACTTCTACATAGCCCTGTCGCGTGCAAAGGTGCGCCCCGGCAAGGATGTTGTGTTCGGTCCGGCCTATCTCGTAGTGGCAGATGTGCCGCTGCCACTGGCCATTCCTTACGGATTCTTTCCGTTCACCAAGAGCTATTCAAGCGGATTCATCATGCCGAGCTACGGAGACGAGAGTTCGCGCGGCTTCTATCTGCGTGACGGAGGATATTATTTTGCGATGAGCGACAAGTGGGACCTCAAGCTGCTTGGAGAAATTTACACAAAGGGATCGTGGGGATTGTCGGTGGCAAGCAACTACCGCAAGCGCTACCGCTATAACGGAAGCTTCTTCTTCAGCTACCAGAACACCAAGAACGGCGACAAGGGTATGCCCGACTATACCGAACAGACCAGCTTCAAGCTGCAGTGGAGTCATCGTCAGGATCCTAAGTCAAACCCATTCAGCAGCCTTTCGGCGAGCGTCAACTTCGCATCTACGAGCTATGAGCGCAACAATCTTAACAGTATGTACAATCCGCAGAGCTACACACAGAGTCTGCGAACATCAAGCGTCAACTGGAGCACATCGTTCTCGAGCCTTGGCATGACCATCAGCGGATCGGCCAACCTCAGTCAGAACATGATAGACTCTACCGTGAGCCTCACGCTGCCTGACCTCAACATTTCTGTGAGCCGCTTTTATCCGTTCAAGCGCAAGCACATGGCCGGCAAAGAGCGCTGGTATGAAAAGATCTCTATGAGCTATACCGGACAGTTCAGCAACTCTATCGACACGAAGGAAGACAAACTCTTCAAGTCGAACCTCATAAAAGACTGGCGCAACGCTTTCCAGCACAATATTCCTATCAACGCCAACTTCACGCTGTTCAACTATATCAACATCAACCCATCGTTCAACTTCACCGACCGCATGTACTCCAACAAGGTGATGAAGTCGTGGGATGAGCAGGCACAGACAGAGCGCGCCGACACAACATATGGATTCTACAACGTATACAACTGGAGCATGAGCATCGGCGCCTCAACCAAGATGTACGGATTCTGGGTTCCGTCGAAGAAGATTTTCGGTGACAAGATACAGGCCATACGCCACGTGCTGACGCCTCAGGTTACGTTCAGCTATGCGCCCGACTGCGGCTCGAGATACTATGAGACCTACCAGAAGACCGATGCCGACGGCAATGTAAGCCTCGTTGAATATTCACCATTTGAGAACGGCTTGTTCAATGTGCCGTCGAGGGGAAAGACGGGAAGCGTAACCTTCGACCTGTCGAACAACATTGAGATGAAGGTGAAGTCGGACAAAGACTCTACCGGATACAAGAAACTCAGCATTATAGACGAACTCGGATTCAACATGGGCTACAACATGGCTGCAAAGGAGAAACCATGGAGCGACCTTACCGTAAGGCTCAGGCTGAAGTGGTGGAAGAACTATACATTCAACCTCAATGCCGTGTTTGCCACCTATGCTTACGAGCTTGACGATAACGGAAGACCATACGTCAGCAACCATACCGAGTACAGCAAGGGCCGCTTTGGCCGCTTTCAGGGCCTGTCGCAGAACATATCGTTCACCCTTAATCCCGAAAAGCTGAAGAAATGGTTCGGCGGAGGAGATGACGAAGAAGACGCTACGGAGGATGACAACAACACGGAGGACGACGACACCGGAATAGAGTCGAACGTTGACGACGACATGGTGAACGGACAGAACGGTGCAAGAAAGAAGAATGCAGGCAAGGCCGAGACCGACGCAGACGGATACATGAAATTCTCAATGCCATGGTCGCTCACATTCGGCTACGGAATAACGATGCGTGAGAACACAAGCGGAAAGTTCAACACCAAGACCATGCGCTATCCTTACGCATTTACGCAGACCCTGAACTTCAGCGGAAACATACGCATCAGCGACGGATGGAACATCAGCTTCTCTTCCGGTTACGACTTTGAGAACCATGACCTGTCTATGACCACTGCATCGCTGAGCCGCGACCTCCACTGCTTCAACATGAGCTGCTCTGTGGTGCTGGCTCCATACACATCTTACAATTTCTCGTTCAGATGTAATGCCGCCACTCTTACCGATGCACTTAAATACGACAAGCGCAGCGGCTACAGCAACGCCGTGCAGTGGTATTGATGTGAGGCGCAACCGCGTTAAACTTTAACATTGAGCTGAACATAACAGTATTATAATAACAAGCCAGCTCGTTACATCCTTATTTAATAGTCAGTATTTCCTGATGATGGATGTAGCGAGTTGGCTTTTTTATTCTTTATTTTCTGTATAGCTGCCGGCTATATATCAGACAGCTGTAATGCCGTTGTCGGCTTTAGTCTCTATCTGTCATTTGGTCCAAAATATGATGCTTTATTTCATACCTGCCAGCATCGTTTGATACAGATGTTGGCAGAGCATGGGCAGGCCAATGATTTGCCTTTGTTCTGACAGATCCGTGCCATGTCTACAGGCCGAAAATTGCAGCAGAATTTTTTAGGGCAAAAAACTGAAAGTAAAATATGTCTTCGTTGTTAATGGATGATCTGAACGGCAGTTTACATTATACGGATTGTAAGCAAAATGGCGTGATTAGGTTTCAAATCATTAACCTATCGTTTACGGGTCGTAAGTGGGCCGTTTTTGATGCAAAAGTGGCCGCTTTTTTTGTCGTAAATGAATGGCTTTTTGTGGCAAGACCGGTGTCCTTTGGTCAGTTAAGGCGGGCATGACTAAAACTTATTATTTATTCTTGCGCCTGTGTCGCCTCATTTTGCCGGAAATGTGGGGCAGGGTGTGGGCTGGTGAGAGGGCTGTTAGGATAAGCCGTAATAATCCTGCGCATGTAAAAAAACAAACCGGGCAAAACATGTTGTGGATAATGTTTTGCCCGGTTTTATTATGTTTCAGATTTTCTTATCTGCCATATAGGCTTCAGATGCCCGTCAGGTGTTGTTGCCGTCAGGGCTGTCTGTATGGATATGCATTCAGAAGTTGAATGTGTGTTTGCCCGATTCAACCTGCTTTTCGGTGCCGTCGGGCAGTACGATGGTGGCGTCTGAGCCTACGGGTATGTCAACGGTGAGCGAACTGCGTGTGCAGCTGACGCTGATTATGCCGTAGAGCGACTCTGTGCTCGCATTGACATATTTGAGGTCGCCCACGAGCGTTGGCTTTATCAGTAAGTGGCGCAGTCCGTAGGTGCCGGGGCGGTTTTGTATGCCTGCGAGAGTCTTGAAGAGCCATTCGTCTATCTGTCCCATCATGAAGTGGTTGAGCGACGAGCCTTGGTTGGGGTCCCACTGCTCGGTCAGCGTCGTGGCGCCGTGGCGCAGCTGGAAGCCATAGCCCGGCGTCTCATAATGGTTCAGCATGGAGTAGAGCAGGTCGTTGAGTCCGTTCTGTGCAAGCGTCTGAAACAGGTAGCGGTTGCCCACGTCGCCCGTTGTCAGGCGTGTGCCGTGTGCCTTGATGTCGGCCACGAGACTGTTGAGCACGCCCTGCTTGTTGTTGCCCGTAAGTCCGAGATACAGCGGCAGGGCGTTGGATGTCTGGCTGCCCGTGCCGTAGTTGCATGAGTCGGCTTTGAAGAAGCGGCTGTTGAAGGCATCCGTGGCGTATGCCAGCAGCTTGGAGTATTTGTCTGCGTCGGCCGTGTTGCCCGTCATGCGTGCGGCGCGCGTCATCAGTTGTAGGTCGAAGATGTAGTGGGCCGTTGCCACAAGTGGTACGGGAGTGTTCTTTGAGAAGCCTGCACGCCATGGACCATAGTCGTACCAGTCGCCAAGTCCGTGGCTCACAATGCCGCTGTCGGCGCGCGACGTCAGATAGTCGACATATCGGCTCATGGCTCCGTAGTTGGCGGTGATGAGCGTGCTGTCGCCATACTGCTCATAATACATGAACGGCATGATGATGAGCGTGCTGCCCCATTCGGGCGAGTCGTCAAACAGATTGCCGAACGACACATACTGTGGCGCCGTGGTGGGCACCATGCCGTCTGATTTCTGTGTGTCGGTTATGTCGCGTATCACCTTTGGCGCAAAGCGCGTCATGTCGTAGTTGTAGAGAAGGCTTGGGCCGCACAGATGGTCTTGCTCTAGCCATCCCAGCTTTTCGCGGTGAGGGCAGTCGGTCAGCACGGCCTGCATGTTGCTGCGCTCAGCCCTTTCTATGAGGCGGTGAGTCTTGGTGAACAGCTCGTTTGAACATTCAAACGACGACACCTCTCTGGCAGAGTTGTAAACGAAACAGCTGCTGAGTTTCTTCAGTACGGGCAGCCCCTGCGGGTTTGGCTCTCCCTCGCGCACCGCCCCCTCCACCTGTATGTAGCGGAAGCCGTAGTAGGAAAAGCGCGGATGCCATGTCTCCGTGCCGTCGCTGCCCAGGGTATATTCGTAATAATGCTGGCGTCCGGTCTGCCTCTGGTCGCAGGCTCCCTGCTGAGTGAGCTTCTCGGCCACGAGCATTGTAACCTTTTGTCCGCGCTTGCCTTCGATTGTTATCTCAGGAAATCCTGCAAGATTCTGTCCCATGTCGGCAACAATCACAGACGGGTCTATTTCTCGTTTTGTGGCCTTTGACGCTGCTGCCAGCGAATCTGTATGTATCTTCATCCACGACTTCACGCCGTAGCGCTCCATTATCTTCACGGGCTGTGCAGTCTGTGGCGTCAGCGTGCCCGCTGGTCCCTCCACCTGCACGGCGTTATGCCATCTGCTGTCGTCGAATCCGGGCATGTCGCAGCCGGGCTGGCAGAGCCTTGCGTCGTAAGATTCGCCTCCGTAGATGCTGTTGAACGTTATCGGGCTCAGCGTGTATTTCCAGTCTTCGCCGCTCTTTATCACCTGGCGGCTGCCGTCGCTGAAGTTTATTTCCATGCGCATAATCATCTGCGGCGGGCCGAAGCTAGTCTGCAGCTTGCTGTAGCGGCCCATGCGCTGCACGTTGAAGAATCCGTTGCCCAGCAGCACGCTTATGGCGTTGCGCCCCTCTGCGAGCAGCTGTGTCACGTCGTAGGTGTTGTAGTAGACGGTCTTGCTGTATTCGCTCCAAAGCGGGGCAAACTCGCTGTCGCCGACCTTATGTCCGTTTATCTTCATCTCGTAGTGTCCCAGTCCGCTTATGTACACCACGGCATCTGTAATCTTCCTTTTGCCGGTGCAGAACTCTTTTCTCAGTATTATACTTTTAGCCGACAGCGTGTCGGTGTCTTGCCATTTTGCCTTGAAGCTGTCTTTCTTGAACACTGAGTTTGCCCATCGTCCTTCGGGCAGCTTTGCGTCCGCTTTGGTTATGGCTCCAATCCATTTAGCCCCGAGGTATTCGGGCACCACTCTCACATATTGCTTCTGGCTCCATGCCGACTTCTTGCCGGCGGCGTCCCATACGCACACCTGCCAGTAGTAGCCGTGGCGGTTGCCTTTCAGCGGCGGCAGCGATATCAGCTGGCTTTCGGCCGACGCCGTCTTGCCCGAGTCGTAGACACTTTTGCCGGTTATGTTCTCAAAAATCCTTATGCGGTAGGCTGTCTGCCTGTCGCCGTTGGTGTCGGCCTTCATCTGCCAGCCCACGCGTATGTCGCCGGCTGTTACGGCCAGTCTGTCCTGATAGTTGCACGTAAGTTTTGTAACGGTGAGCTTCGCGCTCATGCTGCACGATACGAGCAGAAGGATAGATAACAGAAAATTTCTCATCTCTTTCAGTGTTTGTGCCCTTGCCTTTGCGGCAGGGCTGCGTTGAATTTGTCTTATTTATATGATGACGCCTTCAGCTGTCGGTTGTAACTTCTTTTGCAGCAGCTTTGTCGACTTTTGAACGTAAATTTGCCCTCTGCACCTTTGGCAACCCTTTTTTAGATATATTTATAAAGGTGGAGGCAAAGGCGCGGCATTCCTTAAAAAACTGAAACGCCGTTACAAAAATAGCCTGATAAGTGAGAATATGAAAATGTTTTTACGTATTTTTGTAAGAAAGATAAAGGCCGTGCCGCCTGCCGGCTGAAGCAGCATACGGCGGCTGGATATGAGCTTTGTCTTGTTTTGACATAACCCTTAAAACATTGATCTATGAAATATAAGATGCTTGTTCTGGACGTTGACGGAACGTTGTTGAACGACAACAAGGAGGTAAGCAAGCGCACGCTGGCAACGCTGCGCAAGGTTCAGCAGATGGGCGTGCGAATAATGCTGGCGTCAGGGCGTCCGACATACGGGCTGCTCGGACTTGCCAAGATGCTCGAGCTTGACACCTACAACGGATATGTTATGGCGTATAACGGCGGACAGGTTATAAGGGCAGCTGACGGCGAAGTGATATTTGAACGCCGCATTAATCCCGAACTGATACCTTATCTTGAGAAAAAGGCCGACAAAAACGGATTTGGCATCCTTACTTATAATGAGGACTGTATTGTTACGAACATGCCTGACAATCCGCACATCAAGGCCGAAGCCGAGCTCAACGGCATGAAGATTGTCTATGAGGAGCATTTCTCTATAGCCATCGACTTCATTCCGTGCAAGTGCATGCTTGTCAGCGACGACGAGGAGGCTCTCGTAGGACTGGAGAACCACTGGAAGCGCCGTCTCGACGGTGTGCTCGACGTGTTCCGCTCAGAGCCGTTCTTCCTTGAGGTGGTAGGCTGCCGCGTCAACAAGGCCAACACGCTGGCTGCCGTGATGGAGATGGAGGGCATAAAGACTGACGACATCGTAGTCTTCGGCGACGGCGTGGCCGATGTTACCATGTTGCAGCTGGCAAGTCTCGGAATAGCCATGGGCAATGCGCCAGGATCAGTGAAGCGTTGTGCCGACTATATCACACTGTCTAACAATGAAGACGGCGTGGCTGTGGCTGTTGAGAAGGCGTTCTTGGCTGAGGTGCGTCCGAGCGAGATTCCGCTCGATGAACTCAATGCCCAGTCGAAGTCTACGCTTATGGGCAACCTCGGCATACAGTACACCTATGCCTCTCACGACCGCGTTGAGGCCACTATGCCTGTTGACCACCGCAACCGTCAGCCATTCGGCATCCTGCATGGCGGAGCCACGCTTGCGTTGGCAGAGACAGTGGCAGGGTTTGGCTCTATGATAATATGTAATCCCGACGAGTATGTTGTCGGCATGCAGGTAAGCGGCAACCATATATCTTCGGCCCATGAGGGCGATACGGTGCGTGCCGTGGGCACCATTGTGCATAAGGGCCGCTCGTCTCATGTGTGGAATGTCGATGTGTTCACATCCACCGGCAAGCTCGTTTCGTCGGTGCGCGTAGTGAACAGCGTCATGAAGCGTAAATAGGCAGACATTGCAATCAGGAGTATAATGTTTTATATAAGCATAAAGCTGCTTGTCGGTTTTAATTTAAAATTAAATTCATATTTATTCTTTAGTTTGTAATAGATTTATTATATTTGCTTTTGAAAACTTTAAATTAATACGATCATGAACAAGAACCTTGTATTTAATCTGCACATTCCTACAAAATTATTGTTCGGATGCGGCGAACTCAGAAGGCTGGCAACAGAAAATTTGCCTGGTAAAAAAGCGTTGATTGTTATTTCTGGCGGAACTTCAATGAAGAAGTATGGCTATTTAGATAAAGTGGTAGGCTATCTTAAGGAGAATAATGTTGAGAGCGTTGTCTTTGATAAGATTCTTCCCAACCCGATCAAGCAGCATGTAATGGAGGCAGCTGCGCTGTGCCGTGAAGAGAAGTGCGACTTCGTCATCGGTCTTGGCGGCGGAAGCTCTATAGACTCTGCAAAGAGCATCGCCATAATGGCATGCAACGAGGGCGATTACTGGGACTATATTGCCGGAGGTACAGGCAAGAACAAGCCCGTTGAGAAGGCTCTGCCTATTATTGCCATCCCAACAACGGCCGGCACAGGTACAGAGGTTGACCCTTGGACTGTTATTACCCATGAGACAGCTCACGAAAAGATTGGCTTTGGCTGCAAGCTGACATTCCCGACAATGTCTATTGTTGACCCGGAACTCATGCTCAGCATCCCGCCAAGACTTACGGCTTATCAGGGCTTTGACGCATTCTTCCATGCAGCTGAGGGCTACATAGCAAACTGTGCCACTCCGATAAGTGACCTTTATGCTCTTGAGGCTATCCGTCTTATCTATAAGTATCTGCCTGTGGCAGTGGCTGACGGACGCAACTTGAAGGCAAGGACAAAGGTTGCATGGGCAAGTACGCTGGCCGGTATGGTTGAGTCTACATCAAGCTGTACGTCAGAACATTCAATGGAGCATGCCATGAGTGCCCTTTATCCTGAACTGCCTCACGGTGCAGGACTGATTTGTCTGTCGCAGTCTTATTTTGAGACATTCCGCAATGACAGCATGAAGCGCTACATGAAGATGGCAGAGGCCATGACTATGGAGCCGAGTAAGCGTCCGTCTGACTTTATCGATGCTCTCGTTAAGATGCAGAAGGCCTGCAAGGTTGACGACTTGAAGCTGAGCGACTGGGGCATTAAGAAAGAAGATCTTCCTGAAATGGTTAAGAATGCAAAGGAAACCATGGGAGGCTTGTTCCAGCTTGACCCGCGCATGCTGACAGAAGACGAAATACTTGCTATTTATGAGAAGGCATACCGCTAAACCGATGCGGTGATATGATATGAAACAAGGCCTTGCGCAATACTGATGCGCAAGGCCTTGTTTATTGTTTCAATACAGTTTGAATGTATGATGTCGTGGCGTGTCAATGTGTATTGTCTGTCTCTTTTTGCTGTAAGGTTGCTTGTGCTTTGGCATATTTGCGGCCTTCATGGTTAGTCTTGCCGCAGCTTACGCATCATTATACATTCTTCTTTGTTTATCTTGTGGCAGACAAGTGGTTTTTATTTTGTTTTCTCTGTCTCAACCTTTATCTTTCCGTCCTTTATCTCCGCATTGACTATTCTTCCGCCTGTCGCATGAAGTCTGAATTTCACGTTCCATTCGCGTGGCCATGCCTGGAAGAGCAGCAGTTGACCGTCGGGTGTTTCCTGAAGCAGCATTTCCTGCAAGCCTATCATGGCAGCACCACCGCGGTTGCAGTCGGGTGCCCAGTCATAGCCAGGGTCCCAGAAGGCAGGGAAGCGGTAAGGCCCGTCGGCAAATTTCTCAAGGTTAAGGCGTGCCGCATCGTCGGTAAGACCGAGGCATGCAGCCCAGATGTTGTCCTGTTTCCAGCCGATGTGTGTGCGCATCTTTAGTGCGTGCGGGTCTTTAAGATAAGTGTTGCGTGCAGTGTTTAATCCGGGGCGCCCCATGCCGTATATTCGCCAGGGGAATACCGGATACAGTTGCGGCGTCTCAACGTTCTGTATTCTGGCCCATACAATGGCAGGGGCTATGCATGTGTCACCCTCTATTGTGCGCAGTGGCATGTCGGGTATGCGGCTTATGAACGTAGAGTCAAGGGCATAAGCAGATGTGTCTTGTATGCCTTTGGCTGCCTTGTATGCTTCAAACTGCTCTGTCACTGTGCGCAATGCTGCCACCACGCTCGACGGGTTGTATGCCATTTTGTATGTTTCGCATCCGGATGAAGGGTAGAGTATAAGCTTTCCTTCACCGTCGAGCGCCTTTACTCCGCGCTGTTTTGCAAGATACTGATAATGTTCGTCGAAGAATTGCAGGCATTGCACAATCAGCTGTTCATACTTCGTGATGTCCATTCCGGTGTAAAAGTGCGCCTGTAGTATCATTGAGCAGAATTCCAATGATGTGTCCCACTGATATTCAAGCCATGCGTTTCGCTCCATACCGTAGTCGTCGCCGGGCTTGTGCTTGCCGTATTCGGCAGGATTTGGCAGTCCGAAGTTTTCTATCTGTTCGGTAAACGACGCCCCGCCGTGTCCCCAATAATGCTTTGTGCGTGCAACGGCCGTGGGCAGCAGTCGCAGATATGTGTCAAACTGCGATGCCATCATGTCCGTATCGCCACTCTTTAGCATCGGCCAGTAAACCAGTCGCTGGTTCTGAGCCGTCATGGTTCCGCCTCCCCATTTGCGGTAGTCTGGTGTGAAAGGCGTCTTCGGGTCTACGTATACGGGGTCGAAGGTGAACAGTCCGCCGTTGAATTTAGAGGGCCATTCTCCGTAAGCGTTGCATCCGAGCATATAGCGGAACAGTTCGTAGTTGCGCAGTATTCCTTGCCATTTGCTTGTCGGATTGTCCGTGTTGTCGTTTCTGTCGGCCGGTATGATATAGCTTCTTTGCCAGTAAGCATGCCACCATGCAGCACTTCTTCTCTTCGACTCCTTCGTCGTAGGCATCTTCGGGGCTTTGTCGCCGTCATACAGGTTTAGCGTTATCGTAGATTTTTTTATACCTTCTGCCTTAAAGTTCCATGCGCGGAAGTCTGTTGAGGCATAGGTGCCGTCTGTCGTACCGCAGAAAGTGAAGCCCGGGGCAACGAGTTCACCGCCGAATCGCAGGCCGCCGATGGGGTTATACAGATTGCTTTTTATGTCGTCGAGTTTTTCTTTGTTTACCGTAAAGTCGAACACAGTTTGTTCGCGGTTCTTGTGCCAGAACACAAGTGTGTTGCCCTTTGCACGTATCGAATCCTGATATGTGGTGCAGTCCTTAGGCAAATTCCATTTGTATGAGCACTGCTGACATTCGGCTTTTGTAACCGGTCTGTCTTTATATCGCCAGCTTTCATAGCTTAGGGTGGCGTCTGTCTTTGTCTTTGAACTTATCTCTGCAAACACGGCAGATGTCTCCACATCTGCCCACAGGCGTATTTCCGTGTCTTTTCCCTTTATGTAAACAGCGCCGTCGTCAAGCTTCAGAGTCTGGCTGAAGCCTGCATCTGCACCGTTAAACGGGTTGGGCGTGAGGCGCAGTCTCAGTCGTCCGGCTTTCAGCAGTGTGTTGTTCTCGTCGAACATTCCGCTACGTGCCACGTATATCATTACGTCGCCGTTCTCCACCCATACGTTCATGCCAACGTCGTGTCCGCCGCAGGGCATTGATTCAGATGAATTTTTGCTCTGTGTCGTCCATGTATAGTCTGCCGGAACATAGTCTTTTCCTCTTGACGCTTTACCGGCTGCAGCTGCCGGCATGCTTGTTGTCACTGCTGTTAAGACAATTGCAAGCACCAACATCGCATAATAAGTGAAATGCGACAGACGGCCGTGCCGGTTTGCGTTTAAGGCAAAATGTTTTTTCTTGACTTGTTTTTTCGATAGCGTTCTGTAGTACGTTTTTTTCATATTGTTTTTATCAATAGTAGGAAATTATCGTTTGTTATCTTTTTTCGGTAGGCTATTGCGGTTGAAATGCCATTTTGAACGTTCTGTTTCAGACACATATCCAGTCGGATATAGTTCCCGTCTCCGACGAGAAGCTGGCACCGATCTTGAACACACGGCGCGCATCGGCCGAATATTCGCGCGCATAGCCCTTGTCTTCTATCTGACTGAGAGCCTCGTCGGCCGTGCCGTCGAGCTTGAACTCAAAGATATATACATACTGCGGAGTCTCAACCACGCAGTCAACACGCCCCTGGCTCTGCACTTTCTCCGTGTAAACAGTGTAGACGCTGATAAGACGCATGATGAGATAGAACGTGTACTGGAAGTAGCGCTCGCGCTCCGCCTCGTTGTCTTTGCGGCGCATGGTGTAGGGGATGCTCGACAGGAAGGAAGTGAACAGCGTGCGCA
>ENA-ORTI01001554-ORTI01001554.1-human-gut-metagenome-genome-assembly--contig:-NODE-1554-length-23172-cov-4.652896_pt1 | contig 23172 bp, 20 predicted proteins | sample MGYA00242071_ERZ509191 | MGnify/ENA primary metagenome ERZ509191 (study PRJEB26280, sample SAMEA2338832) | human gut metagenome | biome: human gut; feature: human-associated habitat; material: faeces...
TCACGGATTCCGACGGCAATCTCATCGGCAACGCCAACGGCAAGTTCGTGACGGACAGCGCAGGTACTTTCTCTATTACCGACATTGCCCCCGGTACGACGCTCATCATCAAGGAAACCCGCGCCAAAGAGGGGTACCTGTTGGACGATACGCCGCAGACGGTTAAGGTCAAATCCAACGAAGTCACCACGGTAGAGTTCAGAAATCAGCCCAAGGGCAACCTCATCATCGTCAAGCAGGATTCCATCACAAAGGAACCGCTGGAGGGCGTTCAGTTCAAGATCGTCTATGCGGATGGCTCGTATGTAGATGCCGAGGGCGGCACGCTGTCCTCCAACGGCCTGTACTGGACGGATAAGGAGGGCAAGATCACCCTCTCCGGCATTTCCGGCACCGTTGTGGTGACGGAGGTTGAGACGATCCCCGGCTATACTATCGACGAAAACAGCCGCACGCAAACCGTTACCATCAATCCCAATGATACCCAGACGCTTCACTTTTACAACGATCCCGTGGGCGGCGTGGAGATTATCAAGGTCAATGCGGATAAGACCTCTCAGCGCATTCCCAACACTACCTTTGAGATTCGCAAGGTGGACGATGCGCTGGTGGACACCGTGACCACAGGAAAAAACGGCAGCGTGTTCTGCTCTTTGCCGGATGGCGCTTACTACGCCGTTGAGGTCGAGGCAGCGGATGGCTTCCGACTGGATAATACGCCCCATTACTTTGAGGTCAAGGGCGGCAAAACCACCACGCTGACCGTCAAGAACAAGGCGCTGTCCGGCATCCTCATCCACAAAATCGACAGTACCACTGGCGAGGGCATCTATGGCGTAACCTTCCTGCTCTATGACGGCAATAAGAATCCCATGGGACAGTATGAATCCGATCAGGACGGCTATGTTTACATCACCGACCTTGAAAAGTCCGGCCGCTACTATATCCGTGAGCTGGAAAACGAGGGCTACCATGTGGACAAGCAGCTCAAGACCGTCTATGTAACGGCAGGCAAAACCATTGAGATCGAGTGGGAGAACGAGCCTGTTACCGGTCAGATCCAGATTTACAAGTACGCCGCTGAATATAACGAAGTCACCGGCACAGCACCCGGCACGCCGTTAAAGGGAGCAGTCTATGAGATTGTCAACGCCCGCAGCGGCAAGGTGTTGGACTACATCACCACCGATGCGAGGGGTGTTGCGGCCAGTAAGCCGCTGCCTTTAACGCGGTATCAGATTCGTGAGGTCACAGCGCCTGCGTATTGGCAGGTGTCCTCGGAAGTGTTTGATGTTACGCTGGAGTATCCCGGCCAGATCATCAAGCTGTCTGCCTACGATAAACCGTCCTCTCTGGGGGTTACGATCACCAAGCGCGGCAATAGTGCTGTGATGGCTGGCAGTCAGATGCGCTATGACTTCACCGTTGCCAACACCAGCAATGTGCCGCTGGAGTCATTCTTCTGGCACGACCGCATTCCTACGGATATTGCCAACGCGACCGTGCTGAGTACCGGCACCTACAGTGCGCGGCTTACCTACCGTATTCTTTATAAGACTAACTACAGCGCGAGCTATCAGGTGTTGGCGTCCAATTTGCTGAGCAGCAACAACTACAGCTTTGCCCTAAACGCCATCCCCATGCAGGCAGGTGAGGTGGTAACCGACATCTATTTTGACTTCGGAACCGTGCCGGTGGGCTTCCAGTCCGTGGCGAATCCCACTCTGAGCGTGATGGTTAAGGGCACGGCGGTCAATGGCTACCAGATGGTCAACCGCGCGGATGCCGGCGGCAAGTATCAGGGTACCTGGCAGACCGCAACGGCCAGCTGGGTAACGATTATCCGAAAGATCGGCACTACCCCGAAACTGCCCAAGACGGGATATTAACTACTGAAAGGCGGCAACCAGCTTTACGCTGGTTGCCGCCTGCTATATACAAATCAAGCTTCAATCATTGTGCGGAAATTGACTTGATGAGTACCGTTGTCAGAACACGCTGGCTTTCTCTGCTGCAGGATTCACAAAACTGATTTTTCATTGCAAAATCGACCGCAGAGGAAATGCGCCGAAGATCCTCAGAATCTAATGTATCCGCTGCAAGATGCTGCCATACACGGGAATAGGCCGTTCTTAGGTTTTCTGATATATGATTACCAGAAAAAAAGGAGTCGAGAACTCCTTCAATCATTGCAATTTCCTCGCTCGTAAATATCAAAGCTATCACCCCATAACGATTTAATTATAACGAAACAATACCTTGATTGCAAGGACACTTTTCTTGGCTCGTACAATGAGTAACGGCAAATATCAAAAAATCTATTTTACTATGCAGCTTAGCTTTATTTTCATATGACAAAAAGATCGAAATTCCCGATTCCAGTATTCTCGCGTAAAAAGGAGCCGCTTTCTATGATCAGAAAATGCTACAAATTCTACACACTTATTATGACCCTGATGTGGGTTATGGCCGCGATGACCGCATCAGCCTTTGCCGTAGACGATATGTGGACTGTTGCCAACCGCATTATCGTAGATGTTTACACAAAAATTGTCGGCATCAGTACGGTGCTGGCAGGTTTAATGTCCGCCGTTGCCGTGATCGGCGCAAAGATTTCAAATAATCAGCATAAGACCGATCAGGCGTGGGATTGGCTCAAGCGCATTTGGGTCGCATGGGCCATTATCAACGGCATCGGCGCTTTTATCGCCTATGTTGCACCGCTCTTCAGCGGCCTTGCTACTCTGACGCCGTAATGAGGGTAAAGCTCCGGCGCAAAGGAGGTGTCCCCGTTGCTTGAGCTTATTTTTCAAGGCTTTCTCGAATGGGCCTATGGGCTCGCTCTGGAATGCTGGCAATATTTCTCTACGGCGCTGCTGGATATTATGAGTATGGATTTTGCATATCTGAAAAGCCACGCTCCCGTTGTGGACGAGATCATGCAGATCCTTCTGGCAGTCGGTTGGGCGCTCCTGATCGGCAATCTGGTTTTTCAGGCGCTCAAAAGTATGGCGGTGGGGCTTGGCTTTGAAGGAGAAGATCCAAAGCTGCTCTTTGCCCGCACCTTCGTTTTTGCGTTTTTACTGCTGGCAAGTCCGCAGATCTGCGAGATCGGGCTGAGTATGACGTCAAAGATCATTGAGCTGCTCCAGATTCCTGACGCAGTTAATGTCACATTTGTAGATGAGAGCGTATTCGGAGCCATAGGTGCAGCATGGCTGCTGGTCATTATTTTCGGCATTATCGTGATGTTCAAGGTGTTTAAGCTTCTTTTGGAGATTGCGGAGCGATATGTCATCCTCGCCATGCTTACGATCACAGCGCCGCTGGCCTTTGCTATGGGCGGCAGCAAAAGCACCTCGGAGATTTTCACAGGCTGGTGCCGGATGTTCGGCAGTATGTGCCTTTTGATGGTGACAAATGTGATTTTCTTCAAAATGCTGCTGTCTGTTCTTGCCACAGTTCCCAGCGGTTTAGATGTTCTCCCGTGGATCGTGCTGATCCTTACGATTGTCAAGGTCGCACGGAAAGCAGACGCCATTGTAACACGCATCGGCTTAAATCCCGCTATCACCGGCGACTCTCTGGGAAGAGGACTCCCCGGCACGCTGACTTATATGGTGGTTCGCAGTGCGGCTTCTCAAATTACAAAGGCAGTGGGCAAGTCCGCAGGAAACGGCGGCAAAGGCGCTGCGCCCAACGCGCCGTCCGGCGGCCCCCGCATGGGCGGGCCCAGCGGAGGTCATGGCAACACGGCGGAGTATGTCCGGCAAAGCGCAGCGCAGCAAAGCAGCACAAATCAAAGCACATCACAGAAATCGTCTGATGCGCAAAGCGCCTCAGTACATACAGGCGCGCCGCAATCACCCTCGCAGGAAAAGTCCGCCCCATCTGCTGCGCAGGACAGTATGCCTAAAAATTCGACAGCGCCAAGGCCCTCGCAGGAACGGAAAAGTTCTGTTCCTCTCGGCACACGCCGCTCTCCGACACATATCAAGGCTGCAACAAAGATACCGCCTGTCGGTGCGCAGAATGCATCCGGCAGACCCGGTACGGCAGGAAAAGCTGGCGCTTCGGCACGCCCCAGTGTGGCGGGAGCGGCAGAGACTCTTCAAAGCGGCGTGCGCTCCCCAGCCTCGCAGCGCATGAGAGTACATTCGCCAGAGACAACGCAGCCCGGCCGTGCAGGAACGCCGGCAGTACCATCCGCTTCCCGTATGAGTCAGATAAACGCACAAAAAGTACAGGGTGGAGCAACTGGTCAGGTGACGCAGGCCGCAGAGCACACAGGGATCACGGTGGGACAAACCACCGTGAACACTTTGCAGGACAACTCTCCAAGACCTGCGGCGGGGATTGGTGGTGCGATGCTTACCACCGCCTCTGTTCGCGGCGGAATACAGACCGTGCAGCAACATACACCCAATGCGCGCTATACGCAGCGGCCACCCAAGCAGCCAACCGGTCAGGCATCGCCGCCTCGGGCGGAAAGCCCGCACCCCGGCACCGCAGGAATGCAAAGCGCCGTTTCTGCGCAGCGGCCGTCTGGAGAACCGCGACCCGGCAGGAATGGTATTCCAAGCCGCACGGCAGTTTCTCCGGATGCACGGCAGCATAGTCCGATCCGGCAGGAATCGCGCAGTGCTTCCGCAGCCGCCGCGCCGACACTCAAAGGGACAGCGCCTAACCGACACCCCGACCCGGCAGGAACGGCGGCAGGCGTCCCATCGGCATCACAGTCGCGGCAGACAGTCAGACCGTCCGCACCTTCTGCGAAAAGCAGCGCACAGCCCGGAAAGAAAGCGGTATCCACAACTGCGGCACTCAAAGGCAGCGTAAAGGCAGACGGCGATGTAAAACCGTCAAGAAAACAGCGGGGTAAGAAGCATGGATGAGAAAGACAATTCCCGATCTTCCCTTCAAACGGCGGCTGATCTTGGCCGTGCCGCAAAAGCAGCCTACCGGATTGCGCAGGCTGCTGCGGTGTCTGGTGTTCACGGTGCCGCTGCCGCTGCGGTAAAAGAAACCGTTCCGGCCCTGGTAAAGTTTCTCCTTGCCGTTCTGCTCATCATGATCGTGATCCCGATGGTAGTATTTACAGCGCTGCCCAATATTTTTTTCGGCTACGATTCCTCTAATACCGCTTCGGTGATCCATATGACGGAACAAGCCATGCGTATAGGCGGGGCGTATATGAGTCTGGATGATTTCGAGCGAACGCAGATCGACTCCATCGTAACCGGTATTGCGGCGGAATATGAGGCGGATGGAACGGCAATTGACCATATTGAAGTCAAAAACACGATGAAAGAGGATGACCTGCTCTGGATCATTGCAATCAATTCCGCCGCCTATGAGCAGGATCTGGACGCCATGAGCGCGGAGCTGATTCAGAATTTCTGCCGATCCACCCTGTCCTATCAGCCATCGCTTTCTCTTCTGGGTGGCAGTACCTCCGCAACGCTGGAGGTAGAGATCAAGCGGATCGATCCGGAAGAGTTGATGGAGCAGATGGGCTTCAATGAGGATGCCAGACAGTGGGCAGGCGCCCTCTTTGAAACGCTGAAGGATAGCGGCGCGCTTGAGAAGTACGGCGGGTACTTCAGCGCCTACCAACCAGATTACAGCGGGGATGGCTCCTATTCCGGCGATATTCAGCATGGTACAAGCTATGATAATGACATTGACATTTCCCGTTTTGTCAGCCCGTCTACGAAAAATAATCTCGACCTTGCCGCCTATGCGGTGCAGGCGTGGGAGAACAACTGGGGCTATGTGTGGGGAACCTACGGCAATATTCTCACAGAGTCCCTCTTTGCCTATAAAAAGCAGCAGTACCCGGACGGAGTCGGCAATTACGCTGATTTTATTGAAGCAAACTGGCTGGGACGGCGCACGGCAGACTGCATCGGCCTGATCAAAGGCTATGCGTGGCTGGATGCTTCCACCATGCGCATCGGTTATGCCGCAAACGGAATGCCGGATTACGGTGCGGATCAGATGTATCAGGCGGCAAAGAATGCCGGCATTCAAGGAACAGACTACGGCACGGTATCCTCCATGCCGGAAATCCCCGGACTGATGTTATGGAAAAGCGGACACGCCGGCGTTTATATTGGCGGCGGTTACGCAATAGAAGCCATGGGAACGCGAAAAGGTGTTGTGAAAACCGAAGTCAGCGGACGCGGCTGGCAGGGGTGGTGTAAGCTGCCCTATATCGACTATCTGGAGGTGGAGTAATTGGCGGAGACAACCTATTTACGCTATATACGGCTGAAATGCGGCATTACGCTGATGGAATTGGAAGAGCACAGCAGCTTCAGCAACCAGTATTTGAGCCTGCTGGAACTGGGCAGGGCAAACTGTACGCCCAGAAATGCGGAAACGCTGGACCGTGCCATGCTGGATATCATTCTCTCCCGTGCAGAGGAGCTGATGAAGCTGGCACAGATTTGCTATGAGCACAAAGGACATCTGTTAGATGCCGTGGAGGTGGATCCGAATGAACTATGAGGTCTATCACATTCCTACCAATTTTACAGATGCAGGCCGCGTTATGGGACTCTTTGAGCTGCGGAATCTGGTGGAGGCTGTCCTCCTGACGCTCCCGGCACTGTATCTTTGCATTGCTTTTCTTCCGCTGGATCTGACTCCGAAAATCATAGTGACGCTGACGATCATTGTGCCGCTGGGCGGCTTTGGGCTGATCGGCATCAGTGATGACAGTATGACACGGTGGCTGGGAAGCTGGTGGAAATGGCGGAGATCCCGCCGGATTATCTTATTTCGAGGGGAGGTCAGGAAATGAATCTCAAGGAACTGATTTTTGGAGGAAGCGTTCATACCGACGGCAGCGGCGGAGTATACCGTGACAGCGTGCAGGCGTGGCTCCCAATCAAAAATATCATCGGCGGCGTAGTCATCACCAAAGATAACCGCTTTGTGAAGATCATGGAAGTGCTGCCTGTCAACATCTATCTGAAGTCTGCCATTGACCGGCAGAATATTATCTCGTCCTTTGCATCGTATTTGCAGATCGCGCCGGATGAACTGCAGATGATCGCCCGCACGCTGCCCGCGGACACGCAGGCGTATGTAGAGCAGATGCAGCGCTATGCAGAACAGGAGGAAAACGAAGCGTGCCGGGAGATGATCGAGGATAACATTCGGGAGATCGGTCATGGCATCGCCGGCGGCGCCATGCGGCATCGCTTTTTCCTTGTGTTTCAGTATGAACCCTCCATGCGGGCCAAGCGCAACACGGTGCAGGCCATCATCCAGCGGCTCAACGAAGAGGCCGACACCGCAAGGCGGTATCTGGATCTATGTGAACTGGAGGTATTGGAGCCTCAGTATTCCGATAATTTTGTGCTCAAGCTGCTCTATGAGATTTTGAACAAGAAAACCAGCCAGCGTGTGCGTCTGCCGGAGGGCGTTTTCGATATGACAACGGCCGTTCACGGCATTTATGAGGAGTAAGACGATGCAAGTAAAGAAAAAACCGAAAAAAACTGCAAAAGCAGTTCCAGAGAAGTCCAGAAAGAAAAAACAGCCTTCGGAAGATCAAATCAAAAAACAGCCTTTTTTGAAGCGGATGCTCTTTGGCGAGGAAAAGCCGGATCTCAGTGAGCTTGAAGCCGGCTCCACCACCATTCTCGACATTCTCTCTCCCACCACGGTGGATACAAAAAGCCGTGACTACATCATCGTAGACGACGTGTATCATGCTTATCTCTATATCACGGGCTACGGTTACACCACCACGGTTGGCACCTGCTGGCTTGCGCCTTTGGTGGAGGCTGGCGAGGGGATCAACCTGAGTTTTCTCGTCAAGCGTCAGCCCAAGGAAAAGATCCTCTCCAAAATTGCTCAGACCACCATGGTCAACCGCTCCCGTATGCGGGATGTAGGCGATACGCGGCAGGACTACGAGGAACTGGATAGTGCAATCAGCTCTGGCCTCTATCTCAAGGATGTAATGAACCGGCAAGGCGAGAATTTCTATTATATGCACACCTTGATCGAGGTGACGGCGCCTGATCCTGAAACGCTGGAACAGCGCGTCACAGAGGTGGAGAAGTTGTGCGTATCCGTGGATATGATCGCACGGCGCTGCGACTATAAAAACGAGCAGGCGTTTCTCTCGGCCCTTCCCATTCTGGCGCTTGATCCGGATATTGAGCGTAAGGCACGCCGCAATGCGCTGACCTCCGGCGTAGCGGCGGCCTTTCCGTTTGTTTCCTATGAGCTGAGCGACCATGACGGGATCTTTCTGGGACTGAACCTCTACAACCGCTCTCCGGTATTTCTCAATCCCTATGATGATTATAAGTACACCAGCGGCAACTGGTGGATCGGCGGCTCCACCGGCGCAGGCAAAACGGTGACGCTGCAATGCCTCGGCGGGCGGCTGCGGGAGCAGGGCAAGCGGGTCATCATCATTGTTCCCAAGAAAGGGCATGAGTTCCGCCCCCTCTGTGAGCGTCTGGGCGGGCTGTATTTGCGGATGTCGCCATCCTCAAAGGACTGTCCGAATCTGATGGCGATTCGGCGGAAATCGCTGGACTCCTACGCAAAGCTCAAAAATATCGCCGCGCGGGATGACTCTGTGCTGGCAGACAAGATCGCGCAGCTGATCATCTGGTTTTCTCTGAAGAAAAAGGATCTGAACGAAGAGGATAAGAGCCGCCTTGACTCCTCGCTGGTGGAGGTTTATAAGCGCTACGGCATTACCTTCGACAACAGCACCATTGTCGATGAGAACGGAAATTTCCGCACCATGCCCATTCTCTCGGACTGGTATGAGATTCTTTATCAAGAGCAGGACACGCGGCATCTGGCAGTAGTGCTCTCTCGCTATGTCACTGGCTCGGCTGCGGCAATGGCAGGCCGAAACGACATTGAACTTAACAATAAGTACATTGTCCTCGACCTCTCTGGTATGCCGGATGATATGATCGCGGACGGCACCTTCTGGGCCACCAGCATCGCCTACGACCTCATTATGAACTGTGAGGACGAACTCTCGGCGCTTCTGGCAGACGAGTTATGGAGTCTTGTGGGTGCTACGGCAAACCCGCAGGCGGCCGGGTTTGTGCTGGAAATGGTAAAGACCATCCGTGGCCTTGGCGGGATCGCAGTTACCAGCACCCAGGGAATGCAGGACCTTTTCAGTCTGGAGGGCGGGAGTTACGGCAAAGGAATCCTCGATTCCAGCCGCATTAAACTGGTTATGCAGATGGAGGAGCAGGAGGCACGGCTCATTCAGGATAAGCTGAACCTTTCCGAAGATGAGGTTCGGCAGATCACCCGCTTTCGGCGCGGCGAGGGACTTCTCTGCATCGGCTACAACCATGTTCCCATTGCGTTCCACACGACACCAAAGGAATATGAAGCCATTACCACTTCACCCACCGATCTGCGCATAAAGCGAACGGGGCAAATCGATGAATGATCTAAAGCGGGATATGATGCGGATTCAGGAGCTGATCGGCAATGCCTTCCGACAGACCGGCTCTCTGGTTGCCCTGACAGACGGCGGGCAGATGAATCCAAACAAGCTGCAAAAGACATTGGAGCAGACGATGGAACAATTTGAAGCAGCCACTCTGGAACTGCGAAAACTCTGCGAGCGGTACGCACCGGGAAGCGGGGGCTTTGCGAAAAAGCCGATTCTGCCATCCATGGATGTAACGGGCAGCGTGGAGGCCTTTGGCTATGGCTGGCTCCATATCACGATCAATACGCTGCTGCCCCATTGCCGGTATCAAAGCCCAAACTGGCTCAGCGATACCATTCGGCGGCTGCTGGACAGCTATGAGGCGTGTGGAAAGGAATTGCCGTTTTTTGAGCGGGCCATGCTGATCATTGATGAGCATACCGCCATGGAAGGCCGGCATATTTTCGATCAGGACAACAAGGGGTGGAAGGCAGTCAGCAACGCCATCAAAGGAAGACTTATTCCGGATGATGACCAGCATACGCTGGCAGTCGCCCTTCTTTCTACGGCAGTGCAAAGCCAGGAGTGCTGTCATATCACCGTCCTGCCCCTGTCCGATGCTCATGACTTTTTCTCCGCACATTCCAGTGACTATGCCCCCGGAAACTTCTATTTCGGTGGATGGTGCTGATGGGCAAAGCAGGTGAAAAAGCTGCGAAAACACCCAACAGATTGCTGCCTGATTTCAAGCGCCTTGGAGCTGCTTTGCAGCGCGGCTGGCCTGTTGGGTGTCAGCGGGCTTGGAAGGCTTGAAACAACAGCTTTTTTGAGAAGTGTTTTTGGCCGGTTTTCGCATACTGACCTGTCTACTATGTGGGGGCAACAGGCTGCGCCCACATAGCGGCTCGTAAGGACGCCGAAATTGTTCTTGCGCCGTTCTCGGCGCAAGGGCGATTTCGGCGTTCGCAGGAATTGGGAAGGGAGTGGTTCATGTGTGCTTATGAGCGTAAGAGATATGGATGTTCTGAGGCTTCTCTGCTGGTGTCAAAATGTGCGTCCCGATGATTTGAGCAGTATCTCTACAGAAACAGAGCGTGAAAACTTGATAACGCTGGGCTTGATCAAACGCCATCAACGAAGTGACACGCTGCTTCTCACAAACAGCGGTAGAGCCTTTTTGCAGGCAGCCTTAGAGGGTGATGTTCCAAACTTGACGCTCTCGTACCATGATGCGGCGATTGAGCGGCGTGTGCGGCTTTCCTCTCTGATGATGACTGCTTACCATGCGGGGATCAATGTATTCACAATAACAGCGAACAGTCTGGCGGAGCCTTCCACGCTGTTTATTACTGCGATTACAAGAAGCCGCGGACACAATCCATGGGGCAGCGCCCGCGTCGGGGCGATTGCACATCTGGGCAGCACTTACTACGCGGTACATTATATCTATTCTGGAATCGGCCGCATGGCGGTCAATGACGAACTGGCAGCGTTTCATAATCACACCAATTTCGGCAAAGACACGCAGCGTGCCTTTCTTTTTGCCGGAGCTTCCTACGCTGACATCATAGAGGAACTCAAGGTGCGTGATGAAAAGCGGGATACCAAGCTGATCCGATACAGCGAAGCCTATCGAGGACTTCATTATCCCGTTCACCTGCTCTCCTGCGATGAAACAGGCGCGCGGCAGCTTCAAATTATGGCTGTTCCGGACTACCGCGTGAAGATTTCAAAGCTGATGCTGCGCTCTGCTTACCGCCCTCCGCCGGAGGATGCTCCCGCATGGGATGCCACCTACCAGAACCGTCCCTTCGTCATTGGAGCGGATATGAACCTGCGGCGGATCGACGCCGCCATCGCAAGCGCGAAAAAGAGGGGATGCCTGCCGATTTCACTGGCCGCCTTGGATGCTCAGGGTGATGCGGTGCTGCTGCGGCGCTATAAAGATACCGGCTACGCCGTCATCTATAAGGTGACAGAGAGCGTTCTGACGGAGTTGTTTGGCCGTCCGCCATCGCTCTATCTTCCCCCTTGCACACAATATCTGACGAAGAAAGGAGCTGTGGTGGATGCCCCGCTTATCCAAGTTGATCGAAAAGATAGAGGATCGCCTCGCAAATAAATGGGGCTGCTGGTATGAACGAAATAAGGCCCGCGTGCCGCTGTATGCGGTGCTGGGCGGCATCGGCTGGTATCTCTACGGAATGTTCCTCAATTCCCTCAAGTTGGGAAAGGAATCCGTATTCAACACCACCGGTGAAGTGATCGAGAGCATTTGGGTATTCAACCTCTTCAAAAATCTCTTCGCTGTTTTTACGCCCTTTGGCCTTGGCGTTTCCGCCTTCATTGCCCTTATGGTCTGCCTCATTACGAAAAAAGGCTACAGCTGGTTTTCAGGCTACAAATTTACCCGGGACGCCCGCGGCTTTGATATCCTGCCGGACGGCACTCACGGCACCTCCGGATTTGCGACAAAAAAGGAGCTTGCTGAGCATCTGGAGCTGGGCAGCGCCGAAGAAGTTACCGGAATGCTCCTTGGACGCATTAAGGCGCGGCCGGATGATCCGGAAAAATACGCCACCTACGTGGCGCACCGCATGAAGCCCGGGGAAAACAATAACATCCTCTGCATCGGCGCACCCGGATCCTATAAGTCCAGAGGCTTTATCATACCCTTCCTCATGGGCTGCGCGCAGCGAAGCAGCGGCGGACACCATGAATCCGTTGTCGTGACCGACCCCAAAGGCGAACTCTTTGAAAACCTTGCGCCGTATTTTCGGGAGCATGGCTTCTATGTCAAGGCGGTCAATTTCCTCGATATGGCGCACTCTGACGGTTGGAACTGCCTTGCGGGACTGGAAGCAAATCCTGACCTTGTAACCACCGTGGCCAACACCATCATTCAAAACACCTCCGGCCCCAAGGAGGCGGATGACTTCTGGAGCCGTGCGGAATTGAACCTCCTGATGGCACTTATCCACTATGTCTGCAATCTGAAGGATGCCCGCGGCAATCTTCTTCCGTTGGAGCAGCGCAGCCTCGGAGACGTCTATAAGATCCTCGCCTATAAAAGCGTCAACGAGATCAACCGCATCCTTGCGGAGCTGCCGCCGGAGCATCCCGCCAAAGGGCCCCACGGCCTCTTTCTGAAGGCAAGGGAAAACCTCTGGGGCAATATCATCATCGGTCTTGGCAACCGTCTCGCGGTCTTTCAGAATCCGCTGGTGGACAAGATCACCCGCAACCACGATGTAGACCTGCTTCTTCCCGGGCAAAAGCCCTGTGCGTACTTTGTCATCATCTCCGCACAAGATAGCGCCTATCGATTTTTAAGCTCCCTCTTTTTCTCCCTGACCTTCCCGCAGCTCTCCAATTACGCCCGTCTCCATGGCGGGCGGCTTCCCGTACTGACAAACTTCTGCTTGGAAGAATATCTCAACATCGGCTACATGGAGGGCATCTCTGATGTTTTCAACTCCATCCGCGGCTTCAATATGTCTGTGCAGGTGGCGGTGCAGTCCCTCTCCCAATGGCAGGAAAAGTATCCGGGGAAGGAATGGGAAAATCAGCTCGGCTCCTTTGACATGACCCTCTACATGGGCTGCAACGATATGACCAGCGCGGAATACTTTGCTAAAAAGTGCGGTAAGGTCACGATCTCCGTCACCAACAATCAGTTTCCCTTGGCACCGCTGTTTTCCCCCATCTACAGTACCACCCGCCCCTATTCCCAGACGCGAAGCAACACCCAGCGAGATCTCCTCCAGCCCGATGAATTCCTGCGGCTCAATAAGTTTCTCTGCATTGTGATGTTCAACCACTATAAGCCCGCCCAGCTCTATAAGATCATGCTGGAGGAACTGCCGGAATACAAAAAGCTGAAAAAATGCAGCGTCTTTGACTATGTGCCGGAATGGAAAAAGAGAGAAGAAGAGGGTGCAAAGCATCGCACGGCAGGAAATCGCACATCGGCCGCTGCAAGGAACACATCGTCTGCTCCGCCCGCATCGCAGCCGTCGCCTGCATCGGGGAAACGGCCGGATATGCAGCCGCAGATTTCTCCAGTCGAAGAAGCCGCAACCAGCGGAAGCTCCTGCGGAAATGACAGCATGACGCCGGAGGAGATCGGCCTTGTGGAGATGACCTGCGAAGCCATTCTGGAAGGTGATGATCCGGAACTGGAAGAGATGGATGATCCTACGCGCATTCCACCCGGGCGCGGAATATGAAAAAGAGGTCGAGCAATCGGCCTCTTTTGAAGAAGATATTCCATTGTCAGGGTGCTGTCTGACCGTACTCTCGCTTCATGGCGTCAATAGAAACGCCCCATTGCCTATATCGAAAAAGAAAGAGGAGGTGCCCGTTATGAGGGCAGCGAAAATGAAAGAGCGTCCAACTTTCCAACTGATGTGCCAGACAGATGTGCAGAGTATTTATCATATGCAGATGCCGCGCTGGTTATTTTCTGATCCACGTTACTGCGAGATGAGCCTGGATGCCAAGGTGACCTACACCTTTCTCTTAAACCGTTTCCAGCTTTCCCGCAAAAACGGTTGGGTCAATGACCGCGGCGAGGTCTTTGTGATCTTTCCTCGCAAAGCGCTTGCCAAAGAGCTGCGCATCTGTGAGCAGCGGGTCACGGCAGCTTTTAAGAAGTTGGTGGAGCTCAAGCTGGTATGGGAAAAACGTTGCGGGCGAGGTGATGCCAATCAGATCTATCTTGCCCGTGTCACACCGATCGAAGATCCGGACTATTCCTGTGCGCCGTTTATCACGGAGGATGAATCGGAAGTACGCGGTTCAAGAACCTCGGATCTGGAGGGTCTTGCTGACGGGAAACCCTCAGCAGCATGCCAAGAACCGCAGAATCTGCTGTCCAAGAATCGTGAAGATCGCGCTTCAAGAACTGCAAAATCCGCGTTCCCAGAACCGCAGAAATTGACGCCAAGTAAGAAAGAAAAAAGAAAGATTGATCAAAGTCATATGGAAGTCCGTCCGTCTGTCAGAGCCCCAGCGCAGGACGGACGGACCGACGGGGACGCAGAAGAAGAACTTTTGGATATTTTGGACGGCTGCGAGCTTGAATGCTTCGCACCGGAAACCGCTCTGGTGTTTGAAAACGCCATTGAGCGGCTTTTTTATGCCGACAGCTTCCGTATTGGCAATGCCACGCTTCCGCAAAGCCGCGTGCGGGCAAAGCTCAGACGGCTGGACGGCATGATCCTGCGGGAGGCAGAGAGTAAGCTCCGCGCCAATCAGGAGCGGAATGTAAAAAACAGCACGGCCTACACCATGGCAGTGCTGTTCAACTGCATTGCCGAAAGTGAGAGCGATCTTATGATCGACCCATATCTCAATACCATCTGCGCGGCCGTTTGAAGGGAGGGAAAACAATGCTGCTATCCAACCAGCAAAAGTATATCCTCGAAATACTCAAGGAGTTTAAGTACCTGCGTGTCCGCCAGCTCCATGCTCTGGTGCAGGCCCATTACCGTACACAGGGAATCAAAATTGACGAAAGGCGCATGGAGATCATGCTTCGCCAGATGCGCACAGGCACCAATTATGTCTGGCTGCGGGGTGATGTGGTTTCTTACGGAGACCGCAGGATAGACCCTCGGCTATTGGAAGCACTGGACGTTATGCTGGAGCTTACAAGGGTGCAGCCCGGATTTTACTCGAAAGACGGACTGCATGAACCCTTTCTCCTGCGCTTTACCGGAAACGGAAAGGGGGCCGGATACCTTTTCAGCGTGGCATGGCTGGACGCCGCTACTCACATTGCAACCGTTCCCCGTATGAAGGGCGAGCGGATCATCTGGATTTCTGAGATCGGTTCCTTTGGAGAAATCGATCTGCCCCGGCACCACTTTTTTGCCGCCCGTCAGGAGAACGGCACCCATCGCTTTTTTGGCTCCAATGAGCCGGAAAAAATATAACACTTAGGAGGAACATTATATGGCAAGGAAAAAAGTTGCCCCGGAAGAAAAGATCGTAAATGCTGTCGGTGAAGAAACTGCCCTGGGGAGCGTCCCTGCGGATACCGCGCCGCCTGATGAGACAGGCGCAGATAGCGGAGACTTTCCCGCAGAGTTGCCGGAGGGGGATCTTTCTGCGGAGGAAACGGCAGAGCAGTCGGAGACGCTTCCTGCAATGGAGGCAGCCGAGGCGAAGCCGTTTGGACTATCTGCAGCAGAAAAAACTGCATCCCAAGAAGAAAATGATACTGTTGAGAAGAGAGCGGAAGAAGCGGAACTGCACGAAGAGACGTCGGAATTTCTTGAGGCAGCAGAGGATTTGCATTCAAATCTGCCCGCATCTGCGCCGCATGGTTCTGAGGCCGATGGAGCGGATTGGGGCTTTGAAGAGCCGGTCACGGAAGAAGCCGCTGCAGAACCTGCGGAGGATGAATACCTGGCAGCAGATAACGCCGAAACGCTTGATGCGTCGGATGAAAAGAGCGAGCGCACGCTCTTCTACGAGCTGGACTTCAATGAACTGGATCGGGGGCTGAGCGAAGAGGAACGGAAAGAATGGAACTCCATCTATGCCTCTTTCCGCGGCCGCAGCGCCATTACCGGAACGATCATCGGTGTGGATCTCTACGCAAGATACCTTCCGCGCAGCGAGGCAAGAATGCTTGAAAATAAGCGGGAACTCTGTGCCGTTGTGGTGCCGTATCGCATCCCCATTCTGATCCGCGAGTCCGAAATGTGGGAACTGGGAGAGGAGCGACCCGACTTCGTGCTTCGAAATATGGTGGGGGCCAGCATCGATGTAATCGTCACCAAGGTGGAGCGTACCGCTAACCGTGCACAGGCGTCCCGCCGTCAGGCCAGTCGCAGCCAGCGCCGCTTTTTTGCTGCCCGTGAGGATCTTCATGCTGTCGGTTCCCGCATTACCTGCAGGATGCTGGCGGTCGGCCCCCGCCGTTGCCTTGTGGACTGCTATGGTTACGACCTTGATATGACGCAGAAAGAGATCCGCTACGCGGCCATCCCGGATCTTCGCACGGAGTTCCACCCGGGTTCGGAGATCGACTGCATTGTAAAGGAGTATCACCCCCGTACTGGTGAACTGATTGTTTCCGCGAAAGAAACGGAAGTCAACCCCTTCTTTGGTGCGGAGGAGCGTCACCCAGTAGGCTCCCGCCGCTTTGCGATGATCTCCGGAAAATATGGCGGCGGCGTGTTCTGCAACCTCCCTGATGGCGTGACCTGCATGTGCAACTACTCCTATCAGCACGAGGATGCGGACTTCATGGTGGGCGAACACGTCATGCTGATGGTGCAGCGCTACGATCAGGAAAAGCTCCAGATGTACGGCAAGATCATGAGCAAGTGGTGATCTTTCGTAAACGTCTTGGATCTTGAAATCTGTTTGCAATTTGGTGATGCTGTTTTTGCTCTGTGTGCAGTACTTTCTGAACGTGCGAGGCGGAGGTGGTATCACTACCCTCGGAGCGTTTTGCATATTCTCGAAACGCCGGACGGCCGCTTGTCAAAGCGACTAACTTGCCATTTTCTGAGGTCGGGTGGTCATCATTGATTCCAATGGTGCAAAATGTGCTTGACAGGTACAGTCTACTTATGATAGACTTCAAGTATCAGAAGTCTATCATAAGTAGACCCGCGAAGAAAGGGGGCACACATGGACGGTTACAAACTGGGCGTTGTTGAGACGCGTTTTGCAGAACTCATCTGGCAGCACGAGCCGCTGACCTCTGGCAAGCTGGTAAAGCTGTGCGAACAGGAGCTGCAATGGAAAAAATCCACGACCTATACGGTTTTGAAAAAGCTCTGCGAACACGGTATCTTTCAGAACGAAAACGGCACGGTCACTTCCCTTCTCTCGCAGGAGGACTATAACGCCGTACAGAGCGAGAAATTTGTGGAGGATACCTTCGACGGTTCCCTTCCCGCGTTTCTGGCTGCCTTTACCACACGGAAGGCTCTTTCGGAGAAGGACATTGCGGAAATCCAACGCATGATTGACCGCTGCGGAAAGGAGTGAGCCTATGGCTGCCGTCTTTTTGAAGCTCTTGAATCTGAGCATTTCCGCAAGCTGGTTGGTGCTGGCCGTGCTGGCACTGCGCCTGGTATCAAAGCGTTCGCCCAAGTGGATGAATGTTCTGCTTTGGGGCATCGTCGCGCTGCGGCTTATGCTGCCATTCTCCATAGAGAGCGCGTTGAGCCTGATTCCCAGTGCCGAAACGGTCAGCCCCGCGGTCGTGCAGTTTGACCCCGCGCCGACCATCACGAGCGGCGTGAGCGTCATCGACAACGCAGTGAATCCCGCGCTCAGCGAGCATTTTGCCGCCGCGCCAACAGCCAGCGTCAACCCGCTCTATGTCTGGACGGAGATTGCAGGCTGGGTGTGGCTCATCGGCCTTGGAGCCATGCTGCTCTATGCGCTCGTGAGTTATCTTCGGCTGCGCCGGCGCGTGAGCGTATCGCTCTGTGTGCGGGAAAATATCTACCTTTGCGATGCCATTTCCTCGCCGTTCATCCTCGGCGTTGTAAAACCACGCATCTATCTGCCCTCCGGTCTGGACGAGGTGCAGCGGCAGAATGTACTCTCGCATGAGAGGGCGCATCTTACGCGGCGTGACCACTGGTGGAAGCCGCTGGGCTTCGTGCTGCTTGCGGTTTACTGGTTCAACCCCGTACTGTGGCTCGCCTATGCGCTGCTCTGCCGCGACATTGAGCTGGCCTGCGATGAGCGGGTGATCCGCACGATGGACGAAAGCGCCGTCAAGACCTATTCCACGGTGTTGCTTGCGTGCAGTATGCCGCGCAAGGCGGTCATCACCTGCCCGCTGGCGTTCGGTGAAGTTGGCGTCAAGGAGCGTGTGAAGAACGCGCTGCGCTACAAAAAGCCCGCGTTCTGGGTGGTCGCGGCGTCGGTCGCCGTGTGCGTCGTTGTGGCGGTGTGCTTTCTGACGAATCCGGAACACGAAACGATGAAGTGGGCGAAGAATCTGCGCGTGGATGATGTGGTACGTGTTGAATTGACGATTATGCCGCAGGCGACCGACAAGCAGTATAAAGACTTCAATGCAGACGAGATTGCCGAGGCGGTTGCACTCATCAACAAAAGTAGCGGACGGTATATCAGTGAACCAGAGTCGCTCAGCGGCAGTACGATGACACTCTACATCACCACAGCTGACGGCGTGCAGCACACAGTTACGAACAATGGCAATACCTATATCCGAATTGACGGAGATACCTACCGGAGCACCCATATCACTTGGCCGTACACCGTGGGAGATTCCCCTCTGCCTGACAGTTTTCAGGTCGGTGATACGCAAGCTGCCGATGCGAACCGCTTCTATGTGGATGATTGGAGCATCTGCATTGTTGGTCAATGGCTGCGTAATCTCGGAACTCGCGTGTGGTTGGCTGACAACAGCGACGCTTACCTTAGCGTTGTGAAGCAGGACAGCCTTGCAGATGAGCTGGCCGGTCTGCAAAACGCCGGTCACGCCGTAGAAGAGTTGGACGGATACTACCGCTGCGTCACGCAGGAAGGGTTAAGCAACACGATCGTCTACCTCTATCCCGTGCTATCCAATGAATCCTGCTACTGGTTAGAAACTCATTGGAGCTACGACAATGCGGACGAGTCAGAGGTTGAAGTGCAGGCAACGCAGCTTCGCATGATGGCGGAGAGCTTCCGTGTGGAAAATGAAAGCAGTACGGCAGATGCCTTCATCGGCAGCTACGTCGATGACATGGGCTCCAGTCTGACGATCCGGAAAAACGCCGATGGCAGCTATGCAGCAGACCTTGGCATCTATAAGTTTACTTCTGTCGGCAATACAGTAGGAAGCTATGACCCGCAGATGAATATCCTGCATATCTCTGGCACTGCGGATATTGGCGGCACTCTCGCGGCAGATATAACCGCAGACGGGACCGGGCGTCTGATCGTTACATTGACAGAATCTCCCGTTTCCACAGGCTATCTTGCTGCAGGCGCGGTGTTTACTTTCTGGCCCCGCGTGACCGGATACTCCGAGTACGATGAGGTGTTGGCCAATATCTGCGATCTCCGCCTCGCCGGTACACACGGCACCGAAACAGATTTCAGTTCTGATCTTTTGACAGCGAATGACTACTACCAGACACCCGGCTGGCTGCTGCGCGATCTTGACGGTGATGGGATCCCTGAACTGCTGCTCGGCGCGAATTGGGACGAAGGACACACCGTAATTTTCAACATCTACCGCTCTGGCGGTGCGAGAGCCGTCCGCGTCGTGGACGGCTGGAGCCGCAGCCACTGGTACCTCTGCACCGACGGCAGTCTCGCCCACAAGGGCAGCGACGGTGCGAGCGAGGGGACCTACTCTTACTACCGCTATGAAAACGGCGCGTTGCGGCATTTGGAAACTGTGATTTCTTTAGACGGCTGGCTCTACTCCGATACGACCGACCACTATGTTGGCGGCAAGGGCTTCCGCCCTGTCAGCGAGGACGAGGCGAACGCGGTGCGGGAAAAATATACCCACGAAACGCTGTCTTTTACGCCATTTGTGGTATGAGGATAGATAGTGTGGACTGTGGCGCAAGGTTGCAGCTCGCCAGTCCTCTACGGACATTACAGCCTCTGACCCACTTTTGACCCAGAACGCGAAAAAAGCGGGCAGGGCTGGACGGAAACAATGGAAAATCCGCCGAGCGAACGGCGGCAAAAAGCACAAATCGGAGCCGAAACGACTCCGATTTGCCCTTGAGACAACCTACGGACCTGCAGAGATTGACAAGGTAGCGTCAGCTCGTACAATCTGATTTGATCATACCCACAGTCGCTTTGGCTGTGGGTATTTTCTGTTTGAACTCCAAAAGTTTTGCAGAGCTCAAGGAGCCTAATGCCAAATTCAGTATGTCACCAACTATGAGGAAAACATCCTTTAGAGAAAGGTCAAAAGGTTCGACAGGGAAGATGAACAGTGTCCTTTTGCGATGCCGCTTCCGAAAAATCACAGCTTTGCCCCTTAACGAAGACTTTAAGTTAAATCTGTTATACTGCTGCAGTCCCCTCAAAAATACAGACAGGAGAAAAAATTGACCGTATGATGAAAAAAAGATATTTCGCTATTCCCATTCTTGCAATCGCACTGCATTTTTTGCTGTCCAATCTGCTGTATTTCCTTGTGGAAAGGCTCGTTTTGGATGTTTTTCATATCTCCCCGCAGCAATTTATGAACTACTCATATTGGGGCGAGATTTTGATCTACGCTGTTCTTATCCTCGTATTCTTCACGCTCTATAAGCTGCTTTGGAGAAAAGAGATAAGTGAACCGCGCACAGCGACAAATTTCAAAGATGTGCTCGGCAGTCTGGTCGTGGGATTTGGCATTTGCGGGATCTCTGGTCTTTGGATCATGCTGGCAGAACAGCTTCCCTCGCTGCAAAAAAGCGTTGAGGCAATGAACGCCGGTGCTGAAAATATTGCCGGCGGAAATGCATTTGAACATTTATGATTGCGGTGATTGCTGCACCTATTGTAGAAGAAATTCTATTCCGCGGCATTGTGCTTCGCTCCATGCGGAAATTCGCCCCAGCTTGGGCCTCGATTCTAATATCATCTGTACTCTTCGGCGTTTATCACTTGAATATCGTGCAGACTGCCTATGCCACCCTTATGGGCATTGCCGCAGGAATCCTTTACGAGAAGAAAAGGAACCTGCTGTTTCCCATCCTCGTGCATTTCGCAAACAACCTCATTACTATGCTGCAGGGCTTTGCGCCATCCGAAGTGAATGAACTGATCAGCATTTTTATTCTGATCATGATCGCTCCGGCAGGGTATGTCGTCTGCCGCTCGCTTCGGCAGGGCAAAAGAGCAGATAGCATGTAAGGTTTTTATACAATGTATAAAGCATACAGCGGCACAGAGCAAACTCTCTGTGCCGCTGTTTTTTTATCTTCGTAATAGTATCAGCATGGAAAAAGGGACCGGGGCACAGTAAGCAGTGCCAAAGTCGCGGCACCCCATCTTATCTGACCAGGTATTTCCACAGGAATCTGGTCCATCTCCATGGTCGCCGGCCAAGGAAGCGGGTACACACGGTCGAAATGACCGGCCCCAAGCCTCCAGAGATATCCAATGACCGCAGGGCATGTGTATGAGGAACACAACCCCTGTGGTCAACATATCCAGGACGAATATCCATTATGACGGCAAAAAGAAGAAGCCACGTCGGCGGATCAAAACCACACCTTTGCAGATACTCGACCACGCGCTCCCTTATCTGCTGTTATGGCAGTCGCCTATGCACTGTGCGGTTCGTTGCATCTTCACATATGCCCTCGGAACAGGTGTTGCTCACATATTCGCGAAGTTTTCCGCAGTAGAGCAGTGTGTGCGGCACTCTAAGGAACTGCATCGGCTGTATGATAGAGGAACGTAGCTGTTCCGTGCCGTCAACCCGACTTTTTGTGAGAAGCTCTCCGACAAACTCTGAGCAATAATAGCAGCCCTCCTGCTTCCAGACAACATGGAAGTATGCCAGACATAAGCCAATATAGTTGTAACTGTACTTCCTCCTCCGCTTCCACATCACATCGAGCATTTCTTTGAGCTCTGCGTGTTGTTCTTCTGTGACACTCACGCTCAGAACCAACACCTTGGTTTCGGAAAAACGCTTGAAGGTACCGGTACGGGGCGACTCTATCACGAAGCCGCCCCAAAACGGATTATAGGGATGCCTGCGGCCAAAAGAGTATATCCTCTCTAAATCTCTGGACAGGCTGATGGAGGCGTGGTTATATTCTGCGCCGGTGATTTGTTTAAGAATCCGGGACAGAAGTGTTCCGGTCTGGCTGATTACGATGTACAGCTGTTTATTTTGATTGCTCATATGCGTATCCTCACAAGATTATCCACAGTGCCATGCTATTGGCATAAGAGGTGCTGCAGGTCTCGAAGAAGCTCGTTTCGACCATGTTAGCGTTGGTGTGCTGGATGACCCACTTCATGCTCTCCGGTTCGATCTCGAAGCCCAAATACAGTGGTGGACAGCAGAGGCTCATCCAGCAGCTCTTTGCGTATACAACTGCAATTGTTCGACCTTGATTATATTTTCCCCGCCGCCGCTTCGGAAGCTCTCTATTTCCGAGCTTCTGATACTCACAATAACCTTATCATTGACCTGCAATTCCTCAAAAGAAATCCTTGTAACCTTCTGCGTGGCAAAGTCGCAATAGACCATAGGAGTAGACGAACAGTCTATCAGACATTCTTCACCTAAAGTGTTTTCATCGGCATCGTCTTTTACCGTTATGGTTTGCTTTCCTGTACCAACTTCCGTGATCACTGCATTGACGGTCAGAAGAGTGTCATCCTTCAATGAACCGCACCCGGTCAGGAAGATAAAGAGAGTCAATAAGCACAGAGCGATTCCGATTCCTCTTACATTTCTATCCAGCAATGCCTTATCCTCCTGTTTTTTGCTGCGGAACTTATCCAATCTATGAAAAAGGCGCTTCTTCCGCCCTTTGCGTCAGGCGGGACAACGCACAGACTGCGTACATATAGCCTGCAAGAATCAGCGGTGCCGGCAGCCCGTAAAGCAGCGGCGCCGGGATGATACGCCAAAACAGCTTGAGCACACCGATCTCCGCGCCGTAGGTGAAGAAGTAGTTCGCCTCTGGGCAGAGCGTGAGGCGTAAAAGTCCAATGGTGCTAAGTCAATAGACTGAGGGAGAAAAAATCCGGGAGGAAAT
>ENA-ORTI01001573-ORTI01001573.1-human-gut-metagenome-genome-assembly--contig:-NODE-1573-length-22957-cov-4.494455_pt1 | contig 22957 bp, 17 predicted proteins | sample MGYA00242071_ERZ509191 | MGnify/ENA primary metagenome ERZ509191 (study PRJEB26280, sample SAMEA2338832) | human gut metagenome | biome: human gut; feature: human-associated habitat; material: faeces...
CATAGGTGGAGAACTTGTAGCCCTTGGTGTAGTCGAACTTCTCCACCGCCTTGATGAGGCCCAGGTTGCCCTCCTGGATCAGATCCAGGAAGAGCATGCCGCGGCCCACGTACCGCTTGGCAATGGACACCACCAGACGGAGGTTGGCCTCGGCCAGGCGCTGCTTGGCGGCCTCGCCCCGCTTCACCAGGCGGCGCAGTTCCTTCTCCTCCTCCTCGGTGATGGAGACTTCCTCGCCGTTTTTCCGGGCCTGCTCCAGCTCCTCCATCTGCTCCTTGGCCGCGTCGCCGGCCCCCATATCCTGGGCCAACTGGACCTCCTCATCGGGAGTGAGCAGATTCACCTTGCCGATCTCCTTAAGGTACATCCGCACAGGGTCGTCGATGCCGAAGGAGTCCACCAGCGTATTGGGGTCCACCATCTCCTCCTCGGGGAGCTCCTCAATCTCGTTGAGCTCCTCCAGGGGGGGCATGATATCGTCAGCCAGCTCGGGCAGATAGTCGTCGCCCACGGTGTCGATGCCCAGGTTCTCCAGGGTATCGTAGATCTTGTCCATCTGGTCGCTCTCCAGATCCAGGTTCTCCAGCACATCCATGAGCTCACTGGACGAGAGCTTGCCGTTTTTCTTGCCCCGCTCGATCAGCTCCGCCAGCTTTTCCGCCCCCTGGACGCCCTCGACGACCTTCATGACCTCGATCTTGCCCTGCTCCATTTTCTTCACATTGGCCTGGGCCAGCTTGGTCTGATCCTCCAGGGTCAGGGTGTGTACCTTCTTGCTGGTGGTCTTCTTTTCACTCATGCGGTTATCCTCCATACGCTTTTCTTTCTCTGAACTTCTCCCGTGCCGCCAGCAGGGGGTCGCTTGCGCCCGCCCCGCCCCGCTTGAGGGCCTCGGTCTCAATGATCTCTATGTAATCCCGAAGGGCCTGAGCGCTGTGCGCCAGGGCCTCCGGCTGATCCATCACGCTCACCAGGTGGCTCATCTCCTCCGGGGAGAGCGCCCCGGCGAGGGCGGCCAACTGGGTGGAGCGCCCCTCCCGGTGGCGCTGGCACAGCAGGGCGTAGATCTTGGCCAGCACCGGGGCGGAAAACTGCTCCGGCCCCAGCCCCTCCACCTGGGGGAACAGGTCGGGCTCCAGCAGCAACAGCCTCACCACCCCCTCCTCCGCCCGGGCGGAGCGGAGGTTTTCATACCGCAGCTCCCGCTCCCGGGGCTGGAGCTGGGCCGCCGGCGTCAGCTCCCGGCGGGCCTGCTTCTTGCGGGCCTGCCATGCCCGGTTCTTGCGGAACCGCTCCACCTCCTGGGCAAAGGCCCCGGCCGAAATGCCCGCGGCGGCCGCGGCCTTGTTGCCGTAGATCTCCCGCTCGATGGGGCTCTGGAGCGCCGCCACCGTCTCTACCGCCTCCTTGAGAAAGGCCATGCGCCCCTCCTCGTCGGCCAGGCTGTGCTTCTGCTGGAGGGTCTCCAGCCGGTAGTCGTTCTGGCCCGCGCTGCCATTCAGGCACTTCTCAAAGGCCGCCGGGCCGAATTTCTTCACAAAGTCGTCCGGATCCTGCTTGATGGGCTTTCCCTCCGCGTCGTAGGCGTTGGGGAGCTGGAGCACCCGGACGTTCAGGTTGGCGTTTTTCAGAATGTTGAGCACCCGGTCGGTGGACTGCTTACCCGCCGCGTCGTTGTCGTAGCAGAGCACCAGCTCCTTGGTGTAGCGGGCCAGTATCCGGGCGTGCTCCTCGGTGAGGGCGGTGCCCATGGTGGCCACCACATTGTCGAACCCCGCCTGATGGAGAGTGATGACGTCGATGTTGCCCTCCACCAGCACCAGGTTGGGCCGCTTGGTGCTCTTGGCAAAGTTGAGGGCGTAGATCAGCCGCCCCTTTTTGAAGACAATGGTCTCCGGGGTGTTGAGGTACTTGGCCCCCTCCTCCCCCGGCAGGATGCGGCTGGTGAAGCCGGCCACCTCCCCCCGCACGTCGATGACGGGGAGCATGAGACGGGCGCGAAACTTGTCGTACACGCCGCCGTTCTTGCCTGCCACGGCCAGCCCGGCGTCGATGAGCTCCATCTTGCTGTATCCCTTGGCGGTCAGCGCCCTGGTCAGCGCGTCCCACTGCTCCGGAGCCGCCCCCAGGCCGAAGCGGGTGGCGGTGCGCGGCGCAACCTGCCGCTGGGCCAGATAATCCCGCACCCGCGCACCGCCGGGGCCCTTGAGGTAGTCGTGGTAAAACCGGGCCGCGTCCCGGTTGGCCGCAAGAGCCCGGGCCCGCTTTTTGCGCCCGGCGTCATCGGCGCCTGTGTCAGGCACCTCCAGCCCCGCCCGCTGGGCCAGCAGGCGCACCGCGTCGGGAAAGGGCAGGTTCTCGATCTCCATGATGAAGGAGATCACCCCGCCCCCTTTGCCGCAGCCGAAGCAGTGGTAAATCTGTTTATCCGGCGAAACCGAGAAGGAGGGCGTCTTTTCGTTGTGAAAGGGGCACAGCCCCCACAGGTTGTTTCCCTTCCGGGTCAGGTGGACATAGGAGGAAACCACGTCGGAGATCTCGCTCCGGGCCACCAGCTCGTCGATGAATTGTTCGGGAATCGGCACGCCGCGCCCTCCTTCCGACTATGTTTTCCACAATACACCAGGCTTATACCCTCCCGCGCGGCCTGCCTGTCCGCGCCTACTTCACGCTCCAGGATTTCGGAATGAACGCCGCGTTGAAGCACTCCACGGCGTAAACGTCGGTCATGCCCGCAATATAGTCGCAGACGGCCCGCTCCACGCCCTCCTCCATCCTGATGTCCTGAAACTCCGGTGGCAGCTTGTCCGGCTCCCGCCGGTAGTAGTCAAACAGGCGGCGGAGCAGCTCCTGGGCCTTCCCCTCCTCCCCCTTGGCCACCGGATTGCGGTAGACAAACTCGAACATGAACGCCCGCAGCTCGCCCATAGCGTCCCGGCAGGCGGGGGACTGGAGAATTGCGTCCCGCCCGGCGCTCTGGGTGATGATGTCCACCGTCAGGGTGTTGATCCGCTCCGAGTGGGTGAAGCCCAGCACCTGGGAGATGGACAGAGGTATGTCCATGGGGTAGATGATCCTGCCCCGGATGGCGTCGTCAATGTCGTGGTTGATGTAGGCGATCTTGTCGGCCAGCCGGAGGAGCTGGCCCTCCAGGGTCTCCGCCCGGTCGGGGCCGGTGTGGCAGAGGATGCCCCGCCGCACCTCATAGGTCAGGTTGAGGCCCTCCCCCTCCTTTTCCAGCCGGTCCACCACCCGCAGGGACTGCTCGTTGTGGGCGAAGCCGCCGGGCAGGATTTCATTGAGCACCCGCTCCCCGGCGTGGCCGAAGGGGGTGTGGCCCAGATCGTGGCCGTAGGCCGCCGCCTCCGCCAGATCCTCGTTGAGCCGCAGGCCCCGGGCAATGGTGCGGGCGATGCGGCTGACCTCGATGGTGTGGGTCATGCGGGTACGGTAGTGGTCCCCCTCCGGCTCCAGAAAGACCTGGGTCTTGTGCTTGAGCCGCCGGAAGGCCTTGGAGTGGATGATCCGGTCGATGTCCCGCTGGAAGCAGGTGCGGGTGGGACAGGGCTCCAGCGGCGTCTGCCGCCCCCGGGATTGGGACGACAGGCATGCAAAGGGGGAGAGCATCTCCCGCTCCAGCGCCTCGGTCTGTTCGCGCAGGGTCACAGATACCACCTACCTCTCAGCAGTCTCTGTAACTATATACTTCTTTCCTCGGAAAAATCCTTCTTTTTTGCAAAAGATTCATGATTTGTTCATACTTGTGTCCGGGGCACCGCCTGGAAGGACTCGCCGCACACCTGGGCGGCCACTCCGCCGGCGGCCAGCTCGGTAAGCCGGGCGGAGAAGGCCTCCGCCCGCTCCTCGGGCAGCAGGGCGTGCACCGTGACGTCGGCGGCGTACTCCACCTCCCCCAGCACCCCGCCGTGGGCCTCCAGCTCCAGCTTGAGCCGCTCGAAGAAGGAGTAGGGGCAAGGCACGGCCACCTCCACCCAGCGGCGCACCACGGAGATACCCGCCGCGTCCAGGGCGTCCTTGGCGGACTGGGTATAGGCCCGCACCAGCCCTCCCGCCCCCAGCAGGATACCGCCGAAGTAGCGGGTCACCACGCAGCAGACGTTGGTGACCCCCTCCCGCTGGAAGACGTTGAGCATGGGCTGGCCCGCCGTGCCCTGAGGCTCCCCGTCGTCGGAGTAGCGCTCCACGCCCCCCTCCCGGATGCGGTAGCACCAGCAGTGGTGGCGGGCGTCGTAGTGCTTTTTTCGGATCTCCTCGATGCGGGCCCGGGCCTCCTCCTCGCTCTCCACCGGCCAGACATGGCCGAGGAAGCGGGAGCGTTTCTCCACCAGCTCGGTCTCGGACGCTCCGGTGGGGACAAAATACTCGGTCACCGCTCCCACTCCCTTCGGGTGACGGCAAAGTAGTGGGCCAGCCGGGTCTCGCCCAATTGCTCCACCGCTTCGATACGGGAGAGGCGGTAGGTCATGCCGCACTTCTGCATGACCCGCTTGGACTTGCGGTTGCCGTCGTAGTAGGCCGCCCACAGGGCCTGGTAGCCCAGGTCGGCGAAGGCGTGGCGGATAATCTCCTTCACCGCCTCGGGGATCAGCCCCTGCCCCCAGCAGTCCCGGGCTAGGGAATAGCCGATCTCCTCGCTGGGCGTCCCCAGCTCCGTGCGGTGCCGGTCCACAAAGCCCGCCGAACCGATCAGGCGGCCGTCGGACTTGCGGAGCACCGCCAGGGCATCCGAGGGGACGAAGATGTTCTCGATGACCTGTCGGCTCTCCTCCACGCTCCGGTGGGGGCGCCACCCCGCCGCGGGGCCCACCTCGGGGTGGCTGGCGTAGGCGTACAGCCCCTCCGCATCGTCCAGGGTGAAGGGGCGCAGGAGCAGGCGGTCAGTCTCCAGTAACTGCATGGCGGTTCCTCCTTATATCGCAAGCATTGAACCCCCTCGGAGCGCGGAGGGGGTATCACGCCGTTTACGGCGCCTCTCAGTCCTCCCAGGGCTCCTTGGGGGGCGTCCAGCCCGACACGATATAGTCCTTCAGGCGGCCAAGCTGGACGGGGGTGCACACCGCCTCCACCTCGATGGCCTCGCCGTAGTCCACCCGCTCCACCTTAGCCTGCCGGTGGAGCATGTCCACCACGCCGCCCTGGTCGTAGGGCAGGCGGAGCACCACCCGGCAGGCGCCGGTGTCCAGGCGGCCGCCGATTTTCTCCAGCAGCTCGTCCAGCCCCTGGCCGGTCTTGGCCGAGATGGACACGATGTCCGCCCCGTGGGGAAGGATGTCGCCGGTAAATTTGTCGCACTTGTTGAACACGTCGATGCGGGGGGTCTGCTCCGCCCCCAGCTCCACGATGAGCTGCTCCACCACCGCCGCCTGCTCCCGCCACAGGGGGTTGGAGGCGTCGATGACATGGAGGAGCAGGTCGGCGTAGCTCAGCTCCTCCAGCGTGGCCTTAAAGGCCTCCACCAGATGGTGGGGCAGCTTGCAGATGAAGCCCACGGTGTCGCTGAGCAGCACGGTGCAGGTGTCGCTGATCTCCAACGTCCGGGTGGTGGTGTCCAGGGTGTCGAACAGCCGGTTGTTGGCGGGGATGTCCGCCCCGGTCAGCCGGTTGAGCAGGGTGGACTTGCCTGCGTTGGTATAGCCCACGATGGCCACCACCGGCACCTCGTTCTTCTCCCGGCGGGTGCGCTGGGTGGCCCGCACCCGCCGCACCTGCTCCAGCTCCTCCCGCAGCTTCTGGATCTTGCGGCGGATGTGCCGCCGGTCGGTCTCCAACTGGGTCTCGCCGGGGCCGCGGGTGCCGATGGCGCCCTCCTGGCGCTCCAGGTGGGTCCACATGCCCAGCAGCCGGGGCAGCAGATACTGGTACTGGGCCAGCTCCACCTGGAGCCGTCCCTCCCGGGTGCGGGCCCGCTGGGCGAAGATATCCAGGATCAGGGCCGCCCGGTCCAGCACCTGGACGCCCAGTTCCTCCGACAGCACCCGCTGCTGGGAGGGGGACAGGGGGTTATCCACCACCACCATGTCGGCCCCCATGGCCCCCACCAGCTCCTTCACCTCAGCCGCCTTGCCCTCGCCGATGAAGGTGCGGGGATCGGGGGCGTCCTTGTTCTGGAACACGGTGCCCACGCACACGCCCCCTGCGGTCTCCAGCAGATCGGCCAGCTCCTCCATGGAGGTGTCGTCGGCGTTTTCCTCGGCGGACAGGCAGTGGGCGTTCAGGCCCACCAGCACCGCCCGGTTTTTCGCTTGCTTTGTCTCGTTTTCCGTCATACCGTCCTCCGCGCCGCGGGCCGCAGCCCCGGCGTCAGTTTTTCTTCAGTACTTCCACAATCTCCCCGATAAAGATGCGGTGATAGTCCCGCTCGGGGTACCACTTCCTGTCCAGCTCTCCGTCCAGGAAGTGGGTCGGGTCCATGTCCTGCCAGTACGCCTTTTTACACACCAGCACCAGCCCGGCCTCCTCAAAGTAGGGCGCGCCGCACGCCGCCCCGGCCACCGTGAAGCCGCACTCCTTGACCTTATCCACGTCCCGGCCGCTCTTGGAGCCGCACAGGGCCAGGGCCTTCCGGTACTCCTCCCCGAAGAAGGAGAGGGTGAAGCAGTCCTCCCGCTCCACAAATTCCAGGGTGTACCGCTGGGGGCGGATGTAGACCGTGGCCACCGGCTTTCCCCACAGCACGCCCAGGCCGCCCCAACTGGCCGTCATGGTGTTGCACCGCTCCGCCGTCCCGGCGGTGACCAGCATCCACTGCTCGCCGATCATGGAAAAGACATTCTGGTTCAGCTCCCTGGGATCGATCCTGGTAAACATAGTCTCTACCTCCAGTCCTAAAGCCATATCTCAGGATCCTTGACATAAAAGGCGGCCTCGCCGCACTTGGGACAGACGGCCACATCCAGGAAGCACGTCTTGCTCTCTCCGCCAAAGAGAGATTTTTTCACCTTTCTCTCCAGCTTGATGACATGCTCAGCGAAGAAACCGTCTACCATTTTCCAGTCCTCCTGCATCTCTGTCCCGCAGCGCAGGCACTTGCGCATAGCCGTCTCCCTCCTTATTCTTATGCCGCTCCGGCGGCTGGTATCCTTCCGATGCAAAAGAGCCCGTACCGAAACCGGTACGGGCTCTTACATACGAACTTACTTCTTGTCCAGGCCGAACTTCTTGTTGAAGCGGCTGACGCGTCCGCCAGTATCCACCATCTTCTGCTTGCCGGTGAAGAAGGGGTGACACTTGGAGCAGACTTCCACGCGAATGTCCTTCTTGGTAGATCCGGTTTCGATCACATTACCGCAAGCACACTTGATCGTGGTCTGTTCGTAGTTGGGATGGATGCCTTCCTTCATGGTGTGTTCACCTCTTTCTCGTTCTGGATGAGGCGGCGCAGCAAACCTCCACGCCTTATAAACGCTAGGATAGTATAGCACAGGAAAACCGGAATTGCAACTGTTTTTTCGAGAAATTTTTCAAGTTGCCAGCGGCCCTTCACACATCCACCGCCTGATCCAGGGCGAAAAACCACAGGCACCGGCGGATCACCGGCTTCCCGGTGATCTCCTCCAGCGCCCGGCTGTAGGCCGCGAGCTGAGGCCGGTACTCCTCCGCCCGGGCCGCTACAGAGCGCCGGTCCACCCGGTCGGTCTTGAAGTCCACCACGGTGATGCCCTCCAGAGTCTCAAAGCAGCAGTCCACCACGCCCTGGAGGAGCACCTGCTCCTCCGCCCCGGCCTGGGGGTAGTAGTCCGCCGCCGGAACCAGGATGGAGAACTTGAACTCCCTCCGCAGGGAGGTGGAGGCCATCAGCTCCCGCCCCAGGGGAGAGGCGAAAAAGGCCGCGATTTTGGCCGGGTCCACCGCCTCCCCCTGCTGGGGGGTGAGGAAGGCCCGCTCCACCAGCCGGGCGATCTCGGCCTGCACCTGCTCCACGCGCTCCGTCCGCTCGAAGTCGATGTACTGCATGACCAGGTGGAGGGCGGTGCCCTTCTGGGCCGGGGTGAGGCCGAACTCCTCGGCGGCGAACCGGGGCCGCCCCAGGCGGATGGGCCGGGGGGGCCGGACCGCCGCCTCGGCCACCTCCTCGTCCAGCGCCCGCCCCTTGAGCTGGGTGGCGGTGAGCTTGGAGGGCAGCTCCACCTCCGCCCCGTGGGGATAATGCCAGGCCAGCCGGGCCGCCAGGGCGGCGGTCTCCTCCCCCGCCCCCGCGGAAATCATCTCGCCGTCCGGGGGACCGGAGGGGGAAATGGCATTCTCCTCCGGCTCCGCCTGGAACTCCGCCCCGTCCACAAAGCGGATGTCCCAGGCCGGGCCGAAGTCCGCCGCCGGGACGGGCACCTGCACCCCTGCGGCCCGGCGGAGGGTCTCCCCGTCGGGCCGGGCCAGGGCGGGCAGCAGCACCCACTGCCCCACGCTCTGGCACCCGGCCAGCACCTGGGGCTCCACCGGGCAGGCCGCGTCGGGGGCCAGCTTCTCCAGATCCCGCGCCCCGCCGGTGAGGGCCACCGACAAAATCAGCTTCTCCTTGGCCCGGGTCATGGCCACGTAGAGCAGCCGCAGCTCCTCGGCCATCATCTCCAGCTCCAGCTTCCGGGCCACCGCCCGGCGGGCCAGCGTGGGGTACTCCACCCCCCGCTCCACGTCCAGCCGCTTGGGCCCCACCCCCAGCTTGGGGTGGAACAGGATGGGCCGGCTCATGTCCTCCCGGTTGAGCCTCCGCGCCAGCCCGCAGAGGAGCACCACGGGGAACTCCAGCCCCTTCGACTTGTGGATGCTCAGGATGCGCACGCCGCCCCCCTCCCGGCCGGGGGCGGGCAGGGCCAGCTTGGCCCCGTTCTCCCGCAGCCGGGTCAAGTAGGACAAAAAGCCGAACAGGCCCTTGTGGCCCGCCCCCTCGAAGCGGCGGGCCAGCTCCGCCAGGGTGAGCAGATTGGACTGCCGCTCCTCCCCCCGGTCCATTGCGCCGAACACCCCCAGCAGATTGGTGCGGTCGTAGAGCTGCCAGAGCAGCTCGTGGCTGCTCAACTCCCCCGCGCCGAAGCGCAGCTCGTCCAGCTCGGCCAGAAAGGCCCGGCTGTCCTCCCCCCCGTCGGCGGCCAGGGCGGCGTAGAAGTCGGTATCGGGGCTGGCGGCCCGGAGCTCCGCCAGCCGGTCGGCGGAGAAGCCGTACACCGGGGAGCGGAGGACGGAGATGAGGGGCACGTCCTGCCGGGGGTTGTCCACGATCTGGAGCAGGGAGAGGGCCACGTTCACCTCGGTGGCGGCGAAGAAGTCGCCGCCGCCCTCCGCCTCCCAGGGGATGTCCCGCTCCCCCAGGGCGCGGGCGTAGTGGTGGAGCACCGTGTTGGGGGAGCGGAGTAAAATCACGATGTCTGCCGGGCGGACGGGCCGCTCGCCGCCCTCGCCGTCGGAGACGGGGAAGCCCCCGTCCACCAGCGCCCGGATGCGCTTGGCCGCAAAGCGGGCCTCGATGAGATCCCGGGCGGTCTTCTCCTCCTCCCCCTCGGCGGAGGCGTCCACCGCGTCCAGCTCCACGGCATAGCGGCCGTCGGGCGGGAAGGGCGCGCCGGGATAGAGGGCCTCGTCGGCGGTGTAGTCCATCTCGCCGAAGTCGGCGGACATGACGCTGCGGAATACGAAGTTGGCCCCCTCCAGCACCTCCGGCCGGGAGCGGAAGTTCCGGGACAGGATGAGCCGCCGCTCCTCCCCCTCCGCCGCCCGGGTGTAGTCGGCAAAGGCGCGGTACTTGCCCAGGAAGATGGTGGGATCGGCCAGGCGGAAGCGGTAAATGGACTGCTTCACATCCCCCACCAGGAAGAGGTTCCTCCCCTCCCGGGACAGGGCGGTGAAGATGGCGTTCTGCACCTCGTTGGTGTCCTGGTACTCGTCCACCATGATCTCGTCGTACCGGGCGGACCACTGGCGGGCCAGCTCGGTGGGAGCTCCGTCCTCCCCCACCAGCAGGCGCACCGCCATGTGCTCCAGATCGGCGAAGTCCACCATGCCCCGGCGGGCCTTCTCGGCGGCATAGGCCCCCTCGAAGTCCTTCACCAGGGCGAACAGCCCCCGCACCGCCGGGTGCACCGCCCGGAGATCCTCCAGGAGATCCGCCCCGCAGTCCTCGAACCACTCCCCCAGCTTCTCCATCCGCTTTTTGCAGGTGCTCCGGATGGCCTTCACCTGCTCCGCCGCGTCGGGGCAGTCCACCATCTTCTTGCGCCCAGCCGTCGGAAAGGGGATGGGCAGGGCGGCCCGGGCCGCGTCCCACCCCCGCCGCGTCCCCTCCACGAAGGCGTCCAGGGCGGCCAGGGTGGCGGAGAGGCTGGGGGCGTAATTGGCGTCCAGATTGGCGTCGCAGGGGCACAGCTCCAGGGCCCGGGCAATCTTGTCCCGCCAGTAGGCCCCCTGCCGCCCCGCGTCGTCCAGCAGCAGGCGGCCCCAGGGGGTCTCCCCCGGGTCGTCTACCCCCTCCAGGGCAAAGGCCCGCTCCTGCCCGTCCAGCCAGGCGGCGGGATTGGGGTGGGCCTGCACCCGCCCCCGGATGTCCAGCACGATCTGCATGAGCCGGCTGTCGTCCCGCCCGGCGGACATGGTGTCCACCAGCCGGGCGAAGTCACTCCCCTCGGCGATGTCCTCATAGCGCCGGTCCAGCACATCGTTGAGGGCGCGGAGCATGAGGATGCCCGCCTCCCCCTCGTCGCACAGGCGGAAGTCCGGGTCCAGCTCCAGCAGGTGGCCGCACTCCCGCAAAAGCTGGGCGCAGAAGGCGTGGACGGTGGAGATCTGGGCCTTATAGACCAGGGTGGCCTGCCGCCGCAGGTGGGCGTCGGTGGGGCGCTCCGCCAGCCGGGCGGACAGCTCCTCCACGATGCGGCCCCGCAGCTCGGCGGCGGCGGCCTTGGTGTAGGTAATGACCAGGAAGCGGTCGATGTCCAGCCCCTCCCCCTCCACCCGGGCCAGGAGCCGCTCCACCAGTACCCGGGTCTTGCCGGAGCCGGCGGCGGCGGACACCAGCAGCCCGCCGCCCCGGTTGTCTACCGCGGCCTGCTGTTCACTTGTCAGGGAAAAGGCCATAGGGCGCTCCTTTCAGCTCAGCGGGGATGGGTTCGGTTCAGTCCTCCCACTTTTTGGCGTGGGCTTCGTTCCAGATCTCCGGGCTGCCCACGCCCACCTCGTCGTAGCGGTAGACGGGGTTCTTCCCCGCCCTGCGCTGCTTCTGGTAGTCCTTGAGCACCCGGATGGCCTTTCCGCCCAGCAGCAGGATGGCCACCAGGTTCACCAGGGCCATCAGGCCCATCAGCACATCGGCCAGATCCCACACCATGGAGAAGCTCATCTGGGCGCCAATGAAAATGGCGGCCACACAGGTCAGCCGGAACACCAGCAGCCCGGTCTTGGAGTCCCGGATGAAGCGGAAGTTGGACTCGGTGTAGTAGTAGTTGCCCACCAGGGAACTGAAGGCGAACAGGAAGATGGAGACAGTGATGAACAAGGGGCCGAAGGGGCCCACCTGGCTGTGCACCGCCGCCTGGACAAAGTTCATGCCCTCGGAGTAGGCGTCGATGGGCACACCGGAGAGGAGCAGCATGAAGGCGGTGGTGGAGCAGATGAGGATGGTGTCGATGAACACGGAGAGCATCTGCACCAGCCCCTGCTTCACCGGGTGGGACACGTCGGCGGCCGCTGCCGCGTTGGGGGCGGAGCCCATGCCCGCCTCATTGGAGTAGAGGCCACGCTTGATGCCCTGCATGATGCAGGACGCGCCGATGCCCGCGAACATGGCCTTGGGATCAAAGGCCTGGGAGACGATCATGGAGAGCATATAGGGCACCTGGCCGATGTTCTTGACGGTGATGAAGAGGCCCAGGGCGATATAGATGGCCGCCATGACCGGGACGATGCCGGAGGTGATGGCGCTGATGCGGCGTACGCCGCCGAAGATGCACAGGCCGGTAAGCAGGGCCAGCGCCGCCCCCACCACCGCGGGCCAGACGCTCTCGGAGTAGCCGGGCAGGTAGTACTGGAGGGCGGAGCCGGCGTTGTAGGCCTGGAGGGCGTTGAAGCCGTAGGCGAAGCAGGCGATGAGCAGCACCGCAAACACCACGCCGAAGAACCGGCTGCCCAGGGCCTTCTGAATGTAGTAGGCCGGGCCGCCCACCCAGTTGTCCCCGTGCTTCTCCTTGTAGCACTGGGCCAGGGTGCTCTCAATGAAGGCGGAGGCCGCGCCGATGAGGGCCAGCAGCCACATCCAGAACACCGCGCCGTAGCCGCCGATGACCGTGGCGGCGATGATGGCGTTGGCCACCCCGGCGATGTTGCCGGTGCCCACCCGGGAGGCGGTGGAGATCATCAGGGCCTGGAAGGAGGAGATGTCCTTGCCGTCCTTTTTCTTCTCCCCCAGCACCCGCAGGGCCTCGGGGAACAGCCGGAACTGCACCCCGCGGGTGCGCACGGTGAAGTAGAGCCCCGCAAAAATCAGCAGGGCGATGAGAATGTAGGTATACAGAAAGTTGCTGGTGTTGCTCAAGAGCGCTCCAAAATTGATCATGCGCAGATATTCCTCTCTTTTCATTTCTTTGCTTTTTACTATTCTGTGCCTAGGCCTTGTTTGAAAATAGTCAACACGCCCAATCACCGGGCCTTTTGCCCTCTGGACGGCCCAATTTTTCCTTGAAATCCGCCAGGATTCCTGCGAAAAAATTGCTTGCCAGCGGGCAAAATTCCTCGCCGCTGGTCATATTGCTATTTTTCAAACAAGGCCTAGCCCTGGCGCGGCGGGCGGAGATGTGGTAGAATACCCCCGAAAGAAGGGATTGCATATGACGCTTCTGGAGCGCCTGGGGGGCCGGGAGGCCATCACCCGGGGCATCGTACACACCTTCCGCATCCTCTCCCGCCGCCCACGGCCCTCCCGGCACGAGGAGGCCGCCGGGGAGGAGCTGGACGCATACCTGCGGGGGCTGGGCCTCTCCCCCGTCCGGGACGGGGCGGGCAACCGGATGGCCGACGTGCCCCCCGCGCCGGGCCGGGCCAGCGCCCCCCGCCTGATCCTCCAGGGCCACCTGGACATGGTGTGCGCCGTCCGGCCGGGCAGCGGCTGGAACCCCTTCGCCGACCCGGTAACGGTGATGGAGGAGGGGGGCTTCCTCCGCTCGGACGGCCGCTCCTCTCTGGGGGCGGACAACCACCTGGGCAACGCGGCGGCGCTGTGGCTCCTGTCCACCGGGGCGGTGAACCACGGGCCCCTGCGCCTGCTCTTCACCACCGCCGAGGAGGTGGGGCTGGAGGGGGCCAAGGAGGTGGCGCCCGACTGGCTGGCTAGGGCGGAGTACCTGCTCAACACCGACGGCTTTCACCTGGGCCGGGCGGTGGTGGGCTCGGCCAGCGGACGGCGGGAGACCTGGGCCGCCCCCCTGGACGCCGGGCCGGCCCCGGCGCTCCCCGCCTGGAGGCTCACCCTCTCCGGCGGCCGGGGCGGCCACTCCGGCGACGACATCAACCGGGGCCGGGCCAACCCGATCAAGCTGCTGGCCGCGTTTCTGGCCGGGCTGCCCGGCGGGCGGATCGCCTCCCTCTCCGGGGGCCTCACCCACAACGCCATCCCCGCCCAGGCCGAGGCGGTGGTATTCTGCCCCGCGGAGCCCGACCTCTCCCCCCTGCGGGCCGCCCTGGCCGGCTACCGGGCGGCCGATCCCGGCCTGACCGTGGCCTGCGCCCCGGCGGAGAGGCCGGAGCGGGCGTGGACGCCGGCCTTCCAGGCCCACGTCCTGGCCTTTTTGATGGGGCTGTACCACGGGGTGTACGCCATGGAGCCGGCCTTCCCCGGTACGGTGGGGGCCTCCGCCAACCTGGGCCGGGCCGGGACCGAGGGGGATGTTTATGGGGTGTGCGCCTTCCTGCGCTCCGCCCGGCCGGAGTGGGAGGCGGAGCTGGCTGGCCGGCACATGGCCCTGGGGGCGGCCCACGGGTTCTCCCTGTCCGTCACCGGCTACCCCGGCTGGCCCGGCGACCGGGCCAACCCCCTGGCGGCGGTGCTGGGCCGGGTGTGGCGGGAGCAGACCGGCCGGACGCTGGAGCTCTCCGCCGTCCACGTGGGGCTGGAGCCGTCGGTGTTCCGGGCCAAGGCCCCGGGGCTGGTCATGGCCTCCGCCGGGCCGGACATTCTGGACGCCCACTCGGTGGATGAGCGGGCACCCCTGGACGGGCTGCCCGATTACGCCCTGCTGCTGGCCGGGGCGATGGAGGCCCTTTAGACGGGCGGCCGTCCACGCAATACAACAGGGTACAAGCAAGAAAGTACGCGCCGCCCGCCGGAGTTCCGGCGGGCGGCGCACATGTTTACGCGTAAATATGGTCCAGGATATCCACAATCTGCGCCACGCAGCTCTCCTCGCAGGCGCCCAGGATACGGGCGCCCCACTGCTTGACCTCGGGGGCGCAGTTGGCGGGGGCGAAGGGGATGGCGGAGACGGCCAGCATGGGGATGTCGTTCTGGTTGTCCCCCACGCAGTAGATGTGCTGGGCGTCGATGCCCAGGCGGCGGGCCAGGTACTGCACCATGCCGCCCTTGCTGCTCCCCTTCCGGGTCAGCTCCAGCAGCACCCGGTTGGAGAAGATCACCTCGTAATGCTCTCCCCACCGCTCCAGCAGGTAGCGCTGGGTGTGCAGGAGGGTTTCATAGTCCTGCTGGAGAATGACCTTGCTCCAGGGCAGGGGGATATCCGCAATGGGCACCTCCCGGGCGGTAATGCCTGCCCGCTCCAGGTGGCGTTGGGTGACGGCGTTGGGCTGGTAGACGTAGATGGCGTCGTGGTGGTAGGCCTCAAAGCCGATGGTGGGAATGGCCCGGGCCATTTGCTGGAGATCCTCCCGCACCCGGTCGGGCAGAAAGGTCTCGTAAATCATCTCCCCTGTCCGGAAGTCGTACAGGGCGGAGCCGTTGGACAGAATCACCGGCGCGTTGATGGGTATGTGGCTGGCGTGGGGGGCGAAGTTGGGGCGGGCGCGGCCGGTGGCCACAGTGAAGGTGCCCCCCTCCCGGGTAAAGTAGGTCAGGGCCTCCACATTTTCCCGGGTGATGCGCATGTCCTCCCCGTAGAGAGTGTCGTCAAAATCGCTGACCAGCAGCACGCCGTTGAATTTGCCCAACTGATTCACACCTTACCTTCTCAGATCGGCCCCCGTCATATACGTTTTCAGCGGTGCATAGAGAATGCCAAAAATCACCAGACACAGGACAAGGTCAATCCCGACATAGCTGCCGTTGTAGATAAGGGAGTAGAGGGCGGGATTGTCGAATACTGTGCCGAAGATCTCCGTGGGGGCCAGAATTTTGTAAATGGTGATACCGCTGATATAGTGGACAACAAAGCGGGCGGCTCCGCCCAGCACGCTGCCCCAGAAGATGCCGTGGGGCTTGCCACGGCCCAGGCCGGCGATGCCCATAACACCGAAGGCCAGCACATAATCCAGCAGGATGGACTGCCAGCCCCAGCTTACCGCGCCCTGGATGAATACCTGGAGTACGCCGAAGGCAAAGCAGGCGATGAAGCCGCCTCCCATGCCCCAGCGCACGCAGAAGAACAGCAGGGGGAGCATCTCCAGCGAGATGGAGCCGCCCTGGGGCAGCTCAAATACCTTGAGAAGCCCCAGCACCAGGGCAAGGGCGATCATGAGTCCGCCTTCGCAAAGCATCCGCACCAGCAGATACATACGGCGGCGGCCAGGGGCTTTTGTGGTGACAGGTTCAGACATAGAGCTCATTCCTCCTAAAAAATGTACCGCAGCGCAAACCGGAAACAGCGCAATGCGGTACGGGAGAAACGACCTCTATCGTCGAATACTCTTCCTACGCCGGCATTACCCGGATCAGGTTTAAGGGACACGGGCGGCCATACGCCCTGATCTCAGCCGGACTTGCGTCCAGCACCCCTGCGATTCGATTTGTTCTACGGTTATTTTAGAGTTTATACCAAATGGCGCAGCTTTGTCAACACTTGGGTAAAATAGGCAGGCAGGGGGCACTCCACGGTGACCCGCTCCCCGGTGCGGGGGTGGACAAAGGAGAGCCTTCTGGCGTGAAGGCACTGGCCCGCCAGGCCGGGGACGGGCTTCTTGGCCCCGTATACCACGTCCCCCAGCAGGGGGTGGCCGATGGAGGCCAGATGCACCCGGATCTGGTGGGTGCGGCCGGTCTCCAGACGGCACTGAATATGGGTATAGCCGGGGAAGCGCTCCAACACCGTCCAGTGGGTCACCGCCGGACGGCCGTTTTTCCGATCCACGCACATCTTCTTCCGGTCGGTGGGGTGGCGGCCGATGGGCGCGTCCACAGTGCCGCCGTCCTCCCGCAGGCCGCCCACGCACACCGCCTCGTACTCCCGGTAAAGGGAGTGATCCTGGAGCTGGGTGGCCAGGGCCTGGTGGGCATAGTCGTTCTTGGCGGCAATGAGCAGCCCCGATGTGTCCCGGTCGATGCGGTGGACGATGCCGGGGCGGAGGGCTCCGTTGATTCCGGAGAGTGATTCACCACAGTGATATAACAGAGCGTTGACAAGTGTGCCGTCCGGATGGCCCGCCGCCGGGTGAACCACCAGGCCCACCGGCTTGTTGACCACAATCACGTCGGCGTCCTCATACGCCACGTCCAGGGGGATGGCCTGGGGGAGCACGTCCACCGGCTCCGGCTCCGGGAGGCGCACCTCCAGCACGTCGCCCTCGGCGGCCTTATAGTTCTTTTTCACCGGGCGGCCGCCGAGGGTGACCGCCCCCTCCTCCAGCAGGCGCTGGGCCGCCGAGCGGGTCAGCTCCGGCACCAGCCGGGCCAGGAGCTGGTCGGCCCGCTCCCCCGCCCGGTCAGCCCGCAACAGAATCGGCTCCATGGCCCTCCTCCTTGCCGTGGAAGAAGAGGTAGTACACGCAGAACGCGATGCCACCCACCACCACGCAGATGTCCGCCACGTTGAAGACGGCAAAGCGCATGAACAGGGTCTCAAACATGTCGGTGACGTAGCCCAGCAGGGCCCGGTCGATCAGGTTGCCCACCGCCCCGGCCAGCACCATGGACAGGGCGGCCATGGCGAAGGGGCGGGGAAAGACCTTTTTCACCAGAAGCACCACCAGCAGGACGGACACCACCAGGGACACAATGGTCAGAATCCAGGTGTGCTCCTCCAGCAGGGAGAAGGCCGCGCCGGTGTTCTGCACATAGGTGAGATGGAGAATATGGGGGAGAAAGGGGACGTCTCCCCCCAGGGGGATGTTGGCCCGCACCAGGAACTTGACCACCTGGTCCAGTACCACCAGGGCCACCACGAGAACGGCGTATAACATGGGCAAAGGGCTCCTTTTCTTCGGTTTTGTTCTATTTTATCACGGCCTGCCGCCGGGGGCAACCCGGAAGATCGGATGTAGATTCCAATTGAAGAAACAAGAAAAATCTGGTATACTGGGGCAAAAAGCCGAAAGGTGGTGAGTGCGTTGGATGAAAGGCGGACCCTTTCGTTAAATGTGTTCCTGAATACCCTTGAGGAGGGCTGTAAAAACGAGCGGCGCTACTGCTTCATCCTGGGCGCCGGGGCCTCCAAGACCTCTGGTATCCCCACCGGGGAGGAACTGGCCAAACAGTGGCACGGGGAGATTTTGGAGCAATGCTCCAAGGAGGAGATCAAGGAGCTGAAAAAGCGGCTGGGGGTGCGCTCGACCAAGCCGTCCAGCCGGGCCTATTTTGACCTCTATGCCATGCGCTTTTTTCCGGACTATCAGAACGGCTCCGCTTTTCTGGAGCGGACGCTGGAGCGCGCCCAGCCCAGCCTGGGCTACTATCCCCTGGCCGCCCTGCTGGCCAACACGCGCAACAACCTGGTGATCACCACCAATTTCGACAGCCTGGTGGAGGACGCCCTGTTTATCTACACGGATAAAAGGCCCATCGTCATCAGCCACGAGCTGCTGGCCCAGTACATCAACTTCAACACCAGCCGGCCCATCATCGCCAAGCTCCACCGGGGCCTGTTCTTTGACCCCCTCAACCGGGCCGAGCAGGTCAACGGCCTGTCGAAGCAGTGGAAGGATATCCTGCGGGAGGCCTTCAAGCGTTATACCCCCGTGGTGATCGGCTATGCCGGGGGCGACCACAGCCTGATGGACTTTCTGAAGGAGACCGAGTGCCTGAGCGGCCTCTACTGGTGCTACCGCCACGACGAGCCGCCGGAGGAGATTCAGAAGGTGGTGGAGCGCCACAGCGGATACTTTATCCCCATTGAGGGCTTTGACGAGATGATGTACCTGATGGGGCAGCGGTTCGGCTATACTGACCCCTGCGAGCATATCGAAAGCGCGGCCGAGCAGCGGGTGAGGGACTATCAGGAGCAGGTCAAGGCATTTCAGGAGAAGCTGCGGGCCGCCGAGACCCCCAGCGAGACCCAGAGCGCCATCCTCCGGGCCATGGACGCCAAACAGCGGGAGGAGCTTCAGCGGCTGGACCGTCGCATCGAGCTGGACGAGGAGGACGGGGAGGCCTACTGGGAGCGGGGAAAGCTCTACTATTTTGCCAACGACTATGCCCAGGCGCTGGAGGACTTCACGAAAGCCAAAGAGTTGGGAATGGAGGACAGCAAGCTCTACTGGTATAAGGGGTTTTGCTACAGAAGGTTGGGAGAAACAGAGCTGGCAATCCGGGAATACAGCCGATCGCTGGAACTAAAGGAGACTTCGGAGGTGTACCGCAATCGGGGCCTGTGCTTTACCACTGTGAAGCTGTATGACAAAGCTGTCCTTGACTTCACCAGGGCAATCAAACTGCCACCGGGGGACAAGAGGCTTTACAGGGAGCGGGGCAGCGCTTACCAAGCTCTGGAGGAGTATAAAAAGGCCCAGGCCGATTATGAGAAGGCGCTGGAGCTGGAACCGGCCGATGCGGAGCTCTATACGACCTTGGGAGATGTGCAGGAAAGGCTTGGAGAGGTGCAGGAGGCCCTGCAGAGCTACCAAAAGGCCATCCAGATCGACCCTAATTATGCAAGAGCCTATAACAACCGGGGGGTTGTATACTTGTCCCAGATGGAGACAGAAAAGGCGCTGGCCGATCACCGAAAGGCGGTCAAACTCGCGGGAGATAGGGCGCTTTATCATGTGAACGTGGGAATTGTTCTCAACAGGCTGGAGCGATACAGCGAGGCGGTCACAAGCTGTAACAAGGCCATCAAGCTGGATCCAGGGTACGCCAAGGCATACGACATCCGTGCCGATGCCTATGAGGGTCTGGAGCAGACAGAGAAGGCCGAACGGGATTGGGAGACCTACCGCAGCCTGACGAAAAAAACGGAAGAAGAGGAGGACACGCCGCAGGCATAGCCTGCGGCGTGTCCTTTTGCGCGGGCGCGCCCTGCAGCCGCGGCGTAGGGGCGGGGCTTGTCCCCGCCCAGGGGGCCGATGCGGACAGAAGATAAATTGCCTTGAAGGGGCAAGCGGGGCCACCCTGGTGGGTGGCTATACGGGAAGGGAGAAAATACAGGCTTGTAGGGGCGGGTGCCCACACCCGCCCGCGGGCGGCCACAAGGGCCGCCCCTACAGAGTCTGCGCGGCGGCAAGCCGGCCGGCCCGCCGGTGCGGGACGGCAAAATACGGGCTCTGGGCATGAAAGAAACAGGACGCCGCAGTGCTGCGGCGTCCTGTCTGTTCCATCTGCGGGGTTACTCACCCACCACGGCGGCGCAGCGGTCGCACAGCTGGTTGTGGTGGCCGTCGGCGCCGATGTGCTCGCTGTGGTTCCAGCAGCGGGGGCACTTGGGGGACTCGTCCAGGGCGACGGCGATGGTGCAGGGGATGAGGCAGTCCTCGCTCTTCTCCCCCTCCACGGCCCCGGTGGTGACGGTGACCTTGGAGACGATGCACAGGGAGGCCAGATCCACCCCGGCCAGGAAGGCGGCGTCGGACTCGGACACGGAGAGGGTCACGTCGGTGTCCTGGGCCTTCTTGAACACGCCGGCGTTACGGGCATTCTCCAGGGCCTTGTTCACCGCGTCGCGGAGGCTGACCAGCTTCGCCCAGCGCTCCCGGGCGGCCGCGTCCAGGGCAAAGGCGGCGTTGTCGCCGGGCATGTCGTTGAACAGGACGCTTTCGGCGTTTACGCCCTGGGCGTGCTTCATGGCGTGCCAGATCTCGTCGGAGGTGAAGGCCAGGATGGGGGCGATGAGCCGGGTCATGCCGTCCAGGATGTGGTACAGGGCGGTCTGGGCGGAGCGGCGCTCGGCCTCGGCGCCGCAGTAGAGCCGGTCCTTGATGATGTCCAGGTAGAAGTTGGACATGTCCACCACGCAGAAGTTGTAGACGGCGCGGTAGACGGCGTGGAACTCATAGCGGTCGTAGGCGGCGCGGGCGGTCTTGGCCAGCTCGTTGAAGGTGTGCAGGGCGTAGCGGTCCAGCTCCATCAGGTTTTCCGCCGGCACCAGATCCCGGTCGGGCTCGAAGTCGCACAGGTTGCCCAGCATGTAGCGGGCGGTGTTGCGGATTTTCAGATAGGCCTGGGAGAGCTGCTTCATGATGTCCTTGGAGATGCGCATGTCCTGGGTGTAGTCGGCGGAGGCCACCCACAGGCGGAGCATGTCTGCGCCGTAGTCCTTGATGACCTCGTCGGGGGAGACGGCGTTGCCCAGGGACTTGTGCATGGCCTTGCCCTCGCCGTCCACCGTCCAGCCGTGGGTGGCGATCTGCTTGTAGGGGGCCACACCGTTCACGGCGATGGAGGTGAGCATGCTCGACTGGAACCAGCCGCGGTACTGGTCGCCGCCCTCCAGGTAGAGGTCGGCGGGGTACTTGAGGTAGGGGCGCTCGGCCGCCACGGCGGCCCAGGTGGAGCCGGAGTCGAACCACACGTCCATGATGTCGGTCTCTTTGGTGAAGTGGGCCTTGCCGCACTTGGGGCAGACGAAGCCCTGGGGCAGCAGCTCGGCGGCCTCCCGGTCAAACCAGACGTTGGAGCCGTGCTCACGGAACAGCCCGGCCACGTGGGCGATGGTCTCGGGGGTGACGATATCGGCCCCGCAGTCCTCGCAGTAGAAGATGGGGATGGGCACGCCCCAGACGCGCTGGCGGCTGATGCACCAGTCGTTGCGCTCGGTGATCATGGAGGTCATGCGCTCCTTGCCCCACTCGGGCTTCCACTGGATGGAGTCGCAGGCCTTTACCGCCGCGTCCTTAATGGCGTCCACGGAGCAGAACCACTGCTCGGTGGCCCGGTAGATGATGGGGTGCTTGCACCGCCAGCAGTGGGGGTAGGAGTGGGTGATGTTCTCCTTGGCCACCAGGAAGCCCTCGGCCTCCAGATCGGCCACCACCATGTCGTTGCCCTTGGCGTAGAACTGGCCGTTGTAGCGCTCGTCGGTCATGACGCCCTTGGCGTTGACGGGCACGGGCACGCCGATGTGGGTCAGGCCGGCCTTGTCGTACTGCTGGCAAATCTGGAAGTCCTCCGCGCCGAAGCCGGGGGCGGTGTGGACGCAGCCGGAGCCGGCGTCCAGGGTGACGTGCTCGCCGTTGAGGATGACGCTCTCCCGGTCGAACAGGGGGTGCTTGGCGCGCATCAGCTCGAACGCGCTGCCCTTGAGGGTGGCCAGCACGGTGCAGGCAGCGTAGTCAATGCCCGCGGCCTTGCACACGCTCTCGGCCAGATCCTGGGCCAGCACGTATACATCGCCGGAGGGCACCTGGAGGAGCACGTAGTCGAACTCCGCGTTGAGGCAGATGGCGTAGTTGCCGGGGATCGTCCAGGGGGTGGTGGTCCAGATCACGAAGTAGGTGCGGGACAGGTCGGCATACTGGCCCAGCTTGCCCTTGTCGTCGGCCACGGGGAACTTGACGAAGATGGTGGTGCAGGGATCGTCGGCGTACTCAATCTCGGCCTCGGCCAGGGCGGTCTGGTCAAAGGGGCACCAGTACACCGGCTTCATGCCCTTGTAGATGAGGCCCTTCTCCGCCATCTTGCCAAAGACCTCGATCTGCTTGGCCTCAAACTCGGGCAGCAGGGTGATATAGGGGTTCTCCCACTCCCCCAGCACGCCCAGGCGCTGGAACTGGCCGGTCATCTTCTCGATGTAGCTCTCGGCGTACTCCCGGCACTTGGTGCGGAACTGGGCGGTGGTCATCTCGTCCCGCTTTACCTTCTTGTCCTTCAGAACGGCGGACTCGATGGGCAGGCCGTGGGTGTCCCAGCCGGGCACATAGGGAGCGCACCAGCCGGTCATGTTGCGGTGCTTGACAATCATATCCTTGAGGATCTTGTTCAGGGCGGTGCCGATGTGGATGTTGCCGTTGGCGTAGGGGGGGCCGTCGTGGAGGACAAAGGTGGGCTTGCCCTCGTTGCGCTTCACCATCTTGTGGTAGAGGTCGTGGTCATACATCTCCTGGAGCATCTCCGGCTCCCGCTTGGGCAGGCCCGCCCGCATGGGGAAGTCGGTCTGGGGCAGGTGGACGGTCTGGTTGTAGTCCATGGGTCAGTTCTCCTTTATCTTTGATATAAAAACAGGTTGGTGTAAAGGCGTGCGCCCTTGCCGAAATTGGCAAAAACAAAACGCGCCTTTGTCTCCTGTAAGAGACAAAGGCGCAAACCTCTGCGGTACCACTCTCATTGCCGCGGCGTGCCGCGGCCCCTCGAAGGCCGGTAACGGGGCCAGCCGTTCCCGCTTACTGCCCCAGGGGGGATTCGGCGGGACGCTCGGAGGTGATCTTCCCAGCCCTTCCCTGTCCGCCTTGCACCAAAACGGCGGCTCTCTGCGCAGGGGCGGGGACGGTACTCGTCCTCTTCTCGGCGTTTTGCGAAATAAAAGATACTCGGAGACACGAAACAACGTGTCTCCGAGTATCTTACCCGTTAAATGCCCTTCTGTCAAGGGGGTTTACTTGATTTCATAGTCCTTGCCGAACTGGAGGTGGTCAAAATCGATGCGGCGGG
>ENA-ORTI01001581-ORTI01001581.1-human-gut-metagenome-genome-assembly--contig:-NODE-1581-length-22836-cov-3.412625_pt1 | contig 22836 bp, 18 predicted proteins | sample MGYA00242071_ERZ509191 | MGnify/ENA primary metagenome ERZ509191 (study PRJEB26280, sample SAMEA2338832) | human gut metagenome | biome: human gut; feature: human-associated habitat; material: faeces...
GCTTTTGCAGATGAATATTTCCACAAAAATGTATATCCGGTCCTTACACCAATGGCCTTTGACTCATCCAGACCGTTTCCTCTGATCCGCAATAAAACATTAAACATTGCCGCTCTTTTGAAAAAGAAGAATGAAAAAGAGGCAGAGCTGGAATTTGCCATGGTACAGGTTCCATCTGTTATCCCAAGGATTGTAGAGCTGCCGGAAGAAAAGGATGAGAACGGAGAAACCCAGAGAGTGGTCATCCTGTTAGAGGAGATCATTGAGCGGAACATGCAGTCATTATTCTTAAATTATGACATTGTGGCATCCCATCCTTTCCGTATCATGCGAAATGCAGATTTCTCATTAGATGAAGAAGAAGCAGTAGACCTTCTGGAAGAGATCCAGAAGCAGTTAAAGAAGCGTCAGTGGGGCGAAGCCATCCGCCTTGAGATCGAGTCCAATGTGGATAAACAGCTTTTAAAGATCTTAAAGAAGGAACTTTCCATCAGCTCCGAAGATATCTTCCAGATATCCGGACCACTGGATCTGACCTTTTTAATGAAAATGTATGGTCTTGATGGGTTTGACCATTTAAAGACTCCGAAATACACACCGCAGCCTGTTCCGGAACTGATGAATGAGGACAATATCTTCACCAATATCCGCAAAGGCGATATCCTGCTCCACCATCCATACCAGAGCTTTGACCCGGTCGTTAATTTTGTCCGCAGTGCAGCAAGAGATCCGGAAGTCCTTGCCATCAAGCAGACCTTATACCGTGTCAGCGGAAATTCACCTATCATTGCGGCACTGGCAGAGGCAGCAGACAACGGCAAGCAGGTTTCTGTTCTGGTAGAGCTGAAAGCCCGTTTTGATGAGGAAAATAATATCAACTGGGCAAAGATGTTAGAGAAAGCTGGCTGCCATGTTATCTATGGTCTGGTGGGCTTAAAGACCCACAGTAAGATCACTCTGGTTGTCCGTATGGAAGAAGACGGTATCCGCCGTTATGTCCACCTGGGAACCGGAAACTACAATGACTCCACTGCAAAACTGTATACTGACTGCGGCATTTTAACCTGTGATCCCCAGATCGGTGAAGACGCAACCGCTGTATTTAACATGCTTTCCGGCTATTCAGAGCCAAGAGCATGGAACAAGCTGTCAGTAGCTCCTTTATGGCTGCGCCATCGTTTCCTGCGCATGATCAACCGTGAGACAGAGCATGCAAGAGCAGGAAGAGAAGCTCACATTATGGCAAAAATGAACTCCCTTTGCGATAAGGAGATCATTTCCGCCCTTTATGACGCTTCCTGTGCAGGGGTAAAAATAGAGCTGATCGTCCGTGGTATCTGCTGCCTGAAAGCAGGAGTTCCCGGTCTTAGCGAAAATATTTCCGTGCGCTCCATCGTAGGAAATTTCCTGGAACACAGCCGTATTTTCTATTTCTTTAATGACGCAAGTCCGGAAGTTTATATGGGCAGTGCAGACTGGATGCCAAGAAACTTGGATCGCCGTGTGGAGATCCTGTTCCCGGTAGAAGATGAAAATCTGAAAGAAAAGGTGATCCATATCCTGAAACTGGAACTGGAAGACAACGTAAAAGCACATCTTCTCCAGCCGGATGGAAGCTACGAGAAAGTGGACAAGCGTGGAAAGGTCCTTGTAAATTCCCAGGATCAGTTCTGCGAAGAAGCCATCGAAATGGCAAAGGCCTGCCAGGAGTCAAAAGACCCGGCAGTGACCAGGATCTTCCAGCCGATCGAAAGCAGTAATGAATAAAATTTAATCTGAGAAGGGCTGTTTACGCAGTCCTTCTTTTTTTTGACTTTTTTAATTGCAATCTGCTGTTTAGGAAAGAATTTCTGCATTTTAGGAAAAAGTGGTTGCAAAGAAAAATAGTTATGGTACGATACCAGTATCTTTTATTTTGATCTTTTTTAAATATTTCTTTTCTATCTGGAGTCTTTTTTGATCCCAACCAGTTTAAACAAAATAAAGCAAAGCTACAAAATGTAAAAGGAGAATCTGTGCCTATGTGGAAAATAGCAGTTGCTGACACGGCAGAGGACCATTTAACGCTTTTAAAAGATGCCCTAAAAGCGTATTTCCAGGAAACACACAGGGTATTTTCTGTGACTTCTTATACAGATCTTACAGTTCTGGAAAAAGACATGGTTCAGGGGGAACATTTTGACCTTCTGATCCTGGATCTTGTGATGAACGGCCAAAGGAGCGTTGAAGCAGTCCGGCGGATCCGGGAAAAGGAGGATGGAACCCCTCTTATATTTCTCACTGCAAACAGGGAATACGCTGTGGAAAGTTATGAAATGAACGCACTGGATTACATGATAAAACCTTTGAAAAAGGAGCGCCTGGTGAAGCGGTTAGACCAGCTTTTCAAAAGAAAAAATCCCAGATTTTCAGTCCGTACACAGGGAGATTACAGCTATTACGGTTATGATGAACTGGTGTATTTTGAAGCCAGGGAGCACCGGGTATATGGCAGGAGAAAAGACGGAAGGGAGTTTAAATGTTCCCAAAATCTTGGCAGGATCGAAGAGCAGCTGAGAGAAGATCCCCGTTTTTACCGCTGCCACAGAGGCTATATCGTAAATCTGGATTACGTAGAACAGATCAGAGAAGTAATGTTGTTAAAAGGAGATCTCCGTGTTCCCTACAGGCTCAGAAACAAACGAAAAATAAAGGAAGATTACCAGCGGTATGTAACAGAAAATATCTGTTTTTTAAAGGAGGGAAAGGGCAGTGGAAAAAGAATGGGTTAGCAAGATGGGAACTTTTGTGGGGACGCTTTTGTGTATCCTGATCCTGCCGGTTGTAGTTATAAACGGCACACTGTTGTTTAAAAGCCATATAAACAGGGAGCGGGTGCCGAATATTGCAGGTACTTTCCCAATGGTGGTACTGACAGATTCCATGTATCCGGAATTTCAGGCAGGGGACCTGATCTTTTGCCATACAAAATCTGCCTCGGATGTAAGGCCAGGGGATGTGATCGCATTTTTTGATCCTGCAGGAAATGGAAAAAGCATTGTCACCCACAGAGTGGAGTTGATCACAACAGATGAAAACGGAAGTCTGGCATGGGTCACAAAAGGGGATGCCAATAATGCAAAAGATAATGCTGTAGTGCCGGCAAAAAATCTGGCCGGTGTATACCGCAGGCGGATCCAGGGGCTGGGAAACGCAGTGGTCTTTATGCAGACGTCAAAAGGAATGATGGTCTGTGTTGTGTTCCCGATCCTTCTGTTTGTTATGTATGATGCGGTCCGCAGAAACCGATATGAAAAAAACAGAATATATGCCATAGAATGTGAAAGGAGAAATCAGGTATGAAGAAAAACAAAAGGATGCGTACAGCATCAGGACTAATGATCGCAGCTCTTTTAACCACCAGTATGATCAGCGGAACATTCGCAAAATACACCACAGCAGATGCAGCCCAGGACAGCGCAAGGGCAGCAAAATGGGGCGTAAATCTGGGGATCAGCGGAAGCCTTTATGGGGACGCCTATGCAGGAGCAGACTCCAACACCATTGTCTCCAATACGGACAGTTCCGTTACAGTTAAAAGCTCTGCTGCCGGAACCGATGTGATAGCCCCCGGAACCAGGAATTCTAACAGCGGACTTCACATTACATTAAACGGAACCCCGGAAGTAAGCACCAGAGTATACGGAACCATCAAGACACAGAATATTTATCTGAAGAAAGGTGAATATGGGGTGATGGTGGAAGCCCATGATGTAAAGGCAGAGGATTTTGCAAATGGGGGGAATGAATACTATACGGAGACAGGTGGTGCGTATGAAAAGGCGAAGGGGTATACGCAAGGGACCGGAGTCACATATTATACACTAGAGAATGTAGCTAATGTTGAGTCCAATTACTATCCCGTAGTTTACAGCGGTGCAAAAGTAACTGGCTCAAAGACAAAAGACAGCCTCAGTGAGATCGGACAGAATATTGCTAATCTGCTGGCAGACTCCCAGCCTGTTACCGGCAGTGCAGGAACCGGTGCAGAGCAGGGACAGACGATCTATACAGTAGAAACAGATGCTGCAAAGATCTACGCACCGGGAGAAGATCTGGCAGATCAATTAAACAATCTCTCCAGTACCAATATTACCTGGGAGTGGGAGTTTGAAGGAGATGACGGTGCGGATACGATCCTGGGGGCGCTGATCGCAGGGACAAGTAAGGTTGTGGTGAAGGATGTAACCTCAGGTTCATATAAGCTGATTACGGTGAAGGAGTCCACTGGTTTAGCAGCAGTAGATAATATGCCAATTGCCTCCGTAAAAACCAGCTTCTCCATAGAATTAACCGCTGACCAGGTAGACTGATTATATGTTCTGTATAGGCGGATCCTGAAACTGTATATCTGGATAAAAGAAAGTTATACAGCTGCTGCCTGCGAAAGATCTGACCCGGCTTTCCAATGGAGAAACCTGTTTTTGCCAGGTGTATTCTTCTGGTTCATCCTTTTATTTTTCAGACGCAGGATCTATGTTACCGGCTTTATAAAAGAAGCAGCAGGAGGAACCCTGAAATGGAGAGGAAAAGAAGAAAAGATTGCTGAGGATGGACGTTTTGTTTTGGAAAAAGTTCCCTTTGGAAAACAGAAGTGGGAAGTTCTTATGCCGGATGGTACCGCTTATCAGCTGATTTGGAAACTGGAACGAAAGAAAAAAGAACCTGTTTCATTTGTTTTCCGGGAAAACAGTCCGTTTAAGATCCGGGTGGGAAAACAGATCCGGGCAATAGAACTGGTGCTGACTTTAAAAGAAAGTACATTCCTTCCGGACACTTCATACCGGGCGGTTATTGATAAAAAGCAGAAGGTATACATACCAGAGGGTGTGATCCCGCCGGAAGAAGACGGAAGCAACCGGACACCGGCAGGACTGAAAGTAGACAAAAACGGAAAATTTAGCATTGATGAACAGAGAGGCATGGATAAATGAAAAAATGGATCCGCAGGTTTGTAATGACAATTCTGGGACTGGTATTAGGCACAGGGATGTACATGATCTGTGCAGAACGTGTATTAAAAGATCCCTTTCCCATGCCTTTTGGTATCGGCTTTGCTAATGTTGTTTCAGGAAGTATGGAACCTGCTTTAAAAAAAGGAACTCTGCTTTTAGTAAGAAAAAAGGCAGATGCAGAAATCGGGGACATTGTAGTCTACCAGTCAGGTGAGTCCATAATCGTACACAGGATCATTTCCGCAGAAGGGGATCAGGTCATTACAAAAGGGGATGCCAATGAAACAGAGGACATTCCCATTAAACGGTCTCAGATCAAAGGTGTGGTAATGTTTAAGATCCCGGAAATTGGAAAAGGGATACAGTGGCTGCAGACCCTTGCCAGATACAGCGGTGCAGATCATAAGCAGGAAAGCGCAAAAGTGGCTGCATTTGAACATGGGGAACAGATCCTGCAGCCCTTTAGCAGAGCAGGGAAAACAGGTGATTTGCAGCCGGGAACAGACAGGGTATACGCCCTTACAGTGACAAATGAAAAAAATGGAAATGTAAGTGAGACCAGACAAAACTATTCCATTCAGGTTACAACAGCCGGAACGCTGCCCCTTACATATGTATTAAAAAGAAATAATACTGAGCTGGGACGTTTTTCAGAAATGGTCACAGAAAATTATCTGTTTCAGACGGCTGATATGTGGTTTGAAGCAGGAAAAAAAGAGGGCCATGCATATGAACTGGAAGTAATATGGCCGGAAGATAAGAAAGATGTTTTATGGGCGGATGTTCCGGATCTTGTGAAAATACAGGTTCATATGGAACAGGCAGAAACTATAGCATCAACTCTTGTAGTACCCGTTCTTGCCCGGTATCATCACAGCAGCACCCATATTTACGAAATGGCTGCAGTTCCTTTTTATTTTACCAGTGACCGGCTGACAGAAGAAGGAAATGAATACCAGCTGTCACCGGAAACCGAGGCACTTGCAATAGAACTTCGCAATGATCAGGACGGATACAGATGGTCTGATACGCCCATCCATTACATTTATCAGGTGAGAAAAGATGGGGAAGAAAAAGGCGGAGAAGGTATTTTGTATCCACAGCAGGGGGCAGGAAGTTCTGAGCGTATCGTAATTCAGGATATGGCTCCGGGAGTTTATGACATAGAGGTACAGTCGTTGTCTCCTTTTGAAAAAACATTAAAGGGAACCTTTGTGATACCGGAAAAGGAAAACGATATTTTCTGTGTAAAAGAGGACCAACAGGGCAGTTTTTGTGTACAGCTGATTGTTTCTGTAAAAGATTACGAGGGGAATATAAAGATTTCCTGGCCGGAGGGACTGATACCGGATAGTACCCAGGCGGTTTTTGAGGATGTAAAGACCAGGACGGAAGATCTGTATGAGGCAGGGGAGCTGACTTTGTGGATGAAACCTTATACGTCCCGGACTTATCGCTTTTTTAAAACAGATACAGAGACCGACTATACCTGGGATACGCAGCTAAGAGCAGAGGCAGCAGATTAAGATGTACTTGGGAATATGAAAAAGGGATATGAGACTATGAAAAGAGATTATGAAAAAGCAGAAGAAGTATAAAATATGCAGAGGATTGTTTTTTCTGGTATTTCTTATGGAGATTAGTGGAAGGCTGGCTTTTTGGGGAATGGCAGCAGAAAAAGAGTCAGCAGAAACGCAGACGGGGGCAGCAGGAGCATATTATGAAGAGGATGCTTTTACAGTGCTTCTGGAAACAGAGTATGCAGAGAAAAAAGTTTCTTTAAAAGAAGCATTTCACTGGTGTCCGGAATACTTACAGGGCCTTAGGGTAAAAGAGGTAGAACTCTCCCCGGGGCTTTATTTAACAGAAGAAGATCCCGGGGATTTTACAGGAGAAAGAGCCAACGGACAGTTTCGGGTTTGTTTAGAGATTAATGACAGTGGAAAAGAACTGCTTACAGAAGATGGCTGTCCCGGAAACTGGTGGATACAGGAAGAGGAAACGGTAGATCTGAATATGATCCTGGAGTTTTCAAAAGCCCTTACAGACAGTGAAAGAGAGCGGTACATTGATGTGACTCTGGGAAACGACCAGGTTACCCTTAAACGCAGGATCTGGCTGGTCTGTAAGGTGATACCGGTCAGTTTTTCCGGCTCTGGAATACTCCCAGGCTCCTGTTACCAGTTAAGATCTGCAGAGACAGAGAAAAATAAAAAAGCAGTTATAGATGAGGCTTCATCTTTTACAGCATTTTACAATGTGCGTTCTTTTATTCCCGGAAACTATGACAGCCGGAAGATCGTCTGGAAAAAAGACGGGATGGAAGAAGGATTGCCTGTGGGGACTTCGATCATTATGACAGAGCGGTCAGAAGAGAGAAGCACAACAGATTTCTGGTATTACAAGGTGCAGGAGAAAGTCAGCAGGATTGACCTGAATAAATTTACCCGTATGAGTGGTGATGAGGAATACAGTTATGATATGGAAAGTACAGAGTATAACTCTTTGGACTATCAATTCATGGCAGATTTTGAAGAGTCAGAAGAGAAAGCAGAAGAAGGTTTATATCAACTGGGTTTCATAGCATCAGACAGCTCAGAAGAAGTGAAAGTTTGCCAGATGGAACTGGAAGTGCAGGTGGTGCCGGGAAAAACATATGATCTTGAAATAAGAGAAAGCGAGGAGAGAGAGGAAACACCAAAAGTTACAGTAACCTGCAAAACAGAAGATCCAACGGTTATAATAACCTGCAAAGCAGAAGATCCCCGGGAAGAGATTGCGCAAAAAGAAAAAACGTTCGCTTTGGTACTGACCGGCACAGGAGAGACCGAACTTCCCGAAGATGCCCGGTTAAAAGTGGGAAAAAGAGAATACAGGACCAGCGGAAAAGACAGTTTTATCCTGCCGCTTGGTGATATGCAAAATGAAAATTCCAACTGGAAACTTACTTTACTTTCTGACCTGTTTCCGGAAGAAGAAAAAGAGTACCATTTTACAGCGCAGCTGTACCAGACAGATCCATTCACAGAAAGCATGCCTTTAAAGGGAAAAGCAGTAATAGAACCAAGAGAGCTTATTTTTAAAAAGGCAGAAAAAGTCAGGACTGCCTTAAAGATCACCGGTGTCAGGATATCAGACAGTGAGGGATGGCGAAAGGGACAGTCTTTTAATGTTCAGGTATTAAATATGCCTCCGGAAGGTCAGATAACAGTAACTGCCTATGAAGGCCTCACAGGCTGGCAGAGATCCGATGCCTGGAATGTGTCAATGGAAGAAGGAAAGATCTCAAATGCATGTGCATCAAAAGGAACTTTCCGCCTTATATTTGAAATAAAAAATGCTGCCGGAGAAGTTGTCTGTTTGGCACCTTATTATTTGATCGTAAAATGAGTACCGCCTGAAAATAGAACGCTATATTCAGTAAAAAGAAAGAAAAAAACAGGGAACTGCTGCAGTCAGGGGAAATTTACTGCACAGTTCCTTTTTTGCCATAATTTTTCAAGAAAAAAGTAAGGAAGTAGGCATATGTATATGGTATAATGAAAGGGATGAAAGGGAAAAAACAACCAAAGAGGAGGACAATCAAATGCCCGATATTAATATTCTTGTTGTAGATGATGAAAAAGAGATTGCGGACCTGATCGAGATCTATCTGGTCAGTGATGGATATAAAGTATTTAAAGCTGAAAATGCAGAGGCTGGTCTGAGTATCCTGGATAAGCAGGATATCCACTTGGTTCTGTTAGATATTATGATGCCTGGTATGAATGGACTGGAGATGTGCAGAAAGATCCGGGAGACAAACAATATTCCCATTATCATGCTCAGTGCTAAATCCACAGACTTAGATAAGATCTTAGGACTTGGTACAGGTGCAGATGACTATGTGACAAAGCCATTTAACCCATTGGAACTGACAGCCAGGGTAAAATCCCAGCTGCGCCGTTACACTCAGTTAAATCCAAACAGCGGTGCAAGGGAAACAGTGAACAATGAGATCACCATTAAGGGAATGAGCATTAACCGTGACAATCATAAAGTGATCGTAGACGGAGAAGAGATCAAATTAACACCCATTGAATTTGACATCCTTTATCTGTTAGCTTCCAATCCTGGAAAGGTATTCAGCACCGATGAGATCTTTGAAAAGGTGTGGAACGAAAAAGTATACGAAGCCAACAATACAGTTATGGTACATATCCGTCGCTTAAGAGGAAAAATGAAGGAAGATACCAGGCAGAATAAGATCATCACAACTGTGTGGGGAGTAGGTTATAAGATTGAAAAATGATGTAAGCAGACGCTACCGGACCAGGGTGATCACAAACATCATATACAGCGCCATTATTACCTGCCTGGTAGAGGTGTTCTTTGTTACAAACCTGTCTATGGTGGCACGGTATATGGGAAACAAGGGAAAAATGGTCCTGATGGTCCAGGCGATCGAAAAGCAGCATACAGCGGTGGTGCTTTTGTATCTGATCCTGGGGATCCTGCTGTTTTCCATTACATTTATGATCCTTCAGGAACCCTATATCCGCTATATCAGTAAAATATCTGATGCAGTGCAGAATATATCAGAAGGAAACTTAAATACAGTGATCGATGTGATCGGGGATGACGAGTTTTCCGGTATGGCTGCCAATTTAAACAGGATGGCAGCGGATATCAAGCAGCTGATGGAAAAAGAGCGTGAGTCGGAGCGGACGAAAAACGAGCTGATCACTAATGTGGCCCATGATCTGCGAACCCCTCTTACTTCCATTATCGGTTATCTGGAACTTCTGGCAGGGAACCGTCAGATCCCGGAAGATATGCAGCATAAATACATAGAGATCGCATATGGAAAGTCAAGAAGGCTGGAGAAGCTGATCGAGGATCTGTTTGGTTTTACCAAGTTAAATTATGGCAAGATCGCCATGCATGTGGGACAGCTTGATATTGTGAAGCTGTTGGGACAGCTTTTGGAAGAGGCGTATCCTAATTTTGTGGAAAAGGGTCTGTCTTATGATCTGCAGAGTAATGTGCCTGCCAAGACTATTAACGCAGACGGAAATCTTTTAGCCAGACTGTTTGACAATCTGATCGGAAATGCCATTAAATACGGAGCAGATGGAAAGCGGGTCCTGGTGCAGATCCATGCAGAAAGCGAAACAGTAACAGTTTCTGTTACCAACTATGGATATGTGATCCCGGCAGACGAGCTTCCTCTTATTTTCAATAAATTTTACCGTGTAGAGCAGTCCCGCTCCAGCAGTACAGGAGGAACCGGACTGGGACTTGCCATTGCAAAGGAGATCGTGGATATGCATGGAGGGACCATTAGTGTAGCCAGTGATCTTAACGGAACCGTATTTACTGTAAAACTTCAGGTTCGTTTTGATGTAAATAAGGAAAATTTTGGAAATATTGAGGACGAAAAACAGTAATTAAAGAGGAATTACAGGATGGATACAGGCAAAAATAAAATGGTTGGAATGAGAAAAAAAAGGGCGCTGAGAGGCACCCTTTTTGCGGTCATATTGTCCGCTTCCATGAGTTTTTCGGCTCTGGCTGCCATGACAGCAGACGGACCGGGAATGGGGACAGCGGCAGGGGCATCAGCGGATACTTCCGACAGTACGGACAGTGAGCAGGTGCTTAAAACAGAAGCAGCGCCAGAGGAAGGCCCTATCCGTATGGATGTGGTCTATGGATATGACAATGTGGCAAAAAGCGGGCGTTTTCTTCCACTGGATATACAGTTAGACAATACGTCAGAGGAAACCTTTGAAGGAACTTTGTGCGTTACTTCCCAGGAACCGGACTATGACGGTTACAGCAACAATTCCCAGGAAAAATATGATACATACCGCTACGAATTTCCGGTCATGATCCAGGGAGACAGCAGCCTTGAAAAGAAGTTAAATATCTCTCTTTGCAGCAAGTCAGACCTGATGTACATCACACTTATGGATGGGGCCGGCAATGAGGTACTTAGCAAACGGCTGAAAATGGATCTGAACACAGATGCAGCCCAGCTGTTTATCGGTGTACTTTGTGATGAGCCGGAACGCCTTTCCTATCTGGAGCAGGTAGGTGTCAATTACAGTATGCTGCGTACAAAGACCATTGACCTGTCTGTGTATGATCTGCCGGATACAGAACTGGGACTGGACCAGTTAGATGTGCTTCTGATCACGGATTTTAACTCAGAGACCCTTACAGAAGAGCAGACAGAGGCGATCTGGGAATGGGTACACCGTGGCGGTATTTTACTGTTTGGAACAGGTGCCAGGGGAGATGAAACATTATCTGCTTTCAGTAAACAATTGCTGGAATATCCGGTTTCACCTGGAATGGTTTACGAGATCCAGATGGGACAGGACCGTACAGCCAGGGAACCGGGGGAAAATATTCTTTCCCTGGAAGGAACAGAAGTGGATTTAAAAGGCGGAACAGACCTGCTTACAAGTGGTTCCCTTACGGTTCTTTCTGCTACTTCTGTAGGAAATGGAATGGCAGCGGCAGCAATTTTTGATTTTACGGATCTGGAAGAATATTGTTTAAAAGACAACTCCTATGCAGATTATTTCCTTACAGCACTCCTTGGTGAAGACAGAATCAATACCTTAAACAGCAACGCAGGTGGTGGAAATTACAACCAGTTCTGGTCTGTCCAGAGTCTGGTAAATACAGGAAATATTCGCAATCTTCCAAAGATCGGATTTTACATGACCCTGGCAGTGGCATATATTGCCCTGGCAGGTCCGGGACTTTATTTCTTCTTAAAACAAAGAGATCTGCGGGAATATTACCAGCCTGCAGTGGCACTGATCGCCATCTGTACCACTGGTATGGTGATCTTAATGGGAACAGGAACCCGTTTTAAGGGCCCGTTTTTCACTTACGCTACCATAGAAAATACCAGTCAGACAGATAAAACAGAGACGACTTTTATCAATATGCGGGCTCCTTATAATAAGACATATTCAGTGGAATTAAATCCCCAGTACCGTCTGTATCCTGTTACAGGCAGTCCTTATTATGACCAAAATCCATCGAAGGAATTTTTCGGTGAAGGAGAAGCAGATATCACCATCCGCTATGGGGAAGATGCCACCTGGATCCAGGCAGTGGATACAGGGGCCTTTAATTCCAAAATTTTCCAGATGGAGCTTCACACCCAGAATGAAACAGGAGAAGGTTTCTCAGGTGAGATCCGGGCTTTTAACGGAACAGTTTCCGGTACTCTTACCAATAACTATTCTTATGCAGTAGAGAACGCAGCAATTCTTCTTTACAATCAGCTGCTGCTGATCGGAAATATGGAACCAGGTGAGACGATCTCCTTAGATAACCGTCAGGTGACTTTCTGCGCGACCAATTTCAGCTATGCGCTGGCTTCCCAGATCACAGGCGTTTCCCTGTATGACAGAAACGGGGATATGGAAGATGCCACCTATGTTCAGGCATTAGAGCGGGCCAATCTGCTTTCATTTTATATTGAAAATTATCTTTCCGGTTATCATGCACAGGCCAGTGTGGTTGCTTTTGGAAGAGGAAAAGAAAATCTGGATTTCCTGAAGAAAAATGACTATGAGGCTTATGGCTGTACCCTTCTTACCTCAGAACTGGATGTAAATTATGAAAAGGGCGGAAATGTATACAGATCTGCCATGCAGAAACAGCCAAATGTTCTTTCCGGAGAATATGACGCGGACAGAAATACCATGTATGGAATGGCGCCTGTGATCTTGGAGTATTATCTGGGAAATGAAACAGATGTGGAAGCTTTGGACTTCCATCCGCTGACAGCAGAGGCTTCTGACAGTCTGCGTTATTATTACACAGTTCCATTTACAGGCGGCATGTATTTTTATAATTACAATACAGGGGACTATGATCTGATGAAGCCGGAGAAAGATCACTATACCAGGGAAGAGCTGGAAGAATATCTGTCACCGGGAAATACCATTACAGTGAAGTATGTATATGATACCACAGGAGAATATACCTGGAATATCATGCTTCCGGTACTTACAGTCACAGGAAGGAGCAAGTAATGCTTAAGATTGAAAATCTGCATAAAATATATGGCAAATATCATGCTTTAAGTGGTCTGGACATGACTGTAAAGGAAGGCGCTCTTTATGGATTTGTCGGTCCCAATGGAGCGGGAAAGACGACGGCGATCAAGATCATGACCGGGCTTTTACAGGCAGAAGAGGGAAGCGTATTGATCAACGGAAAAGATGCTCTGGCAGATCCGGACCAGTTAAAGTCCTGTATTGGATATGTGCCTGATTTTTTCGGTGTTTACGATAACCTGACAGTAGGGGAATATATGAGTTTCTTTGCTTCCTGTTATCAGTTGGACGGACTGGTGGCAAGGAAACGTTACACTGCCCTTTTGGAGCAGGTGGGTCTGGAAGATAAGCTGGATTTTTATGTGGACGGTCTTTCCAGAGGTATGAAACAGCGGTTGTGTCTGGCAAGGGCGCTGATCCACGATCCCCAGATCCTGATCTTAGATGAGCCTACTTCCGGACTGGATCCCCGCACAAGAGTGGAGTTTAAGGAGATACTGGAAGACCTGAAATTTGCGGGAAAGACCATTCTCATCAGCTCCCATGTGCTCTCGGAACTTTCTGAAATGTGTACGGATATCGGTATCATTGACCAGGGAAGGATGATCTTAGAGGGAAATATCCAGGACATTTTATCAAGGGTCAATGCGTCCAATCCCCTGGTGATCTCTGTTTACAGCAACATGGAAAAAGCGTTGTCTATTTTAAAGAGCCACCCCTGTGTGCGCACTATTTCCATGAGGGAAAAGGATATCTGTGTCCGCTTCACCGGGGATGCCCAGGATGAGGCGATCCTGCTGCAGCAGCTGATCGACAGTGATGTGCTGGTAAATGGCTTTACCAGAGAGAAAGGCAGCTTGGAAACAGTCTTTATGCAGCTGACTGACCATGAAGAAGAAAGGGTGGTGACGTCTTATGAAGCAGAATCCGGTCTATAACCGGGAAATGCGGGTAAGTTCCAGAAGCATGAAGCTTCCCCTGATCATTTTCCTGTTTAATGGGATCTTGTTTTTGGTGACTCTTTTAAATATGTATTCTGTGATCATGCAGGTAAAGGCGTCAGCCAGTATCCAGTACAGCAGTTTTATGGAATTATATGAATTTGTTACGTCCATGGAATTTATCCTGTTAATGTTTATCGTTCCTGCAGTGACTGCTTCAGCGATCAGCGGGGAACGGGAGCGGCAGACCTTAGATCTGATGCTGACTACACGGATGAGTGCCGGACAGATCGTAACAGGAAAGCTTTTAAGCGCCCTCAGTACCTTATTTTTGCTGATCCTTTCCAGTTTTCCGGCAGTTGCCATGGTATTTGTATATGGAGGAATTACCTGGACAGATGCGTTTTCTCTGATCCTATGTTATGTAACAGTAGCTTTTTTTGCAGGAAGTATTGGCATCTGTTTTTCAGCAGCTTTTAAGAGATCTACGGTTTCAACGGTTGTAACATATGGAACACTGACCGCTGTGGTTGCGGGAACTTACTTTCTGAACCGCTTTGCTCTTTCCGTATCAGGAATGGATCTGCAGCGGAGCGCAGCCTATGTTTTAGGTGAGAGCAGTGCGAAAGCTTCTTCCGGTGGTTTCTTTTATCTGTTTTTGTTAAATCCGGCTGTTACATTTATGGCAGTGATCGGGGGACAGGCAGGAAGAGGAACACCGTTAGCAGATATTGTAAGTTATTTTGGAATACCGGAAAATGGATTTATCATAAAGCACTGGATCGGTTTCAGTATCCTGATCCAGCTGGCAGCGGGAATGGCCCTGATCAACCGGGCGATCCATTTTGTAGAGCCCATAAAGCATAAGAAAACCAGTAGAAAGGGGAAAAAATAAATGGGAATTATAAAAGCGGCAGCACATGCAGTAGGAACGGGACTGGCGGATCAGTGGCTGGAGGCCTTAGAACCTGACAATATGGGGGCCCAGACTGTTTTTACAAAGGGCGTTCAGATCCGTAAAGGAAAAGGGGAAAATGGAAAAGGTTCCGATAACATGGTAACAGAAGGTTCCATTATCCATGTATACCCGGATCAGTTCATGCTTTTGGTAGACGGCGGAAAAGTAGTGGATTATACGGCAGAGCCTGGATATTACAAAGTAAGCCTGGATACACAGCCTTCCCTGATGAACGGAACGTTGGGAAAAGCAGTAAAAGAGTCCCTGGGAAGGATCCGTTTTGGCGGTATTGCCCCCACTGCACAGAGGGTATATTATATCAATCTTCAGGAGATCCGGGGACTGAAGTTTGGTACCAAAAATGCCATCAACTATTTTGACAGTTTTTATAATGCAGAGCTGTTTTTACGGGCCCATGGAACGTATTCCATTAAGATCACAGATCCGCTGAAATTCTATGCAGAAGTGGTTCCGAAAAATGCAGAACGCCTGGAAATGGAAGATATTAATGAGCAGTACTTAAATGAGTTTTTAGAGGCACTGCAGACTTCCATTAACCAGATGTCAGCAGATGGTATCCGCATTTCCTATGTTCCGTCCAAGAGCATGGAACTGGGAAAATATATGGCAAATGTACTGGATGAGCAGTGGAAAGAACTGCGTGGTATGGAGATCCAGTCTGTGGGAATTGCAAGTATTTCCTATGATGAGACATCCCAGGAACTGATCAACATGCGCAACAAAGGCGCTATGATGGGAGATCCTTCCGTAAGAGAAGGTTATGTACAAAGTACCATTGCCGAAGGTCTGAAAGGCGCCGGAACCAATTCAAATGGTGCCATGGCAGGATATATGGGAATGGGATTTGGCATGCAGAACAGCGGTGCGTTTATGGGAGCCGCTTCCGCAACCAATATGCAGCAGATGCAGATGAACCGGCAGATGCAGCAGGGACAGCAGATGCCATATGGAACAGGAAATGGAGGCTTCCAGGGCGGACAGATGGGTTATGGAGCAGCAAATGCAGGCGCCCAGGCAGTCCGGCCGGCGCAGACTGCAAATCAGCCGTGGATCTGTCCTGCCTGCCATGTGGAAAACACAGGAAAATTCTGCAGCGAGTGTGGAAAACCAAGGCCTTCCGTAGAGTGGACCTGTCCAAACTGCGGTACTGTTAATAAGGGCAAGTTCTGCAGTGAATGTGGAAGCCCAAGAGGAGAAGCCTGAGTATGGGAGTGATAACCTATAAATGCCCCAACTGCGGCGGTGGGCTTACGTTTAATGCAGAAAAGCAGAAATATAAATGTGAATACTGCCTTTCCGAGTTTTCACAGGAAGAACTGGACGAGATAGAGAAGCGGGAGCTTGAGAAGGCCAGAAAGCAGGCAGAAGTCCAGCGTGATCCTGAACCAGAAGGAGCAGGATCTGAGGCTGGGACAGAGGAACATGTATCAGGCTCCAAAAAGACTGTTACCCCCATCATGTACACCTGCCCCAGCTGTGGCGCCCAGATCGTCACAGACGAGACAACAGCGGCTTCTTTCTGCTACTACTGTCACAATCCCATTGTCCTGGAGGAAAAGCTGCGGGGTGAGTTTAAGCCTGATTATGTAGTTCCTTTCCAGATCGATAAGAAAAAGGCTCAGGAAATATTTACCCAGTGGGTGGGCCGGAAAAAATTTGTACCTGATTATTTCTTTTCTGCCAGTCAGATCGAGAGCATGACCGGTGTGTATTTTCCTTACTGGTTATATAGCTGCCAGGTGAAAGGTGATCTGCAGGCAGAGGGAAAGACGGTCAGAGTGTGGGATATGGCGGGAATGCGCTATACAGAGACAAAAGTTTATGATATCCGCAGACAGGGAGATATGAACGTTGACTCTGTAGCCAGAAATGCCTTAAAAAAAGCCAATCGAAAGCTGATCGACGGTGTGCTGCCTTACCGCCTGAATGAGAAAAAAGACTTTTCCATGGGTTATCTTTCCGGATTTATGGCAGAAAACAGGGATATGGAAAAGGACAGTTTTGTAAATGAAGTGAAAGAAGAAGTAAGGCAGTTTGCATTATCCAGTCTCAGCAGTCAGACAGGAAATTATTCCAGCGTTCAGATACGAAAGAACCAGGCGGATATTACAGGAGAGACCTGGGCAACGGCCCTGCTTCCTGTGTGGACAGTGACTTACAATGATAAGGCAAGAAGAAAGATCTACTATTTTGCCTTAAACGGACAGACGGGAAAGATATGGGGTGAACTTCCGGTGGATCAGAAAAAGCTGGCAGTTTTATTTTTAAGTATTTTTATCCCGGTATGTGTGATATTGCTGTTTTTAGGATACTGGATCGGCTGATGAGGTGATGAGATGAAAAAGATAAAAGGGATAATGACCGGTCTGCTGATCTGTGTATTTCTGATCATGGGCAGTATGGCAGTGTGGGCAGATCAGACAGGAGCTGTAAGCGGTCAGACGCGGGTGTTTGACCAGGCGGGACTGTTCAGTGAAACAGAAAAGATCCAGTTAGAGGAAGAGATCGCCCAGTGCAGAAAAAACACAAAAATGGATGTAGTCGTAGTAAGCGCTTATGCAGACGACCGCACGGCGGAAGAATATGCAGATGATTATTATGATTACGGCGGATTTGGCGTCGGAAAGAAAGCCAGCGGTGTACTGCTTCTGTACTATATGGACGGACCGGGCCAGTCAGGAGGAGAATGTTATATTTCTACTTCAGGGACAATGATCACCCTGCTTACAGATGAGCGCATTGAAACCATCTTAGATGATGTATATGGAAATCTGGGAAACAGGGATTTTGCGGCAGCTTCCCAGATTTTTCTGGAAGATGTAAGTGACTATGTGAAACAGGGAGTGGAGTCTGGTCAGTATACTTATGACCGTGATACCGGGGAAATCGTCCGTTACCGCAGTATCCGCTGGTATGAGGCAGTGGCAGCGGTTGTGATCGCCGGTATTCTGGCAGGCTCTGTGTGTATGGACATAAAAAAACGCTATGCCATGAAGCAGAGCAGCAGGGAAGCAGCTAACAGCCTTCAGGCATACAGGGCAGACTGCGCTTTTCATTTTTCTGTTACCGGTGATAAGCTAGTCAATCAGTTTGTCCGCTCCATTCCTATTCCAAGGAATACTTCCGGTGGAAGCGGCAGAGGACATTCAGGAGGCAGTTCATCAGGACGGAGCACAGTACATACTTCCAGCAGCGGACGCAGCCATGGTGGCGGCGGCAGGCGTTTTTAGTTTTCAGAAGGAAAATTTAAAAGGACTGACACAGTTTAAAAGCATCAGCGTATAATGATAGTAACGCATCCGCTGATGCTTTATATAGATCTTACAGGTTCCGGAACCTGGACGGCAGGGCTTTTTGCCCTGCCTGGTACATAACCCAGTGGGCACCAGGAGAGGAAAGGGACCGGGGTCTGTAAGATCATAAGATAGTGCATCAGGGGAAAGACATGAATTATACCTATATACTCCACTGCGCAGACGGAACATTGTACTGCGGATGGACCAATGACTTAAAAAAACGGCTCCATGCCCACAACAGCGGCACCGGAGCCAAATACACAAAATCCAGAAGGCCGGTTACACTGGCCTATTATGAAGCCTTTGAGACAAAACAGGAGGCTATGAAGCGGGAATACGCAATCAAACAGCTCCCCCGGAAAAAGAAGGAGGAGCTGATCAGTCATGGCTGCAATATGGATCTGTGCATGGTTGCAGAGGACCAGGTTTATGCCACAAACTGATACATCATCATATAGTGACACAGACTGCCGCCCATGACAAACAGGTGAAAGATCTCATGGGAACCGAAATAGCGGTGTCTGGAATTAAAGATAGGCAGTTTCAGGGCGTAGATGATGCCTCCAACTGTGTAAATGATACCGCCTGCAAGTAACCATGCAAAGCCTCCTGACGGAAGCGCTGCAATGATCTTGGAGATCGCCAGGATGCAGATCCAGCCCATAGCAATGTAGATCAGGGAAGAAAACCATTTAGGGCAGGTGATCCACAGGGCATTGATGATGATTCCAACAAGGGCAATGCCCCATACAAGGCCTAAAAGGTTCCAGCCGGTGTGATCGCCTAAAACGATCAGGCATACCGGGGTATAAGTTCCGGCAATAAGGACGAAGATCATCATATGGTCCAGTTTGCGCAGACGCTTATTGATAACAGGGGAAATATTCAGTGTATGGTACAGGGTACTTGCTCCATACAGACAGATCATACTTAAAATAAACACCGCCAGTGCTGCCAGATGCAGGTAGCCTGGCGTTTTTGCTGCCTTGATCAGAAGGGGAACAGCTGCGATGGCAGCAGACACCATAGCGATCAGATGGGTAATGGCACTTCCCGGGTCTTTCATACGGCAGATATTTCTTTTTATTTTTGCACTCATAGCAGATACCTCCTTGCATGTGTCATATAAGCTTTGAAAACTTTTACATGTAGTAATCAAAACTATGTATCGTTACAATTAATACTATACAACTGCTCGAAGGATTATGCAAGGTTTTTCTTTTATGTTTGTTTTAACTGAGAAAAGAAGTAATCTTATCTTTCGGAAGTGTTTTGAGTTTCTCAGTTAAAAGTTCCAGAAATTTATGGATTGTAGCCGTTTTTCGGTTTTCATTTACCAGATAATATACCACCTGCTCTGGAGGAGAATTCTTAAGTTCGTAAATGCAAGCTCCATTTTTTTGAAGCCGTATGGCTGTGGTATAAGGGCAGAAAGTCCAGGATTTTTCTGTCATAAAATAGGCTGCAAGGGCTGCATGCTCTAAAATAACCAGTGGTGGTATGGTTTCATCAAAATTTTCAGAATGCCAGGATTTGAAGTCTTTATTCCAGGCAATGCGATAAAATTCAGCGCCCTGATCTGTAAGCTGTGCATTGCGGTATCCTTTTCGCCTGATAAAGAGGGAATGTCCAAGCTCCTGTTCCATTGTCTGGATATGGCGGGTTAAAGCACAGCATTGGGAGCTTCTGCATTATTCGGTTTTCCTACAACCTATATTCTTGCAAATGAGATCGCCAATAGTGTAGGAGAAAATGACGCAGAAAAAAATTACTTACGCAGCCATCTTCAGCCACATATGGTTATTGCCGGTATTGTAACAGTTTCTATTTCATCCGTAGTATTTGCAGGTATTGTGGCTAATTGGCTATAGAAAGAGAGGAATGGATTATGGACATTAAACAGGAAGCTTTAAAAATTCAGAAATCATCAGTGTAGGAACAGCTGTCAATATTATAGCCGGACAGGCAACTATGAGCATGAATGCCCGTTCCTATGATATGGAATCCAGAGAAATTACAAAAAGGAAGCTTTATGATATAGCAGAAGGAATGGAAAAAATCACGGACTGTAAATTTGACCTGGAATATGTAGATGGATATGAACCAATCATCAATGATCCAGGAATTGTGGATCTGGTAATTTCTGCCTGCCGTAAAAATATGGGGGAAGATTCGGTAAAGATTGGGGAGTATGATGAGGGAAGTGATGATTTCAGCTATTATATGAATGCAACAGGAACTTCAGGAGCTTATTTCTTTCTGCTTTCAGGACATGAGAGAGAGGAATGTTTTGTAAACCATCATCCGCGATTTACCTGGAAAGAAGAGGCCATGAAAATAGGAGTAGAGAGTTACTTGTCTGTTCTTATGGAATATCTGAATTAGAAATTATAGTTTTCGAGCTGTGTTACCTACGGTAAAAAGAGGTACACAGCTCGTTTATTAGTATTAGTCGTTGCTTTTGCTGAATAATTTAAAAGCTCCTGTATCCGGTTTTATCTGAAAATCCATGATCTTGCCAGTTGCCGGGTGTTTAAATTTTAAATGGCAGGCACACAAAGCAAGGCTTTTTCTTACAGCTTTTTCATTATTTCCGTATTTGCCATCTCCATAAAGGGGGGTTCCATGACCGGAAAACTGAACCCGGATCTGATGATGCCTGCCGGTGAGCAGCTTTATTTCCACCAGACTTAAGTATTGGGAATCCTTTTCCTCCGTTCGTATACAGTCTAACACTTTGTATTCCAGCTCAGCTCTTTTGCTTTCAGGATCAGACTTATCCACAATCCGTGAACAGTTGTTTTTCTTGTCCTGCTTAAGATAATCCACATATGTCCCATTGTTATCCACAGGTTTTCCACAGATCACAGCCTGATACCATTTTTCTATTTTTCCCTGCTGAAGGCTGGTACTAAGTGAAGCTGCAGCCTTGGGATTCTTGGCATATACCATAATACCAGATACCGGCCGGTCTAGTCTGTGGATAACTCCTACATAAGGTGGCTGTGGATATTTTGAAGCTGTGGATGTTTCTTTTGTTAATTTGTGGATATCTTGTGGATGACTGGCCAGGTGTTTTCGTATCTCACTGACCATGTCCGGGGCAAAGCTTTTTCCGCTTTGTGATTCCAGGCCGGCTGGCTTTATTACGACTATAATATGGTTATCTTCATATAATATGGAAAGCATTGTTGGGTTTACCTTTCAGGTGTTATTATTTTAAACTTTCATTTAATAGAGTTTAAGAAAAGTTAATATCTTCCCGGACTTCAAAATGAGGGATCTCAGATTTTACAAAACTGGGGATAACCTCTCTGGCTGTTTGGATAAACTGGCGGGCCGCAGGAGATAATGAAGAGCTATCCCGGTATAATAATCCGATTTCTCTTGAACTCACATGGTGGTCCATGGAGCAGAAAATAGGTGTATAGTCAAATTTTTCTTCATAGGTAACAGTTACGGGAGCGAATCCAAAGCCATTGTTTTGCGGAACTAAACGGTACACGGTAGGTGAATTATCTAGCTCCATAGAAACAGAGGGGGATATTTGGAATTTTTTAAATTGTTCTCTTGCAAATTCATAGGTTCCATGTCCCGGTGTCAGGGAAATGAAAGGAATCTGTTCCAGAATACGGGGAGGAATATACTGGAGAACTCCCGGGATGTTTTCCGGAAGTATTAAGTTATGAAAAACAGCTGCAGTACGGCTTACAATAAGAGTCATTTCTTCTTGAAAAAGAGGGACAAATGTCAGACCATCAAGATCAGAAGGCTTTGAACATATAAAAAATACATCGATTACCCCGTTTTTTACATCCTTTTGTAATTTAGCTGAATTTCCCTCGCTCAGTTTGACCTTTACTTTGGGACAGACTTTCTGATAGTCAGGAAGAATGCGGGGAAGCCAGCTGTAACAGCGGGTGCTGTGCATGCCGATGGAGATATGGTCCTGAACATGCCCTGCAATTTCTCTCATTTCTTTATCCAGTTTTTCTTTCATTTCCAGGATCTTCAAAAGACCGTCTATATATCGCTCACCGGCATAGGTAAGCCGGATGGGAAAAGAAGAACGGTCAAATAATGTTACATTTAATTCTTCTTCCAGGTTTTTAATATAGCGTGTTAAAGCAGGCTGTGATATATGGCATTGTTCTGCTGCCCGTGAATAGTTTTTGGTATCGGCAAGTGCCAGAAGGTAAGTGACCTTATTCAGATCCATTTATGATCATCCTTTCTGAGGAATACAAACTGTAATAGAGGATGAAACTCTAATGAATAAGTATTCAGAAAATTCAATTCATTTATGTTATAGAATTTATAAATAATTAGTATTGGATTATATTTGCAAAAATAGTTACAATCATATTAGCTGAAAATAATAAGGCTGTCAATATGATGTATGTACTCTCGGAGTCTTTCATGCACTTGCCTTTGCGGCCGATTTTCCGTCAGTCGCACCCGAATTTTATCAACGTACGCACCGCGTACGCCTCAAAAATTTGGGCACAACTGACAAAAAATCTTCTCGCAAAATCAAGTACAAAAAGATTCCGAGAG
>ENA-ORTI01001597-ORTI01001597.1-human-gut-metagenome-genome-assembly--contig:-NODE-1597-length-22603-cov-2.783617_pt1 | contig 22603 bp, 18 predicted proteins | sample MGYA00242071_ERZ509191 | MGnify/ENA primary metagenome ERZ509191 (study PRJEB26280, sample SAMEA2338832) | human gut metagenome | biome: human gut; feature: human-associated habitat; material: faeces...
GCCCCGGGCCGAGGCCATCCAGTTCATGGAGGAGAAGGAGGAGCCCTTCAAGGTGGAGTTGATTCAGGATCTTCCTGAGGACGCTCATATCTCCTTCTATAAGCAGGGTGAGTTCACCGACCTGTGTGCCGGTCCCCATCTGGACTCCACCGGCCGCATCAAAGGCAATGCCCTGAAACTTACTGCCTGCAACGCCGCCTATTGGCGGGGCGACTCCAACCGCGAGACCCTTCAGCGGATCTACGGCATCGCTTTCCCCAAAAAGGATGAGCTGGACGCCTATCTGGCCAGAATCGAAGAGGCCAAGAAGCGGGATCACCGGAAATTGGGCAAGGAACTGGGGCTGTTTATGCTTCGGGACGAGGGCCCCGGCTTCCCCTTCTTCCTCCCCAAGGGCATGACCCTGAAAAACACTCTGTTGGACTACTGGCGCCAGGTTCATAAGAAATACGGCTATGTAGAGATCTCCACCCCCATCATGCTCAATCGTCAGCTGTGGGAGCGTTCCGGCCACTGGGACCACTACAAGAATAATATGTACACCACCGTCATCGACGATGTGGACTTCGCCGTCAAGCCCATGAACTGCCCCGGTGGAATGCTGGTCTACGCCAGCCAGCCCCACTCCTATAAGGAGTTGCCTTTGCGGGTTGGCGAGATTGGCCTGGTCCACCGTCATGAGCTCTCCGGTGCCCTTCACGGCCTGTTCCGCGTCCGCTGCTTCAACCAGGACGACGCCCATGTCTTTATGACCCGGGATCAGATGCAGGATGTGATCCAGGAGACCGTCCGCCTGTTTGACGAAGTCTACTCTGTCTTTGGTCTGAGCTACACCATCGAGCTGTCCACTATGCCTGAGGATCATATCGGCAGTGTAGAGGAGTGGGAGCGTAACCAGGACATTCTGAAAAATGCCATTACCGCTATGGGCAAGGATTTTGTCATCAACGAAGGAGACGGCGCATTCTATGGTCCCAAGCTGGACTTCCATCTGGCCGACTCCCTGGGACGCACCTGGCAGTGCGGCACCATCCAGCTGGACAGCCAGCTGCCGGAGCGCTTCGAGCTGGAGTACACCGGTGAGGATGGCCAGAAGCACCGTCCTGTCATGATCCACCGCGTGGTGCTGGGCTCCATCGAGCGGTTCATCGGCGTCATCACCGAGCACTTTGCCGGCGCTTTCCCCGCCTGGCTCAGTCCCGTCCAGGTAAAGGTGCTCCCCGTCACTGACCGTGCTTCCGACTACGCTGACCAGGTCTCCAAGTCTCTGGATCAACTGGGCTTCCGTGTAGAGGTTGACCACCGGAACGAGAAGATCGGCAAAAAGATCCGCGAAGCCACGATGGAGAAGATCCCCTATATGTTGGTGGTGGGCGACCGAGACATGGAAAACGGAACTGTCTCTGTCCGTCACCGCTCCGGTGAGGATCTGGGCGCTATGAGTCTTGATGCCTTCGCCCAGCTTCTGGGCGAAGAGGTCCGCACCCAGGCCATCAAGTAAACCCAAGCAAACCGTGCCCCGCGCTGTCTATCAGGTAGCGCGGGGCGCGCCCCGCCTCTGGACTGGACGCACCGTGATCCCATCGTATCACTGCACCTGCGCCGTCCGGTGTTTTCTATTTTTCAGAAAGAGAGTTGATAAACTTGCAGCAGTTGTCCAGCACCCTTCTGAATCTTGTCGTCTACCTTGCTCTTGTCGTTCTGGGTGCCTTCCTTGGCTCCCGCCCCGCTGTCCAGTCCCGCCCCATGCCCTGGCTTGGACGGTTTCAGACCGCAGCCCTTTTGCTCCTCATTGTTACACTGGGAGCAGAGTTGGGGGCAAACGATGAAATTGTGACATCCCTGGCCACCATCGGCCTCAACGCCCTCATCATCACCCTCACCTCCATGATCGGCAGCCTGCTGGCCGTCCATATCCTGCGAAAGTATCTTCTGAAGCTGGATGCCCAGGGACGCGCCCGGAATGAGGCCACCCAGGAGGAAACTGCCCAGGAAAAGGATCAAGTCCATGTAGATCACACCCTCACCATCCTGATCGTGGTGACCGTGGTTCTTGGGATGCTGGCAGGTCACTTCCTCCTGCCCCCCGAAGTCACCGCCCACTGCGGAGCAGTGATCAACTTAGGGCTCTATCTTCTTCTCTTCTTGGTTGGGCTGGACATGGGACGCCAGGGGAATATGCTCCAGGACATCCGGGCTGCCGGCTTCCGTGTATTTCTGGTCCCCATAGCCACAGCGGTAGGTACACTGACTCTCACCGCACTGGTCGGCTTCTTTCTCCCCATGGGTGTCAAGGACTGCGCTGCCGCAGCTGCCGGCTTCGGCTGGTACTCCCTGGCTCCCACCCTGCTGGCCCCCTACTCCCTGAGCGTCTCTGCCACCGCCTTTTTGTCTAATATCATGCATGAACTTCTCTCCATTATGGCAGTCCCGATGGTGGCCCAGCGGATCGGATACATCGAAGCAGTGGCCCTCCCCGGCGCCACCGCCATGGACACCGTTCTTCCCGTGGTGGTCAGCGCCACCAGTGACCGGATGGCTCTTTATGCCTTCACCTCTGGCGCGGTCCTCTCCCTATCCGTCCCATTTCTGGTACCTGCCATCATCGCACTCCCCTTCTAATCGAGAATAGACCAATAAAAAAACAGCGCCCGAATCTGCATCTCTCGCAGACTTAGGCGCTGTTTTTTCTATCGCAGACCTGCGGCCTGATACAGCAGGGCGTTGCACACAGCCGCCGCCACTGTAGAGCCTCCCTTACGGCCCATGGACACAATGGCCGGAACCCCCACGTCTTGGCACACGGACCAGATACGTTCCTTGCTCTCCACCACGTTAACGAAACCTACTGGAGCTCCAATGACCAAGGCTGGGCGCATTTTACCTGTCTCCATCCACTCTGCCAAACGGAGCAAAGCGGTAGGGGCATTGCCCACAGCAAAAATTCCCTTCGGATGCTCCGCCGCCCAGCGGTCCACCGCGGCCGCCGCCCGGGTGGTGTGCTCCGCCTGGGCCCGCTCCGCCACCTGAGGATCTGCCATATAGCAGAAGCGCTCCACGTTCAACTGCTCACAAGCCCCACGGTTCACCCCGGACAGGGCCATATTGGTATCCGTCACCAGGGCAGTCCCAGCCCGGAGCGCAGCCACTCCCGCCTCTACTGCCCCAGGAGTAAATTGCAGGTTCTGTGCATAGTCGAAGTCCGCTGTGGTGTGAATGGCCCGCTTTACCACCGCTTCGCAGTCAGCAGGCAAGATGATTCCCATCGCCTCCAACTCCTGACCAATGATCCGCATGCTCTCCCCCTCGATTTTCCTGGGGGTTCCGTGCTCCAGCTTCACAGCAGCGCCTCCTTTTGTCCTGTTATGATCCATACCGGGTTCTGACCCAGCATCAGGTTCCGTTCCCCTGCCCGGCGGCTGCGGGCCACAGTGATCTGGGTAATTTGGGGGCTCATCCCCAGCTGGGTAAAAGCGGCCACTGCCACCCCAAGAGTTTCCACCGCAATGGCGGTCACACAGAAGCGGACCGCCGGATTCCGGCTCAAGGCCGCCTCCAGAATCGGGATCAGTTCCCCCTCAGAGCCTCCAATGAACACCCCATCCGGGGCAGGGAGATCCGCTAAGGCCGCTGGTGCGCGTCCCTCAGCCAACACCAGGTTATATGCCCCGAACCGCTCCCGGTTGGCTCGGATCAGGGCACAGGCCTCCCCCTTATATTCCACAGCATATACCGGACTTCTTGGGGCCAGCAGAGCCAACTCCACAGACACTGAGCCCGTTCCGGCTCCCACATCCCAGTAGACCGCCCCGTCCCGTACCTCCAGCTTGGCCAGGGCGGCGGCCCGCACCTCCTGCTTGGTCATGGGGACCTCCCCCCGTAGAAAGGCCCCATCGTCGATCCCCTGGGAGCGCACCGGCCAGACGGGAGCCGCTCCGTCCACAAGCAGGACGGACAATGTGGAAAACTCCTGCTCCGCCAGTTCCCAGACCTGGGCCTCCACGATCCGCTCCTCCGGGTAGGACAGCGCCTCCCCCACCGCGGCAGGCAAACTGCCCAATCCAGCCTGAGCCAGACGGCGGCACAGGGCCGCCGCCCCGCCAGCTCCGCCGGTGAGAAAGAACACAGGCCGTCCATGGGCAGCCAGCACCTCCCCTACTGGATCGCAGGCCAGCCCGTGAGCGGAGACCACCTGCCACTCCTGCCAGGGACGACCCAGCTGAGCGGCAAAATACTGCATACTGGACACACCCGGGAGCACCCTCCATCTGATCCCACGCTCCTCCAGCAGGGGGAGCAGAGTCCGGGTCCCGGAATGAAATCCTGTATCCCCGCTGTACAGCACACATGGACATTCCCACGGACTGCTGGCCAGGATTTCCACAATCTCAGCAGATTTTGTGGAAGAAAAACGCTTGGCCTCCGGCGACAGGGCGCAGCCCTCCACCAGACGGCGGGAGCCAATGAGGACGTCCGCTCGCTCCAAGGCCGCCAGCGCACTGCTGGTCAAGTTGGAGGGATCACCTGGTCCCATACCAATGAGGGTCACTTCCATGCCGATACCTCCTTCCGATCTTCAGTCTCCAACAGCCACGCCAATACATTCTCCAGGCCATCTCCCATCTCCTCTGGGCGGCCGATAACCACCAGTTCCGCCCCAGCGTCCCGGGCAGCGGCCAGCTTTTCTCCAAAGCCCCCCGCTGCGCCTCCGTCTTTGGTGACCATCCACCGGATGCGGTACTGCTCTAAGATGGCCGCATTCAGTGCCCGTGAAAATGGCCCGTGCATGGCGATGATGTTTCGGGTTGGGATCCCCGCACGGCGGCAAGCCGCCAGGCTCTCTTCCACAGGCAGCACCCGGGGATAGAGGCGTACAGAGTCCAGTCCGGAAAACGCAGGCAGTCCTTTGGCTCCGATTGCCAATAGAATATTGCCCATCTGTTTCGCTAAGAAGGATGCAGCTTCCTCCGGGCTGTCCACTCGGATCCCTGTAAAACTGCCGCCCGGATCCCGCAGCAGCCGCCGCAGCGGCACCCCTGTTTCGGCACAGGCATCCCGGATGTTGGCAGAGACCTCTGTCGCATAGGGATGTGTAGCATCTACGCACCGAGAAAAGCCCCGGAGCAGCTTCGCCATCTCCCCCTCCGTTTTCCGCCCCACCAGAGGGGTAATTCCCGGCAGGCCGGTTAGTTCCTCCGCCCCCAGCGGGGTGGCTACGCTGACCCAGGCAGAAAGACCATGACGGGACAATTCCTGGGCCAGCAGGCGGCCCTCGGTGGTGCCGCCGAAAATCAGGATACTCATACCTTGGCCTCGTACCCTCTGGGGGTGACCATCCGCCCAGACAGAAGCTGGGTGGAGGATGCTCCGATGAACACAGTGGTAAACATATCCACCTGCTCTGCCTCCAGCTCTTCCAGGGTCAGCAGACGGCGCTCCTCCCCCGTTCGTCCGATATTCTTCACCCAACCGCACACCGTCGTCCCCATCCGGTACTTCCTCAGAATAGCACAGGCCCGGGCCAGGCGGTCCTGCCGCCGGCGGCTCATGGGGTTATAGAGACAGATCACAAAGTCCCCTGCGCCAGCGCAGTCCAGCCGCTTTTCAATCACTTCCCATGGAGTAAGCAGATCGGACAGCGAGATCACCGCAAAGTCATGCATCAGCGGCGCCCCCAGCACAGCTGCGCCGGACAGGGCCGCCGTGATTCCCGGAACCACCTCGATCTCCACTTCCGGGAACTCCTCTGCCATCTGGAGGATCGGTCCGGCCATGCCGTACACCCCGGCATCCCCGCTGCAGATCATTGCGGTGGTCTCTCCTGCCGCTGCCCGCTCCAGAGCAATGCGGCAGCGTTCCAGCTCCCGGGTCATAGGGGTAGTCACCAATTCTTTGTCCTTTAGAAATGCCTGCGCCAGATCCATATAAGTGGTATAGCCGCACACCACCTGACTATCTTCCAGGGCTCGCAGCGCCTGGGGTGTCAGCTGTTCCGCCCCGCCGGGGCCCATTCCAATCACATACAGCCGCTTCATACCTGCTCCCTCCAATCCAAATTCGGTTCCGTACCCGCCAGGGCCAGGGTCACCCCATCCTGGACAGTCTTGCTCTTCAGCAGCACACCGCCCTCCGCCAGGGCAGCCCGCTCGCACACATTGTCCACCCCGGTGACCTGAGCCACAAAGTGCGAGGGGGAAACGCTGCCCTCCACCCGTGCCAGCTGCCCGGCTGGATAGACCGTCAGGGGCAGCCCCAAAGACCTGGAAAATGCCAGCAGCCCCGGCTCATCCGCCTTCAGATCGATGGAGCACACCGCCCCCACCGCCCTGGCTGGCAGGCCCAAGCCCTCCATCGTTTGGTCAAACAGGGTGCGAATGACCTTTTCTGATGTCCCGCGCCTGCACCCCACGCCTGCGCGTAGGGTACACGGGCACAGCCACAGGACCTCCGGGCGGGGCGGTATCCAGTCCACCACAATATCTGCCCGGTCCCGCTCCTCCCAGAGCAGTCCAGCAGGCCGGGGTCCAGACACCGGCCACCGAGACCAGAGGGACACCGCCTCCCCTGCCAACAGGCGAGAGGACACCCCCAAAATTCGATCTGGCCAGGGAACCAGCAGTCCCTGACGCCGCGCCCATTGGTCTGCCGCAAAGACACCATTGACGTCAGTGGCAGTGGTGACCACAGCCTCCGCCCCAGTCAGGCCGGCAATCCGTCGGGCCAGGTCATTGGCACCTCCCAGATGGCCGGACAGGATGGGCACTGCGTACCGTCCCGCCTCATCTACCACCACCACCGCCGGGTCAGTACTCTTGTGGTGCAGGCAGGGGGCTATGGCCCGGACGGCAATGCCCGCCGCCCCCACAAAGACCAGCGCCTCTGACCGGCCGAATGCCCGGGCCGCCCACTCCTCCACCCGGAGGCCATCCCGAGTGCAGGCGGCCGGACAGCCCGCTCCAGTCAGTGCCTTCGCCAGCCGCTCCGCCAAGGCATTCCCCCGGGCTGTGAAGGCGATAAGCTCCACTCTCATGGCCGGCCTGACTCCGCCGAGCCATCCCCCTGGCGGTACTCCGTAGAAAATCCTGGATGGTACAGCAGACTGCGCCGATAGCTGTGGGCCAGAAAATCCCCCACCAGCACCAGGGCAGTCTTAGAGATCCGGTGCTCACGACCCGCCTGGGCGAGGGTGCCCACCGTACAGCGAACCACCTTCTCTTCCGGCCAGGTGGCCTTATACACCAGCGCTGCCGGGGTATCCGCCGTATAGGCCCCCTTTTGCAGTTCCTCCGACAGCGCCTCCAACATCCCGGCAGACAGGAAGATCACCATGGTCGCTCCGTGGGCGGCCAGGGAGGCAATATCCTCCCCCTCAGGCACCGGGGTACGCCCGGCCATCCGGGTAATGATCACTGACTGGCTCACTCCCGGCAGAGTGTACTCCTCCCCTGCTGCCGCCGCCGCCCCGCAGAAGGAAGATACTCCCGGCGTCACATCCCATGGGATACCCCGGGCATCCAGGGCATCCATCTGCTCCCGGATAGCTCCGTATAGGCAGGGATCCCCAGTGTGGAGGCGGACGGTATCGCCCCCCCGGCGGTGGGTCTCCTCCAGCACCTCCAGCACCTGCTCCAAAGTCATCTGGGCACTGTTATATACCGGGATACCCTCCCGAACCATTCCCAGCAGAGCTGGATTCACCAAACTTCCAGCATACACCACACAGTCTGCCCGACCCAGCAGTTCCGCTCCCCGAAGGGTGATCAGATCTGGACCGCCAGGCCCAGCCCCCACAAAATGCACCATATCTGTTCTCCTTGTCTCCTGGCTAAAAGGCACTCCAATATGCCCCGATCAAAGGATCAGTCCAGCCACGCTCCACCTATTTTCATTGTTTATGGTATTATAATTGTCGTAAAATACCCATTGGAATCAGGTTTTCCCGAAAGATCTTCAAAAGATCGCTCCTCAGGCAGGCCGCAGTTCTCCACCATGGCCGCACGGTCCAGCAGTCCCCGAACCTCCAGCGCCTCCAACAGCTTCCTGTGGTTTCTGCCTGCCTTCATCAGCACCTTGCTCCCGGGCAGATCCAGGGTCTCGCCCAGCCCGGGGCCACCGGGAAGAATATGGAGCGGCCGATCCGGCTCTGTCAGGCTCCGGCCCAGCCGGGCAGCCACTGCACAGAAGCTGGGCACGCCGGGCACCATCACACAGGGAAAGCCCTCCGCCTTCAGAAGCTCCATCACATAGCAGTAGGTAGAATAGATGGATACATCTCCCAGAATCGCCATAGCCACATCCTGACCGGCCTCCAGATAGGGACGAACCGCGTCCGCCGCCCGCCGGTGTCCCTCCGCTTGCTCCTCCCGGTCCCGCGACATGGTGAAGCGCAGGGGAAGGAGAGTCTTGCCCTCCAGTTGAACCGTCTGCCGTGCGATATTCAGGGCGGTCATCTCTCCAGAGGCCATCTGGGGCGCAGCCAGCACCGGGCAGGACTCCAACACCCACACTGCCTTCAGGGTCAGAAGTTCCGGGTCTCCGGGGCCCACCCCCACACCGTAAAAGGTTCCTAACTTGTCTGCCATAGTTTCAAGATCTCCTTTGCGCCCCGGGTCATCCCCAAAAGGCCATATTGATTACTGAACAGCACTGCACCCACAACGAACTGCTCTGCCGCCCGCCGGTCCAAATGATTCTGGGCCGCCTCCAGCAGGGAATTCAGTACCGGCTCACGGAGCCCTACACGGTCCAGCACTGCGAGACACTGGTCGGCGGTAGCACTGTTCATCAGTGCCCGGGCGGTGGTTCGGTCCGCCCCGCACAGGGCGGCGTGGGCGCAGAACAGCTCTGCCCGTCCATCCGCCCATCTGGAGTGCGTATTCATAATCCCTCCAGCCAGCTTCACCAGCTTTCCTATGTGGCCCACCAGCAGAACAGAGGAGAACCCCTCTGTTCCGGCGCCGTCCAATGCCTCACCAATAAAGTTGGAGCAGCGAACCACTGGAATCTCACGGGGCAGGGACACACCCCCCCGGGCCAGGAACTCCATACCATAGTTCCCTGGGGTAAGCACCAGCTGCCTGGCCCCACTGGCAGCAGCCTGCCTCAGTTCCAAAGCCGTAGTCTCCACGATGGCTTGGACACTCATGGGCTCCACAATTCCAGATGTGCCCAGAATGGAGATCCCTCCCTCTATCCCAAGGTGCGGGTTGAAGGTCTTGCGGGCAGCCTCCTCACCTCCCGGGACAAAGATGGTCACACACAGCCCGCCGGGCTCGTCCAGTTCCCGCCGGACAGCATCCACCGCCTCCCGGATCATCTGCCGCGGAATATGATTGATGGCCCACTCCCCCACCGGCTGGTCCAGTCCGGGGCGGGTGACCCGACCAACCCCTGGGCCTCCCTGGAGGCGGATCTCTTCTCCCGCTATCGCCTCCACCCTGGCACAAATAGGAAGCCCATGAGTCGCATCCACGTCATCGCCGCCATCCTTTGTCACACAGCAGCAGGCCGTCCCGCCCTCCAAACAGGGTGTCTCTACCGGAACTTCCACGTTCCATCCTTTTGGAGTGCGCAGAGACACTGTTTCTGGGGCACGGCCGGTAAGCAGCAATCTAGCTGCCGCAGCAGCCGCCAGAGCGGCACAGGTCCCGGTGGTATATCCGCAACGCAGCCGCTTTCCTCCAGCAGTCACATAGTGTTCAAAGGACACCGTCCGCCGCCCCCTCCCGCAGCCGCTCCAGCCCCGCCTGATACAGAGCCTGTATCTGGGGCAGACGCCCCATCCCCTCCAGCCGCACCCAAGTCTGAAATCCAGCGGCCTCCAGAATGCTCTTCCAGCTGTCCGGCTGGGGGCCGGCCATGTCCTCCCTGGCGTGGACCCCCGCCGCCAGCAGCAGGGGCAGCAGGATGACCCGCTCCGCTCCCAGGGACTCCAGCCGCTTCAGCACCGCCGCCTGGTCGGGCCAGCCCTCCACAGTCCCGACCACCAAATCTGAACGACCCATCAGATCCAGTGCCCCTTGTAGTGCGGGATACACCAGGTTGCCCGGATGCTCACTCCCATGGCCTACCAGAACTGCTGCTGTTCCAGGCCCCGCAGGCCAGAGACTATCCAGCACCTGGGCCAAGGCCCTCACCCCCGCTGTATCACACAGCAGAGGTCTGCCCAAGTGCAGCGCCGAAAAGCAGGAACGGAACCTGGATGTCATCTCCGTTATACGGTCATATTCTGCACCGGGGAGAACATGGGTAGGCACCACATATAGCTCCTCTATGCCAGCCGCTGCCTGGGCTTCCAGCGCCTCTTCCAATCCTTGGATCTTCTCCCCTCTCCGCGTCAAGATCCGCCGCACCGTTGGGCTGGTATATGCCCGGGCAAAGGGGAGTTCCGGGGCAGCACGGCGCAGAGCCCGCTCCACCCCCGCCAGATCCAGGGCCCGAGCTTCCTCTACAGTGGTCCCAAAGCTAACTGCCAGCAAGGCTTGTTTCATTTCTCATCCTCCTGCCGCTGTTGTGGCGTTCTTTCGGGCTCATGGCCCTTTGTGGGTGAACAGATACTGCTCTGTCCCATCCGACAATTCTGTTCGGTGGACCTTCACGCCAAAGACCTGCTCCAGCGCACCATTGGCATAAATCTCTGCCGGTGTCCCCCAAGCCCGGATCCGGCCCTCCTCCATCACTGCCACCCGGTTGGCGCAGCCCAGAGCCAAGTTCAGGTCATGGAGCACCATGACCACTGCCTTACCCGCAGCCGCCGTCTCCCGCATCAGGCGAGCCAGCTCCAGCTGACAGCCGATGTCCAGGAATGTGGTAGGTTCGTCCAATAGGAGCACAGGAGTATCCTGGGCAAGAGCCATCGCCAGATAGACCTTCTGACGCTGGCCGCCGGACAGGCGGGATACATTCCGCTCCGCCAGCTCCAGTACCCCCGCCCGTTCCATGGCAGAGCGGGCCGCAGCCCGGTCCGCCGGGCCATAGCGCCGGGGATACCCCAGGTATGGGAACCGACCGTGGAGTACCAAGGCCTCCACGGTGATTTCAGGAACAGGCCGGGACTGGGGCAGCAAGGCTGCCTGCTTGGCAAATGCCCGGCTGCTCCAGCCGGCGGTGTCCACACCGTCCACCAGGACCTGCCCCTTCCGCAGGGGGAGCAGCCGGGCCGCAGCCCGGAGCAGGGTAGACTTGCCGCAGCCGTTTGGGCCAGCCAGTACTGTGACCTCCCCCGGCCGAAAGCACAGGGAGATTCCCTTTACCACATCGGCCCCGCCATAGCCTGCGGTCACCTCTCTCAATTCCATCACAGCCGCCGCCCCCCTCTCTGTCGGAATAGAAGCCACAAGAAGAAGGGCCCACCCAGCAGGGACAGCAAGATGCCCACCGGGAGCTCAAAGGGCGCAAAGAGCACCCGGCCAAGCAGATCGCACACGGTCACCAGAAGCGCCCCCAGCAGCATGGAAGCTAAAATCAGATCCCGGTGCCGGGTCCCCACCAGAAACCGGGCAGCATGAGGGACCAGCAGCCCCACAAAGCCAACCAGCCCAGCAAAGCTCACCGCCGCGCCGCACAGCACCGCCGCCAGGGTGAGCAAGATGCTCCGGGCCAGACGGGTAGACAGCCCCACCGACTGAGCCACCTCATCCCCTAAGGAGAGCAGATCCAGTTCATAGCTCAGGGCCAATGCCGCACCGGACGCCAGAACAGTGAGCAGGGCAGGCAGCTTCAGTATCTCCAGTGTCACGCCAGCCAGCCGGCCCACCATGAAGGCATTGGCCCCAAGCGCAGCTTCTGGGAAGAGGATGGAAACCGCATCGATGGCGGCAGACAAGATGCTGCTGATGGCCACACCGGCCAGCACCAGGGTGATCCGGCTGGCCCCCGTCCGCCGGGCCAGGGTATAGACCAGTACACAGGCACATAGCGCCCCCACAAAGGCTGCCGCCGGAACTGCCGTCATAGAGGCAGGCAGCATGGCGGAGCACAGGATAGCGCCCAACCCCGCTCCGGCGTTGACCCCAATAATATTAGGTCCCGCCAGGGGATTGCCCAGCACTCCCTGGATGATAACGCCCCCCACCGCCAGAGCGCAGCCGCACACCAGGGCAGCCAGCATCCGGGGCAGGCGGGCATACAGCACAATGGAGCTGCTCACCCCCTGGCCCCGCCCCAGCAGGGCAGCGGTCACCTCTCCCAACGAGAGACTGACCGAACCCATACACAGGCTCAATAGGGCAGCAGCGGCAGTCCCGGCCAGGAGAACCACCATCAGAAGGCCCTTATGCCGTCTCGCCGTTTCCATACATCAGCTCCGCCAACATCTGATAACTCTCGCCCCAGCGGGCGTTTGGCTTGTAGTGGAACAGATCCTTGGGCAGCACATCCACACGGCCCTCTTTCACCGCGGTGAGGGTCTGCCAGGCTGGGTCGCTGTGGAGAAGCTCGTCCAAACTCTTGAGGGCAGCCTCCTGACTGGCACCCATGGTAGTGACGAAGATGAACTCCGGGTCAGCAGCCAAGATAGCCTCCATCTGAAGGTCCTCCAGCAGCCTGCTGTCGCTGTCGGCGATATTCTTCGCCCCCAGATCTTTCAGGATCGCCCCAGCGATGTTGTCACTGTTTTTAGCCCGCACCCCGCTGGAATAGGCTCGCAGCAGCAGCACAGAGGGGCCGTCCCCTTCCGGTACGGATGCGATCGCTGCATCGATGTCACTCTGGATATCCAGCCCATTTTTCTGATACAGATCGGACCGTCCAGTCAAATCCGTACAGATCTTCAGCATATTCAAATAGTCAGCAAAGGTCTCCACCTTAAACCAGGCAGCAGGGATCCCGGCGGCCTCCAGACTATCTTTCAGCGCCATCTGTCCATCCAAATCCGGGGTGAGCAGAACCAAGTCTGGCTCGGCGGCAAACAGGGACTCCAGATCAGGCTGTTGGTTTGCTCCCAGATTCACAGTTTCCTTCGGAAGTTCCAGCCCCCGCTCGTCATAGGCGTCCTGAGTGACCGCAACTACCTCTCCTCCAGCCAGCAGCCAGGTCTCGGCATAGCTGCCCAGCAGAGCCGCTACCCGCTTGGGAGGCTGCTCCAGTTCTATGTGATTCCCCAGGCTGTCGGTAAAGGCACAGGTCCCCTGGGCGCTTTGCTCCGCTCCAGCGGAGGCCGCAGGGACGGAGGCACTCCCGCCTCCGGAGGTACAGGCGGTCAACAGCATCATCGCTGCCGCCAGGATCGCAATCAAGCGTTTCATTCTCATCCGTTCCTTTCTGAACTGTGATCTCTCTGAAAAAGTTTATCTGTTATTTTACCATATTTGCTTTCGGTGTGCCAGTCCGCCCCTATCTTTTTTCCACCTTCTCCAAAGTTTCTCCTTCGTCTTGAAAATTCCCATTTTTTTCGTTAAAATAAAGCCAATCGATCCCTGGGCCAACCGCGGGATCGGAAAGAAGGAGCATCATGGAACAACAACAGTCCAATTCCCCCCGCACCCTCCAGGATCTCGCCCCCGGACAGAGCGGCATGATCCTGTCTGTAGGCAATCAGTCAGGGGCGGTCAAGCACCGGCTGGTGGATATGGGTCTGACCCCGGGAACCACAGTGAAAGTGACCAAGGTCGCTCCCTTAGGCGACCCGCTGGAGGTCTCCCTTCGCGGCTATGAACTGTCCCTGCGGAAGGACGATGCCGCCCAAATCCAAATTGGCGCACCTCGCCGCCCCACCAATCGTGAAACGTCCTCCCGCCGCACCGATCCAGAGCGGACCCGCAAACAGCTTCAGGACCACGTCCACGAACTGGAGCAGCACGAGCGTCCCTATGATCATAGTGCCCACGACAGCCGCCCGATGCGTATCGCTCTGGCCGGCAATCCCAACTGCGGAAAAACCACCCTGTTTAATGCCCTCACAGGTTCCAACCAATATGTGGGCAACTGGCCTGGGGTGACCGTAGAGAAAAAAGAAGGCATTGCCCGCCTGGGCGACCGTGAATTGACCGTGGTGGATCTGCCGGGGATCTACTCTCTGTCCCCCTACTCCATGGAGGAGATCGTTGCCCGGGACTTTATCATCGGCGAGGGGCCGGACGCCATCCTGAACATCGTGGATGCCACCAATCTGGAGCGCAATCTCTATCTGACCGTCCAGCTTCTTGAGTTGGAGCGTCCTCTGGTGCTGGCTTTAAACTTTATGGACGAGGTCGAAGCCCGGGGAGACACTATCGATGTAGACCACCTCTCCCGGCAGCTGGGTATCCCCGTGGTCCCTATCATCGCTAAGACGGGACAGGGACTGGACGAGCTGCTCCAGATGGCTCACCGGCAGATGCATTTGGGCTATACCTTTGAACCGGATGACCTGTATGACAGCTTCACCCATGATATCCACCACCGCATGGGGGAACTTCTCCATGACTACGCCTATGCCGCCCACTTACCAGCTCACTGGTCAGCCATCAAGCTGCTGGAGGGAGACACCTTGGTGGAGGAGGCCCTGCATCTGCCCCGGGCAGTGCAAGAGGAGCTGCAAGGGATCATCGCTGAGTATGAGGGCTCCAATGACCTGGGCGATCGTGAGACTCTCATCGCCGACAGCCGATATCAATACATCGAGCGGGTGGTCAATTCCTCCGTGGTCAAGGGACACACGGCCTCCGGCCCCACCCTCAGCGAGCGGATCGACCGGGTGGTCACCGGCAAGTACACCGCCCTCCCCCTGTTTCTGTGTGCCATGCTGGCCATGTTCGTCATCACCTTCGGTCCTTTTGGCTCCTGGCTGCAAAACGGCGTCAGCGCCCTGATCGACCTGTTTTCCGGCTGGCTGGACGGGACCCTGACCACCGCCGGCGTCTCCCCTGTCCTCATCAGTCTGGTGTGTGATGGCATCATCGCCGGAGTGGGCGGTGTACTCTCCTTCCTGCCCCAAATCGCCCTTCTGTTCTTTTTCCTGTCCTTCCTAGAGGACTCGGGCTATATGTCCCGGGCTGCTTTCATCATGGATCGGCTGCTGCGCCGCTTCGGACTAAGCGGAAAAGCCTTTATCCCCATGCTCATGGGCTTTGGCTGCTCTGTCCCTGCTATTATGGGTGCCCGAACCATGGAAAATGAGAAGGATCGGCGGATGACCATTCTCCTGGTCCCCTTCATGTCCTGCTCGGCTAAACTGCCCGTCTACGGAATGATCGCCGGTGCCTTCTTCGGCCCTTGGGCCGGGCTGGTAATTTTTGGGCTTTATGTGCTCGGTATGCTGGTAGGAATCCTGTCCGGTATTCTTTTCAAGCGCACCCTCTTTGCCGGAGAACCCGCTCCCTTCGTGCTGGAGCTGCCTCCCTACCGCCTGCCTTCCTTTGAAAATATTGCCACGCATGTATGGCAAAAGGTAAAGGGCTTCCTCATCAAGGCTGGCACCCTGATCCTGCTGATGTCCATGGTACTGTGGCTACTTCAGTCCTTCGACTTCTCCCTGCACATGGTGGATGACGCAGCCCAATCTATGCTGGGAACTCTGGGCAGCTGGATTGCCCCCATCTTCGCCCCCCTAGGCTTCGGCTTCTGGCAAGCGGCAGTGGCTCTGCTCACCGGCCTTGTCGCCAAGGAGATGGTCGTTTCCTCCCTGTCTATGTTCTACGGCTTCGCTCTTACCGCTACCAGCGCCCAGGTGGCTGCCGCCATGACCGGTTTTACCCCCCTGTCCGCCCTCTCCATGCTGGTATTCATTCTGTTGTATGTCCCCTGTGTAGCAGCAGTGTCTACACTTGCCCGTGAGATGAACAGCGCCAAGTGGACTATATTCTCCATCGTCTGGCAGATCGGCATGGCATACATTGCCGCATTCCTGGTCCATACTGTCGGCCTGCTGCTGGGCTTTGTGTGATTTAGCCTCACCCCCTGCAATTTCTGACATAGCCCGCCGGAACGGTTCGCTTCTGCTCCGGCGGGCTGAAAGGTATGATATTTCATGGGAAAAATCGATTTGATCGCCCTGGATCTGGACGGCACCTTCCTGGATCCGGCTGGGGAGGTCTCCCCTGCTGCCCTGGAAGCTGTAAAGACTGCCCGAGACTCCGGGATCAAGGTGGTGCTTTCCACCGGCCGCTCCGGCGCAGAGGCGGCGTACTTCTCACAGCTGGCAGGATGCGACAACCTGGCCGTCTGCCTTGGGGGCGCTGCCCTGTGCGATGCCCGCACTGGAAGCCACCTGCGCCGGTGGGATCTGCCGGAGGAAACCGGGCGGCGTGCCCTGCAAATGTGCCTGGATCAGGACATCGAACTGATGATCTTCGCCGCAGAGGAAATCCTTCTGGATCCCTTTTCCCGCCGCTCCCTCCAGCGCACCTACCCACACTCTGTCTTTCATCGCCACGCCATTGACACTCCGGATCCCTTGGCCTATCTGGCAGCACACAACCTACCACTTACCAAACTTCACGGAGACCAAAAGCCGGGAGGCTATCCCCTGGATGAACTGGCCGCTCTGCCTGGCGTATCTCTCACCGCCTCCAACGACCACGACTTCGAGCTGGTCCCCGCCGGGGTGAACAAGGGCCGCACCCTGTCCCTCCTCGCCCTGATGTGGGGCATCCCTCTGGAGCGCTGCGCTGCCGTAGGAGACAGCGCCAACGACCTGGAGATGCTCCGGGCGGTAGGCCGCCCCATCGCTATGGGGAATGCCTCCCCTCAGGTGCAGGCAGCCGCCGCCTACACAGTACCAGACAACAGCCATGACGGCGCTGCCCAGGCCATCCTCTCCTGCCTTGATTAACCCACTCAACACCCCGAGACGTCCATCCAGACGCCTCGGGGTGTTTTTCCTTCTGAAATAACTCGCCCTGCTATTTTTTCCTTGACCTTCCCCCAGGTGGAAGGTGTACCGTAAAGCCGCCAGGCAAAATTTAATGAAAATTTAAGCCTTTCTTTCGGGAAAGCTAATCCCCCCGCAGTAAGATAGAGACAACTTTTGGGGCGTCCCGCCCCGAACTGCGCCCACAGACGGCGCTCTGGACATCTGTACATAGTAAGGAGTCAATGCCATGGAAACCACACAACTTACCCCGGAAGCACCGGTACAGCCGGAGGTACCGGTGCACATCTCCTCCGGTCCCCGCTTCCAGCTACCCAAAAAGCGCAAGAAATGGCTCAAGCGTCTGATCCTGATCCTCGCCGCCGCAGTGATACTCTTTTTGCTCCTGCGCCCCATGCTCTTCGGCGGCCCCGCAGCCTCCTCCGGACAGTATCAGTCTGTTACGGTTCAGCGTCAGGATCTGACCGTCTCGGTGGACGGCTCCGGCACTATGACTCCCATCGAGTCCTACCAGGTGGGGGCACTGGTTTCCGGCGAGATCCTGGAGTCCCCCTTCCAGGACGGTGATCAGGTGGAAAAAGGGCAACTGCTCTACCGCATCGATCCAGGCAGTGCCGCCACCGCCCTGGAGCAGGCCCAGCTGGCCGTCCAGCAGGCCCAGCTGACCTATGACAGCACCGCAGATGGCCTGCGGCCCAGGGCCTCCGGCTCTGGCATCGTGCAGAAGCTGTATGTCAAAAAAGGGGACCTGGTCTCCGCTGGTTCCCCCATTGCAGACATCTCCGACACTGCCTCTATGACCCTCACACTCCCCTTTCAGTCTGCTGACGCATCCCGAATCTCTGTGGGACAGAGCGCCCAGGTCACCCTGGCAGGTACTATGGAGATCCTGCCAGGCACTGTGGAGTATGTAGCCGGAGCAGATCAAGTGGGCAGCGGCGGCACCCTGATCCGGCAGGTAAAAATCCGGGTCAATAATCCAGGTGCACTCACCGAGTCCACCAGTGCCACCGCCAAAGTGGGAACCGTCTCCTGTGCCGCGGGCGGTACCTTTGAGGCCCGCCTGAACCAGACCATCACCGCTCAGTCCGGGGGCGAGGTCACTGCCCTGAACGTTTCGGTGGGCAGCAGGGTCTCCGGCGGAGATCTTCTAGCCACGCTGGGCGGCTCCTCTGCGGAGACTGCCCTGCAAAACGCCGCCCTCTCCCTCCAGAACGCACAGCTCTCCCTCCAGAGCGCCCAGGAGGTCCTGGAGAACTACACCATCACCTCCCCCATCTCAGGCACAGTGATAGAAAAGAATCTGAAGGCCGGGGACCAGCTGGATGGCAGCGAGTCCGGGGCGCTGGCTGTGATCTACGACCTGGAGCAGCTGGAGCTGAAAATGAATGTCAGTGAGCTGGAGATCGGCAAGATCCTGCCCGGCCAGAGCGTGGAGATCACCGCCGAGGCCCTTCCCGGCGAGACCTTCCTTGGTACCGTAGAGAAGGTAAACATCAACGGGACCACTACGGATGGTTTCACCACTTATCCGGTCACCATTCTGCTCTCAGAGTACGGCGCCCTCAACCCCGGCATGAACGTGTCCGCCGACATCATCGTAGAGCAGGCACAGCAGGCACTCTGTATCCCCACCCCTGCTGTCTCCGGCGGCAATACGGTCCTGGTTGCCCAAGATGGGGCCTTGGGGGAGGACGGTTCCGTGCTCGATCCCGCCAAGCTGGAGACACGCCAGGTGGAGCTGGGCCGCAGCAGTCAGGACTATGTAGAGGTCCTATCCGGCCTGGAGGAGGGGGAGACTGTCCTGGTTCCCATTCAATCGCCGGAGGGCTCTGCCGGATCTACCGCCGTGATGGCTTCGGGAGGCTGAGCTTCGTGACACATCTGATCGAATTGAAAGACGTCTATAAGATCTATCCCATGGGAGATGAGACGGTCCACGCCCTGGACGGCGTCAGCCTCTCCATCGACCAGGGGGAGTTCGTGGCGATCGTAGGCTCCTCCGGCTCAGGCAAGTCCACCGCCATGAACATCATCGGCTGTCTGGATGTCCCCACTTCCGGTTCGTACCATCTAGGAGGCGTAGATGTATCCACCATGGACGATGACCAGCAGGCGGAGATCCGAAACAAAATGCTGGGCTTTATCTTCCAGCAGTACAATCTGATCCCAAAGCTGTCTGTGCTTGAAAATGTGGAACTTCCCCTTCTGTACGCAGGGGTCCCGTCGGAGGAGCGCCGGGAGCGGGCGATTCGCTCTCTGGAACGAGTCGGACTGGCAGACAAGCGGAAGCACCTGCCCTCCCAGCTCTCCGGCGGTCAGCAGCAGCGTGTCTCCATCGCCCGTGCCTTAGCAGGCAATCCATCGGTGATCCTGGCTGACGAGCCTACTGGTGCATTGGACTCCCGCACCGGACGGGAAGTACTGGGCTTTTTAAAGCAGCTGAACCGGGAAGGGGACACGGTGGTACTCATTACCCATGACAACTCCATCGCCGTCCGGGCCGACCGGATCATCCGCCTTCAGGACGGCAGGATCATTTATGACGGGGACGCCCACGACCCCCGGGCAGTGGTCCAACCCGATGAGGCACCGGAGGGAGACGGGACGGAACAGGAGGGAACGGCATGAATTTTGGACAGTCCTTCCGCCTGGCGCTGAAGTCCCTGACCACCAGCAAAATGCGCTCCCTGCTGACCATGCTGGGCATCATCATCGGCGTGGCCTCGGTCATCGTCATCCTGGCCCTGGGCAACGGGGTACAGGGGATGGTGGATGAACAGGTAGAGAAGCTGGGCGTCAACATGATGCAAACTTATGTGTGGGGCCGGGGTGACGGCTCCACCATGGATCTGGATCCGGACGATATGTACCAGCTGGTAGAGGAGCACCCTGATGTCCTCACCGGTGTTTCTCCCTATGTTTCCTTCCAGGCCACTCTGCGCCGTGGGGATGAGAAATTTGACAAGACCCAGCTGTACGGTGTCAGCGAGGTCATGTTTAAAAATGAGACCCAGGCGACTATGGATGGTGGTCAGAAGCTGACCTCTGGGCGTTTCCTCTCCTTCCTGGATGTGGAGCGCCGGAACAACGTATGCGTCATCGGATCCTATCTAGCTCAGGAAGCTTTTCAGGGGGATGCCCTGGGCCAGACGCTGTCCATCAATGGCGCATCTTACACCGTCATTGGTGTGCTGGATCAGCTGAGTACCGGTGAGATGCTGAAGGGCGGGCCAGACGATCAGATCTACATCCCCTACGAAAACGCTCTAGAACTCATGGGTGCCCGGTATGTGACCCTGTACGTTTTCACCAGCACCTCTGGAGAGACCGCCGCTCAGGCCAAAGAGATCATTGACAGCATGCTCTATGACCGCTTTCAGGGGGATATGGACGCCTATCTCACCCAGACTATGGAGGAGCAGGCCAACCTCATCAATGCCATGATGGGCGTGGCTATCGGCGTTCTGGTGGCCATCGCTGCCATCTCCCTTCTGGTGGGCGGCATCGGCATTATGAACATCATGTTGGTCTCCGTCACCGAGCGCACCCGGGAGATCGGCATCCGCAAATCCCTGGGAGCCAAGCGGAAAGATATCCGCCGCCAGTTTGTTATCGAGGCAGGGACCACCTCTGCCATCGGCGGGCTGCTGGGCATCGCTCTTGGCTATCTGCTTGCCACCGGCGTAGGAGCTCTGTTAGGCGGGATGCTGGCCGCTCAAATGGGGGGAGGAGCTACCTTCTCCGCCACACCCACCTTTGGCTCTGTGGCCATCAGCTTCGGCGTCTCTGTGGGAATCGGCGTACTGTTCGGCTATCTGCCCGCCAATAAAGCGGCAAAACTAAATCCCATCGATGCGCTGCGGTATGATTGAGACAAATCAAACATCAGGTCTGCTCTAATGGCAAACAGTCTCCCCTTTCACCACGCATCCCAATTCCTCATTCAAAAGGAGTTTTTGGTCTATGAAAAAACGTATGATATCCAGCCTGCTGGCCTGCTGCCTTTCTCTGAGTCTGGCCCTGCCAGGACTCGCTGCTGGGAGCATCCCCTCTCAGGAAGAGGCAGCTCAGGTCATCACCGCCCTTGGGATCATGGCTGGCGACACCAACGGTGACCTCCACCTGTCCCGAACTGTCAACCGGGCCGAATTCATCACGATGGCTGTGAAGGCAAGTCCCAGAGGAGATCAGGTTGGCGAAGCATCTACCTCTCCCTATCCTGACGTACCCTATACCCACTGGGCCGCAGGCTTTGTGGAAGCCGGCATAGCCGCCGGGCTGATCTCCGGCTACTCTGACGGCACCTTTCGTCCCGCCAACTCCATCACGCTGGCAGAGGGGGCTACCATCGCCCTGGGGCTGCTGGGATACTCTTCCGAGGACTACTCCGGCGCCTATCCCAGTCCTCAGATGGCCCTATACCACAGACTGAGTCTGGACAAGGGCCTCGCCGCTCAGACCGCTTCTACCCCTCTCACCCGGCATGATGCCATGTATCTGTTTTATAACCTCCTGTCAGCCAAAAACAAGGAAGGACAACCTTATCTCACCACACTTGGCTACTCCCTCAACGCGGCTGGCGAGGTGGATCTGGTGGCCCTGGTAAACGGTGAAATGAATGGCCCCCTAGTGGCCTCCGGTGACTGGAAAAGCGCCATCCCCTTCTCCCTCTCCGGTGTTACTGTGACCCGGGACGGAAAAGTCTCCACCCTAGCCGCGATTCAGACCAACGATGTGATCTACTGGAACCAGGCCATGCGTGCCCTGTGGGTCTCCTCCGACCGGGTTACTGGCGTGATTCAGGAGCTGACACCCTCCGCCGCCTCTCCCGAATCGGTCAAAATCGCTGGGAGGACCTATTCCATTGAGAGTGCCTCCGCCGCCTATGCTCTGTCTGACCTGGGGCAGTACGGCATAGGGGACACCGTCACCCTTCTGCTGGGCCGCACTGGCAGAGTGGCCGCAGTAGCTGCTCCCAGCGCCGCCCAGGCCGAGCGCTGCGGCGTCGTAGTTCGGACAGAACGCGGCTCCTATGATGACGGACACGGCGGCTCCTACATCGCTGACACTGTCACCATACTGTCAACTGACGGCAGCACATACAGCTATCCCTGGACTGCCAACTATCTGAAGGCAGGCGACCCGGTTGGTATCAACATCGGCTCCGACGGCAAGATCACCCTGAAGCGTCTCAGCTCTCCTTCCCTGTCCGGCCGGGTATCGGCCGACGGATTGAAGCTCGGATCCCAATCCATCGCACCCAACGCCGAGATCCTGGATGCCGCCGGCGGAACTGCAGTCAAAATTTTCCCCATCCGCCTGGCTGGAATGGATTTAACCAGCGGAAAGATAACCTACTACTCCCTCAATGGCAGCGGAGAAATAGACCGCATGGTGCTCAACAACGCCACCGGTGATGCCTACCGCTACGGCGTACTCACCCACATGGAATCACTGGGAGAGGGCCTCTATTCCAGCTACTCCTACGAATACGACGTAGGTGGCACATCCTATTCCATCTCCTCTACCAGCACCCGCTATCCTGTACAAACTGGCCCCATCCTAGTGGATGGCGACCCGGCTGCGCCCGACCGCATCCTCCCGCTTACCTCCGTCAAGGCTGATAAAATCAGCGGTGGCACGCTGGTATCTGGAAGCCGACAGTATCTTCTGGCCGACGAGGTCATCGTCTATGAGCGCCGGGACAAGGACTACTTCCTATCCACCCTGGACCGGGTCCAGGAGCTGGGTCTGTCCTTCACCGGATGGTACGACCGTGCAGAGAACCAAGGCGGCCGCATCCGAGTTATC
>ENA-ORTI01001614-ORTI01001614.1-human-gut-metagenome-genome-assembly--contig:-NODE-1614-length-22494-cov-4.568029_pt1 | contig 22494 bp, 15 predicted proteins | sample MGYA00242071_ERZ509191 | MGnify/ENA primary metagenome ERZ509191 (study PRJEB26280, sample SAMEA2338832) | human gut metagenome | biome: human gut; feature: human-associated habitat; material: faeces...
TAAACCTATATATGATTTTAATTATTAACCCGTCAACTAAGTTCAGTACACCTCATTGGATAAAATTTTTGTCGAAAAACGAACTCATGTTTTTGATGAAACGAACGGACGAACTGATGAAAACATGCTCGTGTTTGATTTGATACGAACGTTTGTTTTTCACCGATGTTTTGCCATGGTGAATGATAGTATATTTCCTTAATGAATGTTTGTATAATTTTAGACCTCTTTACTCCTTTACTGTTACACAAGTGATGGTCGTGTAAAGTATAATCTCTATTTTTGTATAATTCAAAAACTATTTGAAAAGAGTTGTATGGGAAACTATGATTTTGATAAAGTGATAGACCGCACCGGAACCCATGCTGTAAAGCTGGAAGCCCTGAAACGGCTTTACGGGCGGACTGATCTGCTACCGTTGTGGGTAGCCGATATGGATTTTGAGACGCCTTCTTTTATTACGGAAGCTTTACGTCAGCGATTGGAACATTCTTTGTTCGGATATACGGAGATGCCTGATGATTATTGGCCTGTTGTTGCGGACTGGATTGAATCACACCACAACTGGAAAGTGGAACAGGAATGGCTGACTTATATTCCGGGTATTGTAAAAGGTATTGGTATGGTGGTCAATTTCTTCGTAAAAGAAGATGAAAAAGTGATTATCCAACCTCCTGTGTATCATCCGTTCCGGCTGACTCCGCAAGGAAACGGCCGGCAGGTAGTATATAATCCGTTGCGCGAAGAAGCCGATGGAACTTATTCGATGGATTTTGATAACCTGGAAGCTGTGACGGATGAAAAATGCAGTGTGCTGTTGCTGTCTAACCCGCATAACCCCGGAGGCATTGTGTGGAACCGTGAAACCTTGGTACGTCTGGCAGATTTCTGCTACAAACATCATATATTGGTGGTTTCCGATGAAATCCATTGCGATATGGCCTTGTGGGGAAATAAGCATATTCCGTTTGCTTCGGTATCTGCTGAGGCGGCTGCGTGTAGCATAACTTTCGGAGCTCCTTCCAAAACATTCAATATTGCCGGTGTTGTAAGTTCATATGCCATTGTTCCGAATGAAGAAATCCGTCGTCCTTTCTATCGCTGGTTGGAAGCGAACGAACTGAATGAGCCGACTCTTTTTGCGCCGATAGCTACGTTGGCTGCTTTTTCGCAGGGGGAAGCGTGGCGACAGGAAATGTTGCATTACATTGAGGGAAATATCCGGTTGGTGATGGAGTTCTGTACGGTTCATGTTCCACAAATCAAACCTTTGTGTCCGCAGGCTTCTTTCCTGGTATGGTTAGACTGTCGGAAATTAGGGTTGAATCATGAACAGTTGGTAAATCTTTTTGTAGATCGGGCTCACTTGGCTTTGAACGATGGAGAAATGTTTGGACCAGGTGGAGAAGGGTTTATGCGGATGAATGTCGCTTCGCCACGTTCGGTTATCCGGCAGGCTTTGGAACAGCTGGCCGAAGCTGTCCGTACTCTGCAGGTATAAATCTTGTTTTTGAATCTTTATATAGGAAATAACATAACAATAGGAAACCAAAGACTATGAAGAAATCTATTGTATGTATGGCCTTGGCATCTGCTGGTTTATGGATGTCATGCAGCACAACAGAAAAAGTGACAGAAAAGGATTTGACCGGAAATTGGATAGAAGTGATGCCTGTCAATCAGCATATTGTACAGGGAGTCAGTCTGTATGAAAAAGGTGAGGCGTCTTCTATCGGGATGGCTACGCTGCAATATCAGCACTGGGGGTTGACAGGAGATTCACGGCTAGTGCTGGAAGGGAAAAGTATCGGCAACGGACAGACCATTGAATTTGCAGATACTTTGGATATTGTTTCCTTCAGTGGAGATACACTGACATTGGGAAAGGGTGATATGTATCGCATTCAGTATGTACGTCGACAGGATGATAAAGGATTGATTGGAGGCAGCGATGCTGCCATGGGGTATATTTGGTCGGAAATGCTTCAGAAGAAAATCCGTGTATTTGAAGAAGGTAGTCGTGTGCATTCCGTAGTCAACCCGCAGTCTTCCTCTGCAGGTTATCTGGTGTTTAATGCTGATTCTACCCAACTGGAGTTTTTCGATCCGGAAACGGATGTCGTACTTGACCGCAGAATGCGTCCGGATGGTACGCCGGTATGGAATGTAGAAGATGATGATACTTATCTGGTGGAAAAATCCGAATCGGAATGGCTGGTTTCCAGACGGGGGCAGTTACTGTATGCTACCAGCGGGATAGAAGACTTGGTAAAGGCTGTCTTTGTGACCGATGATGGAGAGGACATTGAGGTGGCTTTCTTTGGAAAGGCCGGTGTGGCGCAGATGAGCCGGAAAGGAATCTATAGCCTGTTGTATCAGTATCGTACAGCCTCCGGATATGGTTATAAGAATCCGGTGTTCGATCTTCGTGGGAAAGGACAGGAGGCTGTTCTGACTACGTTGGCGGATGGAAGTCATATTTCGCTGAAAGAAAAATAGACATGTTGTAATCATGAAAAGACTATGTTGGATTTTCATTAAAATGAATGGATGATGAAGTATCTGGCTTTATTTGTAGTGGCGGGCCTTTGTGCCTGCGGAGGAAACGGGAAGACAGAAACAACAGTGGAAACTGTTCAGAAGGCAGTGACTGATGTCCCTTCCCGTGAGGCGTACGAAGGATTTGAGTGGGAACGGGTGACAGGAGCCGGGTTGAGTTTCTGGTCACAGCGGAATCCGGAAATCAGAGTGATGGCGGATGCCTCTCTTCCAGGGGCTGTTGTGGTCCGTAACGGAGATGCGGTTCCCCATAAAGTGATGCAGGTATTTCCGCTGAAGAATCGTTCCATAGAGGATGTGATTCCTTTGCTGCGGATGCAGGATGGTTGGAACGACAGTCAGACCTGTCAGTTTAAGGAGGTGGAATCTGGTCGTGAAGGTTTCAAGCGGTATTTGCTGGTACCTGCAGGCTCTTATGCAACTGAGGTGGAGAAGCAGATGAAAGAAGAGCCTGTACCTGCTACCTGTAGTGGTTGGGGGGTAGGCAATAGTGGCATGCGATATTTCGAAGTGCAGCTTTCCTGTCCCGACCGGGCTGTATTTGTGGAAATAGGTCAGGATGCTCCCTTATTCGATGAAAACAGCATCTGTCTGACAGGAGCTGATGTAAAATCGGATTCAACACAGGTGTTGTATGTCCAGTCGGGTGAAGTCCGTATCGGTCATGAGGTCCGGTCTTTCCGTCCGGATAATGACGGTCGGGAGTTCTGGCTGGTTGATAAGACAGGAACTTTAACAACCGTCTATGACCGGAAAACGGGTGGTCAAAAGAACGGAAAGTCGCTTCGGATGACGTTAAAACTGGAGTATAATGGAAAATGGAATGATGGTTTTGCCGCAGAATATGATGGAGTTTACTTCGTACGTGAAGTGATTGAGTAAATTATATGGAATTCCAGATGGAATAACCGTTTTTATCTGTTATTTGTAGAATTGAGCTGAGCCGATCCGGTTTGGCTCAATTTTGAGGTAAGATAAAAAGAAAACCGCCGATAATTGAATCTTATCAGCGGTTTTCTATTAAACTTTTTGGTGATCCGCTTGGGGCTCGAACCCAAGACCCCAACATTAAAAGTGTTGTGCTCTACCTGCTGAGCTAGCGAATCAAACCTGTGTTGCAGTCATTTCCTGATTGCGAGTGCAAAGGTAGTGCTTTCTTTTGAATCTGCAAAACTTTTCGTGATTTTTTTCTGAAAAAGTGAATAAATCGCTTTTTAAAGGCTTGGTATACTCTTTTTAAGAGCCTAACCAATACTTGGCTTTCGGTAAATAAGAGAGTAACCACACTATGATAAAGGATGTAAGAAAGCTACATAAGGTAATTACGGGTACCTGATAATATACACGTCCTAAGGTATCTTCCAGTAGTTCTCTGTATAAGTTGATAAAAATCATATGGCTGAGGTATACCGCATAGCTTAATAAAGAGAAACGGGTGATGAAATGTCCGATTGCGTTGTTTCCTTTCCATCGGATACGGCTGACCAGTGAAAAGACTGCATATGCCATAATTGCAATGTTTATTCCGCAGAAACGCCAGCATACTTCCAAGTCACTCATGGAGCTTACACGAGGGAGGCGGTATTGGTAGATACAGACCGTAACCAAATAGCCTGTTACCAGCATTATCAATGAGGTGCGGACTGAAAGTGCTCCATAACGGCGGATATAATATCCCAATAGGAAATAACCTACAAATCCAGTGAAGTAATGCAGCATTGGAGTCGGGTTCCAAAAACATTCGCCCAGTATCTGAGGAAAAAACAGGTGAATGTAGGGGAGGCAGGTGGTAAATCCCCATAGAACCAGATAGGCACGGAGTTGTTTCTGACTGCATTGCTGGAGCCAGGGGGATAAGACGGGAACCAGCAGATAGAGTCCTAGGAGCATGTAAACGAACCATAAATGTCCGATTTCGGTTCCAAAGTTCACAGGAATCTGGCAGATATGAATCAGGCATTCCTGCCAGGTATCTCCACGTTGGAAGACGTAATAGACTGCATAGACTATGCACCAGCAGACGAAAGGGAAGAGAACACGGGTAAAACGCTTTCGGAAGAAAGTGCCGGTTTCCTCTCGTAATGGAAGGAGAAAATAACCGGAAATCATGACAAACAGAGGAACTTCAATGGGAGTCAGGCTGTTTATCCATCCTACAATAGGGGTATCTGCGTTGCGGACAATCGTCAGGTCCGGATAGGCATAATAGGGCTCAATGACATGTTGCCAGATGACCAGGAAACAAGCCAGGACACGGAGTAAGTCAAGAGCAAACAGACGTTTCGGGTCCGGTGGGCAAGAGGGAGGAGTTGTTTTCATATGGATAGAATTTAAGGTGTTCTATTATTTTATTCAGAACACCTTAAAGGTAAGTAATCTGCAGACTCCGGCATTTGCCCTGTATCAAAATCGGTATAAGACCGTTAAATCCAGGTAAGTTTTTTCCAGATTCTCTCTAATGGCCCTTGTTTATGATGGGATAGCCAGTAACGGCTGAATAACATCTGTAGTATAACAATCACTATTCCGATAAGCAGACAGTATGTGGCTCCTGTATATCGGTACAGGTTCAGACCGAATCCGTAGAAGAGAGTGATTCCGATTATGGACTGTGTAATATAGTTGGTCAGGCTCATCCGTCCGTAGTGGATGAACTGACGTTGGAAAGAGTATCCTTTTTCTCTGGAGAACCAGGCCAATACGAAACATCCGGCTAATACTGTCATTAGCAGGAAATTAGAAATGGATGAGGATGCTATTTCCAACGGCATGTTGAGGGCAGCATTTCCTCCGGTCCAGTCAGAATGATATATCTTTATCAGATAGAATGGAATGAATAATAAGATTGCGCTTCCAATCAGTTTCTTCCAATAGTGTACTGATTTTTCACTTTTTACGAAAAGTTGCAATCTTCCGGCAGCCAGGCCGAACAGAAAGAGTCCACCTATTTGGCAGATACGTCCGTTTTCTATCTGCCACAGGTTTCCGTAGAGTTGTCCGTAAGTAATGTTCGACTGTATTACTTCTAGGAGATTTCCATTTTCCATGACCGGTTTGGCCAGACCTGCGAATTTCATCCAATGATTTCCGTATTCGATGAAAGGGATTCCGTTGACAGTAAGTAGCAGGCGTATCCATTCTATTGGTTGCAGGATAAGCAGAATGGCCAATATCAATACAGTCTGTGTCTGACAACGGCATACGGCAATGAGCAGAAATCCCATAACGGCATACAGTAACAGAATGTCACCATTATAGAAAAGAGAGTGCAACTGAGAGAACATCATCAGCAGTACCATACGCCAGGCGAATCTTCCACGGAAAGGAATCCCCCTGCGTTGTGCATTGTCATACTGGATGAAGAAGCTGAAACCGAAAAGGAGAGAGAAAGCTGAGAAGGCTTTTCCTGCCAGCAAAAACCAGATAGTCTGCCAGATACCTTTATCTATTGTGGTCAACCATTGGGGAGTGTTCTCTGGAATGTAATATAGATTATAGTGTTCCAGACAGTGGATGATGACAATGGCGCACAAGGCAATTCCTCGCAAGGCGTCCACTACTTCCAGACGTTCGTTTTTTCGGATTCCGTTGGCATGTGTCGGTTGTTGAATGTTTGTTTTAAGTTGTTGTTCCATAGTTCAGATAGTTTGGGCGCAAAGATAATCACTGTTAGGAAGCGAAACAAGTTTTGCAGGACATTAGATTCCAGTTCTGGCAGATAGCTTTCTTTTGTGTTCTGAGATTAGGTAAGACTGATGGTACATCTTTATCGGTTTACTTTGAAAAAGCTGATATTTTAATAAAAGAGTCGGTTGTTTGAACATCTGTGTTAGTTTTTTGCACAAATTGGATAATCTATACCAGTGGTTTACGCTAATTTTACACTGTCGGAACCGGATGGTTCTATCCGCTTTCTTAGGTAAAAGGTTAATTGAGGTAAACCGAATCGGAACCGGCTTGCTTCCCGAGTCAGGAGAGCGTATAATATATAATAATTTGTATGAATCACATAAATCTGTTACAAAAATGAGAAACATTACTCGGATGGTAGGCATTGGTATTGCTGCCTTATGTATGGCTGTTCCTGCCGCACAGGCACAGGTGAAACTGAATGCCGGCAACATTGATGAAGTCATTGGTCAGATGACTTTGGAAGAAAAGGTACACATGGTAATAGGCTGTGGCATGTCGATGGGGGATGGAGTCAAGTTCCCTGGAACAGCAGGACGGACGTATGATATCCCTCGTCTAGGTATTCCTTCTGTATATTTGGCTGACGGCCCCCATCGGTTAGCTATGGCTGTGAAGCGTGATTTCGACAGTAAATTCTATTATGCGACTGAGTTCCCTTCAGGAACGACTGTGGCGGCAACTTTTGATCCTCAGGCTGCATTTTTGGTAGGCGCTGCTTTGGGTGAGGAAGTGAAAGATTATGGCATGGACGTATTGCTGGCACCTGGTGCTAATCTGATGCGTAATGTTTTGTGCGGACGTAATCATGAGTATTATTCGGAAGATCCGGTAGTGACTGGAAAAATAGCAGCCGGATACATTAACGGTGTACAAAGCCAAGGAATAGGTACTTGTCTGAAACATTTTGCAGTGAATAATCAGGAGACCAACCGTAACAATAATGATTCGAGAGTAGCACAACGTCCTTTGAGGGAACTTTATCTGAAAGGATTCGAAATTGCTGTCAAGGAATCGCAGCCATGGAGTATCATGACGTCTTATAATAAGGTGAACGGAAAATACACTTGTGAGGATGTTGACCTTACTGAGAATATTTTGCGTGACGAATGGGGATTCAAAGGAATGGTAATGTCTGACTGGAACGCAGGAAAAGATGCTGTGACCTCTATGAAGGCAGGCAATGACATGCTTCAACCGGGACAGGAGCGCCAGTTTAAGGCTATTCTGGGAGCTGTACAGAATGGAACGTTGGACAAGGCTGTTCTGGATCGGAATGTAAAGCGTATTTTAGAACTTGTGGTGAAATGCCGTACATTTGCCGGGTATGAATATGCCAACGAAACAGATTTGAAAGCACATGCACAGATTGACCGTACTATAGGCGCCGAAGGTATTGTTTTGTTAGACAACCGTAATGTTCTTCCTTTGTGTAATGTGAAAAATGTAGCTTTGTACGGAACCACTTCCTATGATATGGTTCCTGCCGGAATGGGTTTCGGAAGTACAGGGTTTGGCTATTATACTGTTTCATTGGTAGAAGGAATGCGTAATGCCGGATATACCGTGGATGCTGACTTGATAAAGAAATACAAAAAGCATCTGGCCGACGAACAGAAGCGGCTTTATCCCAATGGAAAACCTCCTTTCTCACTGACTCCACTCAAACGTGCGGATGAGTTCGTGCCAACAGCCGAAGAACTGTCTACTCAGGTAAAGAACAACGATGTAGCGATTCTTACTCTTGGACGCACCAGTGGTGAGGCTTCGGATAGACGTGTAGAAGAATTTTATCTGAAAGAAAATGAGGCGGCACTTATTAAGCAGGTAGCTGAGGCTTATCATACTGCCGGTAAGAAGGTGATAGTGGTTCTGAATATTTGTAGTCCGGTAGAAACAGCTTCCTGGAAGAATATAGTCGATGCTGTAGTTTGCGCTTTCCAACCGGGACAGGAGGTCGGTAACTGTGTAGCCGATGTCTTGACGGGTAAAGTAAACCCTTCGGGCCATTTGCCGATGACTTTTGCCGTGAAATATGGTGATTCTCCCTCTGATGCTAATTTCCCTTACGATTATGAATTTAAGATGCCGTCGTTTGCCATGGGAAGTGGTATGAATTTCGAGTCAAAGAAAGAGGAGGAGAAACCGAAAGCTCCGGAACGTAACGTCGATTTTACGGATTATGAAGAAGGCATTTATGTAGGTTACCGTTATTTTGATATTTTCGGTAAGGAAGTGTCCTATCCTTTTGGTCATGGCTTGTCATATACTACTTTTAGTTTTGAGGTTGTGTCTTCTGCTATCAACGGTGAAGATTGTGAGATGAGAGTTGCTGTGAAGAATACAGGTGAACGTGCCGGTAAGGAGTCCGTACAGCTTTATGTCAAGGCACCTGCGGGCGGATTGGAGAAACCGGCTAAGGAACTGAAGGCTTTTGCAAAGACTAAGCTGTTGAAGCCGGGTGAAACGGAAGTGGTGACTTTATCGTGGAAGTTAATGGATATGGCTTCGTTCAATGAAAAGAACAGTTCATGGGAACTGGCAAAGGGTACGTATCAGTGGATGGCAGCTACATCATCAGCCGATGTTCGTTGTACGGTCAATCAGAAAGTATCTAAGGCTCAGAAAGTAAAAGTCCACGATGCTATGAAACCACCTTATGAAATTTCTGAACTTGATATGATAAAAAGATGAAGAAGTGTTTGTTTCATATTGCTGTCTGCGCCTTCCTTTGGGGGGCGCTGATGGCTTCGTGCGCCCGAAATCTGGTTCTTGATGTAGAAGGGGGACAGATTGAGGGAGTAGTGGATGAAGAAGGAATTGTTGTTTATAGAGGGATTCCTTATGCAGCTCCTCCGGTAGGCGAACTTCGCTGGAAACAGCCTCAACCGGTACAGCCATGGGATGGAGTGAAAAAGTGTGATCGTTTCGGCGCTGCTTCGTTACAGGGAGGACAGACAAAAGGTTCTTTCTATTGGAAGGAATTCTATCAGGACGGAAATCCTGAAATGAGTGAGGACTGTCTGTACTTGAATGTATGGACACCGGCACCTGGTAAAATAGACAGTAAACTTCCGGTGATGGTGTGGATTCATGGTGGGGCTTTCCAGAATGGTTTCGGTCATGAAATAGAATTTGACGGTGACGCGTACGCAAAGAAAGGCGTAGTTTTAGTGACGTTGAACTACCGTTTAGGTATGTGTGGGTTTTGGGCGCATCCGTTGTTGACTGCCGAAAATGCAGGAAAAGGTTCCGGTAATTACGGGTTGTTTGATCAGTTGGCTGCTTTGAAGTGGGTGAAGCGTAATATTGCAGCTTTTGGAGGAGACCCGGACAACGTGACACTTTTCGGACAAAGTGCTGGAGCAGGAAGTGTACAGGCTTTAATCTCTTCTCCGATGGCAAAAGGCTATATTCAGCGTGCTATCATACAGAGTGGAGGTGGGTTAGGAGGTATTATTTCTACTAAATCTCTGCAAGAGGCCGAGGCGATGGGAAAGACTATGTGGAATATGTCGGGATATACGACTTTGGAACAAATGCGTAACTGTCCAGCCGATCGGTTTCAGGATATTATGATGGATTATATGAAGCAGCAGAAAACTTTCAGCGGGTTGCCTTATGGTCCTTGTGTGGATGGTCAGTTGTTGGAACAATCGGTCTATGAGGTAGCTCAGCAGAATAAGGAGCTGGATATTCCTTATATGATAGGATATACCTCGGAAGATATTGCGCCGGACAAGATGAAGCAGGCGGCTGTAGATTGGAGTCTTTTGCTTGAACGCCAAGGACGTCGTCCGGCTTATGTCTATTGTTTCAGTCGTGATCTGCCTGGCGAGGATATGCCTGCGCCTGAAGGAGGATTCGGTGATATGAAAGGGGCATTCCATTCCAGTGAACTGTGGTATATGTTTGGAACGCTCGACCAGTGTTGGCGTCCGATGGAAGAATCTGATTATGAACTGAGTGAACGTATGGTGTCTTATTGGACAAATTTTGCCAGAACAGGTGACCCGAACGGTGACGGTCTGCCCGAATGGAAACCTTGTACACAGGCTAATACTTATATACAGAATTTGAATGTGAAATAAACGAAGTTATATTGTAGAATTGAGATAACCATTTATGGACTGGTATGTTGAACCCGAAATCAGATTGTATCTTCTGTTTTGACCAGATGAATTCTGATTCTGAATGCAATCAGCTAATGTAGGTTCTGTTCGGTGTTTTTCAAAACTGTAGTACTGGATAGTTATAGGGAAAACTTCTTTCTTGTATAAGGTAAATGCCGATTATCGGAACTATTTGGACACGAAAAGTTATCTTTATGGGTTATAGGAATCTGAAGAAATTGCTATTACATTGGTATTTTTGCTTTAAGTAACGGCAGGGACCTTTTATCGGGAGTTCCTGCCGTTTCTGTTATGGGAAATGGAAAAAGGTTTGAATGGTTTTTCCTGATGATTGCGGTAGAAGTAAGTTTGTTTACTGGTTTAGAATCATTATATTTGTATTACATATGTTTTTAATTTGTAAAGAATAGAATAATGATTAAATATCTTGATTGTGTGATAGTGATGTTATTTTATGTTTCTTCAGTAATGTCTGCAAACAGGTTGTCTGATTGGGAGAGGCTGGACGTTGAAATATTGAAGAGAAAAAATTACTTGATACAGAAAGATTCATTAATTGGGCAACTTAAATATAGTATAGAAAAGTCTGGGGGTGACGCCATTTCTTTTTATCTGGCAGATAATGTATTTGATGCATATAAGTTTTATCAGTGTGATTCAGTTCATGCAGATACCTGTAAAATCTTGCTTTTTTCAGGTGGCGATTTCAGAGGAGCCAATTCCTATAATGCCACTCATCGTATTGTGAATATCAATACAATATTTATTATAATTGGTTCTAGGGTTTATATAGTGAATTGAGTATTTTTTAGTCTTTTCCTTCTTTCCCTTTGTTGAATATAATTTTTTGACTTTATTTGAGATTCTGTATTCATTTAATAAATATAATGCTATGAAAAAACTGTTGGTATTGTTAAGTCTGTTCGGTTTGTCGGTGGCGGCATGTTCGCAGACACTGGATTCTCCCGATGGGAATTTGAAGCTGACTTTCGGTTTGTCGGCTGAGAAAACACCTGTGTATTCGTTGCAATACAAGGACAAGGATGTGGTTAAAGAAAGCAAGATGGGCTTTATTTTGAAACCTTCGTTGGATTTCAGTAAAAACTTTTCGGTAGTAGATACTGAGTTTTCTGAGTCTGAATCTACCTGGAACCCGGTGCTGGGGCAATATCGTGAGATAGAAGACAAACATAAGGAAATGCTGGTAGAGTTGAAACAGGAAAAGACCGGCTGGTTACTGAATATCCGATTCCGGTTATTTGATGATGGATTGGGATTTCGCTATGAATTTCCTGTGCAGAATAATTTGCGGCATTTCACGCTGGTAGAAGAGTTGACAGAGTTCTGTCTGTCTGGCGACCACAAGGCTTTCTGGATACCTGCCGACTATGATACCAATGAATTTCCTATTTCTACTTCCAAATTGTCGGAAGTAGCCGGATTGATTGACAAGGTACGTGAAGAACCTTTGGCAGCTAAGGCGCCTACACCGTGTCTTGCCGTACAGACCCCTTTGATGTTGAAGTCGGATGACGGGTTATACATCAATATTCATGAAGCTGCGTTGGTCAACTATCCGGCCATGTGTTTGAATCTGGATGACAAACGCTTTGTAATGAGCGCGCATCTGACTCCGGATAAGAACGGTGATAAAGGATTTATACAGACTGGTAGTGTGACGCCGTGGAGAACGTTGGTGGTAAGCGATGATGCACGCGATATCCTGGCATCGAATCTGATTCTGAATCTGAACGAACCTTGTAAACTGAAAGATACATCGTGGATAAAACCGACGAAATATGTAGGTGTATGGTGGGAATATTTTGTAGGCGGTGGTTCTACATGGTCGTATACCGATTGTCAGGATATTGTGATAGGTCAGACGGATTATACGAAACTGAAGCCTCACGGACATCACGGAGCCAATACAGCCCATGTAAAGGAATATATTGATTTCGCGGCAGAAAACGGCATGGATGCGGTATTGGTAGAAGGATGGAACGAAGGTTGGGAGTCGAATTTCGCCTATATCAAAGAGTATATCTATAGCTTTACAAAGCCTTATCCGGATTTTGATGTAAAGGAGCTGCAACGATATGCCGCATCGAAAGGAGTGAAGATTATCATGCATCACGAAACAACTTCTTCGGTAGCCGATTATGAACGTCAGCTGCACGATGCTTTCCGTTTTATGAAGGAGTATGGATATGATGCGGTAAAAACGGGGTATGTAGGTCCTATCATTCCACGTAGCGAACACCATGACGGACAATGGATGGTGAATCATTATAATTACGTGGCAAAGACGGCTGCCGACTATAAAATCATGGTAAACTCACATGAGGCGGTACGTCCTACCGGTATGTGTCGTACTTATCCTAACTGGATTGCGCAGGAATCTGCTCGTGGTACGGAGTTCGAATCGTTCAACGGAAATGCTCCCGATCACACAACTATTCTTCCGTTTACCCGTCTGATGGGTGGCCCGATGGATTATACGCCGGGAATTTTTGAAGGTGATTTATCTGTCTATGGTTCCAACAAGGCCAAACTCAGTACAACGTTGGTCAAGCAGCTTGCATTGTACGTTACAATGTACAGTCCTTTACAGATGGCTGCCGATTTGATAGAGAATTATCGGAAATATCCGGATGCTTTCCAATTCATAAAGGATGTAGCAGCCGATTGGGATAATACTTATATCCTGGAGGCTGAACCGGGTGATTACATAACGATAGCCCGTAAAGCCAAAGGGGTAAACGAATGGTTTGTAGGAGGTATAACCGACGAGAATGAACGCGAGTCTGTGATTGATTTTAGTTTTTTGCCGGAAGGAAAGAAATACATAGCAACTATCTATGCTGATGGTAAGAAGGCCGACTGGCGTACAAATCCGAAAGATTATGTAATCAGTACCCAAAAAATTACCTCCAAAACCAAGCTGAAACAACGTCTGGCACCGAGTGGAGGTGTAGCAATCAGCATCAAGGAGATGCCTTGATGAAAGACGGCTGGTTGAGAAGTAATAGGTGAACAGGCATTTCCTATAGACAATGGTCTATACGGGAATGCCTGTCTTGTTGTAAAAGTTCAAGAGTTGATGGACGTGATGACTCTTTTAGGTTGGAATAATCGGATAAAATATAGAATTTAGTGATTCCATTTGTAGTTGGGTGTATTGCTATTTTGTATTATTTTTGTCATTGGTCTGATTGTTTGTGGCTTATTTGTTTTCATCAGGCTTTTGGAAAAGTTAGGATATGGATATTGCAGAGATTGTTTCTAATATTGTTATGATTGAAAAGGGCTTTCAACATATTTTGGATGCAGCTAATCAGATAGTCACTTTCTATACAGAAGAAGAATGTTTTGATATAGCCCTTGACTTGTTTAATAATCAATCTTATCAGTTACGCATGTTGTCTACTTCTTTATTAGGATATGTCGCTGTGAAAAATGAGAATGCTTTAAGCTTTTTGAGGGATAAGGTTAGTTGTGATGATAATTGGCGTGTTCAGGAAATGCTGGCAAAATCATTTGACTGCATTTGCAAGGAACGTGGTTATGAAATTTCTTTATCTCTTATTTCTGAATGGTTGGAAGATAATCGTCCTAATGTTGTACGGGCTGTAACTGAAGGTTTAAGAATTTGGACTTCAAGACCCTATTTTAAAGAACACCCTTCTGTCGCTATTGCTTTTTTAAGTAAACATAAATCCAATCCGAGCGAGTATGTGAGGAAGTCTGTAGGTAATGCATTGAGGGACATTAGTAAGAAATTTCCTCAATTAGTGTTTGATGAACTTACTACTTGGAATCAGGATGATCTCCATATACGCTTTACTTATCAGTTGGCAATCAAGCATATTCATAAGAAACCTTTTGTGGATAGCAAGATGGAGTAAAAACCGCAGTGATTCTATCTCTTAAATTTATCTGATTTCTCTTGGTATGATATATATTTTGAGACAATCAAGTACTATGTGAAGTTATATACTTGAAAACTCTGAGATGGAAATTCATGGTGGGGAAGAGTTTGTCTTCTCCAGCGTTTATCGTAATCCTGAAGAGTTTGAGCTTGTAGAAAATATGCCGATAGGTCACTGATAAGTCGGCGCTAAGTTGGCATCAAGTTGTCACTAAGTCTGCATTAAGTCAAAAAGATATTAAAACCATATTGGAAACATGCTTGCCAGAAAATATTGCTTTATTTAATTTTAGTGATAGAACAAAATTTAAGAGGAAATATATAAGTCCTTTGATTTCAGAAGGATTGTTGGCAATGACTGTTCTTGATAATCCTAACAACCGTTTGCAGAAGTATTATACCACTGAAAAAGAGAAATGACTACAATGCCAAGATGGAGGCAATTGGCATTCCATTTCAAGATTTGCGATGTGTTGGTCATATCATCGAAGAGTTATTCAAAAAACTTGTAGATTTGTTGTAGAAAACAATAGAAAAAGGAGTTAAGTCAACGACTTAACTCCTTCATTTTCACCAGTCGGGGTGACTGGATTCGAACCAGCGACCACACGCCCCCCAGACGCGTACTCTAACCGGGCTGAGCTACACCCCGAATTGCGTGTGCAAAGGTAACGCTTTATTTGGAATATCCAAACGAATTTTCAGGAATTGTTTCAACGGATGACAGACTTTCTGTAGAGGCATACTGTCCTGAAGTAAGGAGAATTTGTTTTTATAGAAAGATAATCAATCGTTTATCCCATTGTTTCGCTATAAAAATCCAGCAGTTCATAAATTTCGTCTTGGGTGGCAGTCTGATTGATACGGATATCACCTATTTCTCCTAAGAGAGTAAAATTAATGTGGCCTGAAGCTGCATTCTTTTTGTCATGTTTCATGTATTCATAGAGACATTCATAATCGTTGCAGGTGAAAGGGAATTTTCCATAATTATCTTTGATGAAATGAAGTGTCTGATGCATTTTTTCTTTGGGAAAGCCCGTTTTAATTACCGATAGATAAAGTTCACAGACTATTCCCCATGCTACAGCATAACCGTGTAGTACCGGACGTCCCTGTTTTAAAGCAAAGCTTTCAAAAGCATGACCGATGGTGTGTCCCAGATTTAAGGCTTTCCTAATACTTTTTTCAAATGGATCTTGTGCTACGATTTCTTCTTTTATCTGTACAGAACGTCCTACCAGTTGTTGCAGAAAATTATAGTCGATCTTGTTCAGGTCAAAATTCAGTAGTTCCACCCAATGAGTAGTGTTGCTGATAAGCCCATGTTTCAGCATTTCTGCATAACCGGATAAGATGTTTTCGTGGTCAAGGGTGCGAAGAAACTCACAATCTATCAGTACCTGGTCGGCAGGAGCGAAGGCACCTATTTCGTTTTTCAGTCCGTTGAAATTGATACCGGTTTTTCCGCCGACTGCTGCATCGACCATAGATAGTAGAGTTGTAGGGATATTGATGTAGGGGATGCCTCGTTTGAAGGTCGCAGCAGCAAAACCGCCTAAATCGGTAACCATTCCGCCTCCCAGGTTAATCAGTAGAGAATGGCGGGTTGCCCCTCGCGTACTTAATTGTGTCCACACATAGGCCAGTGTTTCCAGATTCTTGTGTATGTCTTCTACACCGATACTGAGTAGTTCGGCCCCTTGTATGTAGGGAAAAGACGCTATAAGTGGATAGCACATTTCGTGTGTATGTTCGTCGGTAAGGATGAAGAGTTTGTCGTATGTGTGTGAAGTGACAGCTTTCTCCAGATCCTGTTTCAGGTTTGTACAGATAATGACTTCTTGTTTGCTCATAAGATGAATTGCATATTTTATTGCGCAAAAATAGAAAAAAAGTCAGATGAGAATGTAGGTGAGATTACAATTAATTATTTTTGTGGATAAATTTTAATGAAATGTTAGTATGAAAGGAATTTTACCTGTTCCATGTAGAGTAGCAGGCTATGCGCTTTTGCTACTGTCTGTTTTTGTACCGATGTTGATGTATATGTTCGGTATGGTGCATGATGGCAATCTGGTGTTTGTTAAATTGGGAATGAAACTGGTTATCTGGATTTCCTTGTTTATGGTGTTTCTGGCAAAGACCAAAGATGAGAATGAAGAAACCGGGAAGTTACGTCTGAATTCGATGAAGTATGCTCTTTATGTATGGGGAGTTTATTATGTTGTAGTATTAGTGAAGGCCGCTGTCGATCACGATATACAGGAGGCCGATAATTCTATCGGAATTGTGTATATGGTTATTAATGTCATTTGTTGGGAATTCCATTTACAGAAACAACGTATGGAAAAGACATTCCGTCGGAAATAACGTTTTTTAAGATACAGTCTGTTAAACCTTTTGGCTGGAAGGGTGTCAAATGAGCAACTGAATAAAAAACGAAACAACGACGATGAAAAAATGGGTTATGGGTATACTGCTGATGTCACTTACGGTGATTTCTGCTTTTGCACAAAGCGGCAGCAGGAGAGTAGCAGTATCGGGTACGGTACTCGACGGGGATGATAAATCGCCTGTCATTCAAGCTACAGTGCAACTTCTTGTACCGAAGGATAGTTCAATGGTTGCAGGGAATGTGACCAATTTGGATGGTAAGTTTTCTCTGTCGGCCAGGCCGGGAAATTATCTGCTGAAGGTTTCTTTTGTAGGATACAAACCGGTTTTTAAAACAGTGAAACTGACTGCTGGCCAGCAGCGTATGAGTGTAGGGAATATCGAATTGAATTCGGATGCTATCATGCTGGAGGGGGCTGTGATTGTGGCTCAAGCTCCTGAGGTGACAGCTTCGGAGGATACCTTGGTATATACCAGTTCTGCTTATCGTGTACCGGAGGGGTCAGCTTTGGAAGAACTGGTGAAAAAACTTCCTGGAGCTGAAGTCGACGAAAACGGTACAATTACCATCAACGGTAAGGAAGTGAAGAAGATTATGATAGACGGTAAGGAGTTCTTTGCCGACGATCCGAATATTGCTATGAAGAATTTGCCTGTAAACATCATTGATAAGATACGTGCTTACGACAAGAAATCGGATATGGCCCGTGTAACTGGTATTGACGATGGTGAGGAAGAGACTGTGCTTGACTTGACTGTTAAGCCCGGTATGAATCATGGATGGTTCGGTAATGCCGATGTGGCAGCCGGCACTGAAGACCGGTATAGCGGTAAAATAATGGTCAACCGATTCTGGGGGGATAATCAGTTTACTGTTATCGGTTCAATGAACAATGTAAACGACAATGGTTTCCCTGGTGGTGGCGGCGGTGGCCGTTGGGGCGGACAGAACGGACTCAATGCCATCAAGATGGGCGGTTTCAATTTTGCGACTAAAAGCGAGAAACTGGAAACGGGTGGTAGTGTGAACTTTAATTATAAAGATGCTGATATACAGAGTAAGACGAATTCGGAAACCTTTGTATCCAGTGAGACAAGTTCATTTAAAAATGCCTTGACCGCCAATCGAAACAAAACAACAAATCTGACTGCAGATTTCCGTATCGAGTGGAAGCCGGATACATTGACTACTTTACTTGTCCGTCCACGTTTGACTTATGGAAAGACTGACAATAGTTCGGGTTCCAAGTCGTATACATTTAATGCTGATCCTGAAATTGATACCGATGAATTAATCAATTCGGACGACTTGACTTCATTGGTTCCGGAAGAAAAAATTGTCAATACTATTATTCAGAATTCTTTGAGTAAAGGAGATGATATTACAGCCGGTGGTTCTTTGATGTTTAACCGTCGCTTAGGTAAGGCGGGGCGTAATATTAACTTCCGTGGGTCTTATAACTATACGAACAGTGAAAGTGAACAGTTCTCTATTTCCGAGACTGAATATTTCCAGAAGTCTGAGGAAGAACGGATGGAAATCTTGAACCGTTATATAACAACTCCTACCAAATCGTATAATTACTCATTGCGTTTCACTTATAGTGAGCCTATATTCAAGGGAGGATTTTTGCAGTTCAGCTATAATTTCCAGTACAACAAGTCGAAAACGGATAATTCGACTTATGATATGCCGAATGACTGGGAAATTGCTGATGGTTACCTGCCCGATGTAGCTGTGTTCAATCCGGATTTGAGCAAAACAGCTGAATATGATTATTATAATCATCAGGCCGATATCCAGTTGCGTTGGATTCGGGAGAAGATGCAGCTGAATGTAGGTGGATCTTTCCAACCTCAGAATACAAAATTGTCTTATAAGCAGGGAGAACTGGATACAACGGTAGTACGGAAAGTATTTAATTTTACACCGACATTAGATTTCCGGTATAATTTTTCGAAAACCAGTCAGTTACGTGTAAATTATCGGGGACGCAGTTCACAACCAAGTATGACCGATATGTTACCGATTGAGGACGATACGGATCCGTTGAATATCCGCATGGGTAATCCGGGACTGAAACCTTCCTTTACTAACTCTCTGATGGTTTTCTATAATACATTTGACGCTGAAAAGCAGCGGGGAGTTATGACTCATCTGCGTTTTCAGAATGTCTTGAACAGTATCAGTAACCGTCGTCAATATAACGAAGAGACAGGTGGATATATTACAATGCCAGAGAATATCAACGGTAACTGGAACTTATTCGGTATCTTGGGAACCAATACGGCACTTAAGAACAAGAAATATACCATCAATACCTTTACGATGGCCCGTTTCAATAATATTGCCAGCTATATCAGCGATGAAGATCTGATGACCCAGTCTGACAAGAATCAGACCCGTCAGCTTACTTTGTCTGAACGTCTGCGTGGCACATACCGCAGTGACTGGTGGGAGTTTTCTTTGAACGGCTCATTGAACTACACACGTACCCGTAATAATTTCCAGACAGAGAATAATATGGATACTTACCAATTCTCTTATGGGGCTAGTACCAATGTGAATCTGCCGTGGAATATGGCAATCTCGACGGATATCTCTCAGAATTCACGTCGGGGTTATGCTGATGCCAGTATGAACCGGGATGAGTTGATCTGGAACGCACAGATTTCACAGAATTTTCTGAAAGGTAATGCGGCTACTGTAAGCATTCAGTTTTACGATATTTTGAGAAACCAGAGTAACGTAAGCCGTACTATCAGTGCTGCCATGCGTCAGGATACGGAGTACAATGCCATCTACAGTTATTGTATGGTGCACTTCATTTACCGCTTGAATCTGTTCGGTGGTAAAGGGGCCCGTCCGAATATGGGACCTGGTGCCCGGGGTGGTTTCGGAGGTCCAGGAGGACCTGGACATCGTCGGTTCTGATAACAGTTCTGCTTTTGTTTATAGAAGGTTTGTCTGGATTCAAGGCTGGGCAAACCTTTTTTCTTTACTGAATAAAGGAGTTTCGGAAAATAGTCGTAATTTTGTTGAAAAGCAATGCCTATGACTGATATCTCTTTGCTCGGTGAAGCTGCTTATGTAGTATTCTATATTTTATATTTCAGCTTGATTTTCGGCATATCTTTGGTGATTATTCTTGATAACCGGAATCCGGTCAAGACGATGGCTTGGATTCTTGTGCTTTTTTTCTTGCCTCTTGTTGGCTTGGTATTTTATTTCTTTTTTGGGCGGAGCACACGGAAGGAACGGCTTATCAGCCGGAAAGGGTACAGCAGATTGCGTAAACGTCCGATGGCTGAATTTCAAGCCCAACTTTCTCTTCCTGTCTCAAAAGATCAGCATATTCTGATGGGATTTTTCAGACGGACTTGCAATGCGCTTACTTTTGAAGGAAATGCATTGGCTATCTATACAGACGGCCGTTCGATGCTTTGTAGTCTTATTCGGGAAATTTCGAAGGCGCGTCATCATATCCATCTGGAATTTTATATTTTCGAGAATGATGCTACAGGAAGATTGCTGCGTGATGTTCTGATTGATAAGGCACGCGAAGGAGTGAAGATACGTGTCTTGTATGATGATGTAGGTTGCTGGAGAGTGAATCACTCCTTTTATGAACAGATGCTGTTTGAAGGAATTGATGCACAGAGCTTTCTGAAAGTTCGTTTCCCGCAGTTTACCAGTAAAGTGAATTATCGGAATCACCGTAAGATTGTAGTTATAGATGGTAAGGTGGGATTTATAGGTGGAATGAACATTGCAGACCGGTATATGAAAGGTGTATCATGGGGAGAATGGCGTGATTCGCATGTAAAGATTTCCGGTAAAGCTGTCTATGGGCTTCAGACTGCTTTCTTAACCGACTGGTATGTAGTAGACCGGACGTTACTGACAGGAGAGGTCTATTATCCGAAAATGCAGGCTGAAGGGAAAGTTGTTGCCCAGATTGTGACTTCCGATCCTGTAGGAGAATGGAGGGAAATGATGCAGGGAATCATGATGGCTATCAGTAGTGCGAGAAAATATTTCTATGTACAGACTCCTTATCTGCTTCCTACTGAACAGATACTGACAGCTCTCCAGACAGCTGCTCTGGCTGGAGTAGATGTACGAATTATGCTTCCGAAGCACGGGGATGCCTGGCTGACTCATAAGGGGTCTATGTCTTACTTGGATATGTTGATGAAAGCAGGCGTGCGGATTTATCTGTATCGGAAAGGATTCCTTCATTCCAAACTGATGGTCTCGGATGACCAGTGGAGTACAGTTGGGTCTACAAATATGGATTTCAGGAGTTTTGAACATAATTTTGAAGCCAATGCATTCTTTTATGATAAAGAGACTGCATTGGCTATGAAGCGGATTTTTCTGGAGGACCAGAAAGAATGTATGTTTCTGATACCGAAAGTATGGGCTTCCCGTTCTTGGAGCAACCGTTTTACAGAGTCTGTGATTCGTCTGCTGGCTCCGTTGCTCTGAAGAATGAGAAATTCACACTACCGTAATGACGGTGTTCGATAAAATGTGGGTCTTCCTCAAAGTTGAGATCTTTTCCATGTTCCAGTACGAACAGCCCGTCGGGTTTCAACAGTTTGTGCTGGAAAACAAGTGAAGGGATGGTACTCAGTTCTTTTAAAGCATAAGGCGGATCGGCGAAAATGAAATCAAACTGTTCTCCGCATCGTTCCATGTATTTGAATACGTCGCCGCGTATTGGGAAGCATTTGTCTGTTTTCACTTCTTTCATGACCTTGCAGATGAAGGCATAATGTTGTGGGTCCTTTTCTACTGATATGACTCGGTCGCATCCACGTGAAACCAGTTCGATACTGATACTGCCGGTACCGGCAAACAAGTCAAGTGCTGTTACATGATCTTCAAAATCCAGGTAATTGTTCAGAACGTTGAACAGGTTTTCCTTAGCAAAATCTGTTGTAGGGCGTGCTTTGAATGTATGAGGTACATCAAAATGCCTACGCTTGTAAATACCGCTGATTACTCGCATGATATCAAGGATTGCATGTCAAACGGAATTTCTTCGATACGGCTGGCTTCTGAATCGTTGAATTCCGCCTGAGGGTTAATAATGTATATATGTCTTAGGTAAGGCTGTAGCATATGCTGTAGTTCTTTCTTAGGCAGGTTTCCGGTAAGATGTAGTTCATCCCGCTCCTGGTCATAGCCTAGTTCTTTCCATACATTGAGTATATAGTAACATTGGTCGGTCGCTTCTCTGATGGAATAGGTGTTCAGCAGCAGCAGTTTCCCTTTGTCGAATGCCAATAGGTCGATGGAAGTCGGATGAAGATTGGCAAAAAGTTTCCGGTTGTTCCCTTGTTTGCTTCGTGCAGTGAGATACTCTATTTGAGGGCTGACAGCTGCAAAGAAACGTGCTTCCGGAAATTTTTCTGACAGGAATACATGAGTCAGTTTGTCAAGCGAGAAGAGGACTACAGAATTGCTTCTTCCAAGTATATTGCACAGAATTACTTCGTTGTTTTGTTTGGGCAAGTTCTGATAGAAAAGCGTATCCATCTGTTCGTCCTCATACAGTTCCAGAGGAACAGGAGTATATCGTGACGAATGTATCAGCAGGTTGATCTGGCGGTAGGGAAGTGATAGCTCTTCGGTTTCTGCCAGAAAAGATTTTACGTTGGCTGCCAGGGAATGCTGTGTATGGATGGGATATGGTTGGAAATAGAAGTCACTTCCACCCAATGGATTGTAGATAGAAAAAGAAAATCCATCCGCACTGAGGCGGATGGATAATGTAT
>ENA-ORTI01001616-ORTI01001616.1-human-gut-metagenome-genome-assembly--contig:-NODE-1616-length-22417-cov-5.986942_pt1 | contig 22417 bp, 19 predicted proteins | sample MGYA00242071_ERZ509191 | MGnify/ENA primary metagenome ERZ509191 (study PRJEB26280, sample SAMEA2338832) | human gut metagenome | biome: human gut; feature: human-associated habitat; material: faeces...
GCTTCCCGGACTATGTGAAAAATGTGGCCTCCAGCGAGATATACCCTACCTGGGAGCTGTCGGCCATCCGGGCCAATGTGTTGGCAATCATCTCCTTTGCTCTCAACCGGGTGTACACGGAGTACTACCGCAGCCGGGGCTATGATTTCGACATCACGTCCTCGACGGCCATCGACCAGAAATTCATCAACGGGCGGAATATTTTTGAAAATGTCGGCCGCCTCGTCGACGAGCTGTTCAACACCTATCTCCGGCGGCAGGGCTTTGTGGAGCCTCTGGCCGCCAAATTCTGCAACGGAACGACCGTGACGTGCGACGGTCTGAGCCAGTGGGGCTCACAGGAGCTTGCACAGCAGGGGCTGAGCTCCGTGGAAATTCTCCGCCGCTATTACGGCGAGGATATCGAGATCGTCCGCAACGCGCCCATGCGCGGCTACGCCCCCTCCTACGGCGGAACGCCCCTGCGCCGCGGCTCGCGTGGGCCGCAGGTCGTGCAGCTGCAGGTCATGCTCAACCGCATCGGGCAGAACTACCCCGCCATCCCACGTGTTGCGTCCGTAGACGGCATTTTCGGCACGCAGACGGAAAATGCCGTGCTGGCCGCACAGCGCATCTTCAATCTGGACCCGGACGGCATCGTCGGCAAGGGCACGTGGTATCAGCTCGTGCGGCTGTATGTCGCGGTGACGGAGCTGTCAGAGCTGGCCTCGCAGGGGCAGACGTTCTATGCCGTAAACTGGCAGTATTCCCGCGTACTGCGCGAGGGCAGCACCGGTGAGCCGGTGCGCGTGCTGCAGTATATGCTGCAGGTCATCGGCTCGTATATCAACGACGTCCCCATGCCGCCGCAGACCGGCATCTTCGGCGAGTTAACGGCCAACAGCGTGCGGGCCTTCCAGCGCTTTTCCGGTCTGGCCATTGACGGCATCGTCGGCGAGCAGACGTGGAACGCCATTTTTGACCGTCTCGCCGGGATCGCCGAGACCGGGCCGCTGCCGCAGCGGAAATTCTCGGGGCGGAAATCGACCGCTACCGCGCGGGAGGCATCTACGCCGGGGAGTTCCCCGAGCGGTGGCTGCCGGCGGGACTGGCGATCGTGGACGAAGCCTTCACGGAGCAGAACGGGCTGGTGAACAGTACGATGAAAGTGGTCCGCGGCAAGGTCGAGAAACACTTCGGCGACCGGATAGCCTATCTCTACACACCCGAAGGCAAAACGCTGAAGAATCCCCGGAACCTCGCATCGTTGGAAAAAATCGTGGGGTAGCGCACGTTTTTTCGTCCCCGGGATTTGCAAAATCAAAAAAGCGGAGTAACTTTGTACTCCGAATTGCGGAAATAGCTCAGTCGGTAGAGCATCAGCTTCCCAAGCTGAGGGTCGCGGGTTCGAATCCCGTTTTCCGCTCTAATTCCTAATCTATCTTAACATATAGCGATTCTCACAGATCGCTATATGTTTTTTTTGGTGCATTCCGATCTTCTCGGGTTGGTATATCTTCACAAAAAGGCAGAAAAATGATTGTTTTTGAGCCAAAAAGAATTAACCAATGGCAGCTTTCAAGGTTTGTGCCTTCAGGAACCATTTACGGAAGGATGGGACGTACAATGCGAAATTACGAATTACGCATAGGTAACTATATACAACAATACCCTTATGGCTAAAATCGGCGTCATTTTATCCACAAAGTTATTAGTACCAACTAATAGTTGGTATTATGAAACTTACCGAGTTTCGGTCGATTTTCGACTTGTTGGAAGCCTTCCCCACAGAGACGAGTTGTATCCGCTATCTCGAACAACTTCGATGGCCTTCGGGGCCAGTTTCTCCCTATGATCCCGCTTCGGTAGTATATAACCGTGGCGATGGATTATACCGTTGCAAAACGACGGGAAAGAATTTCAACGTTCGTATAGGAACTATATTTGAAAACACCAAAATTCCGCTTCGTAAATGGTTTATAGCTATCTATCTTATCGCATCCTCCAAGAAAGGTGTTTCGTCCACGTTACTGGCTGAATACATAAATGTTACCCAGAAAACCGCGTGGTTTATGAACCACCGTATTCGGGTCTGCTTCGGACTGGTTATGCCAAAGAAATTATGTGGAGAAGTCGAGGTCGATGAGACGTTTGTCGGCGGTAAAAATCGGAATCGCCATGCCAACAAGAAAGTCCGAAATTCCCGCGGCCGGAGTTTCAAAGATAAAACCCCGGTGTTGGGAATGCTTCAGCGGGGCGGTATGGTCGTATGTCAAGTGGTTCGTAATACGTCCTATAAGGCTTTGACGACGCCGGTTATCAAGACTATTAAATTACGAACAACGTTATATTCCGATGAATGGTCTGGCTATAATGTGATAAGCAAATTCTACCAGCACTACATTGTAGATCATGGCCGAGGGCAGTATGTTGATGGAAACGCATATACGAACACGATTGAAGGCTTTTGGGGAATCTTGAAACGAGGTTTAATAGCAATCTATAATGGCGTTAGCCGCAAACACCTTCAACGTTATGTCAATGAGTTTTGCTTCCGTTATAATACGCGGAATGACACACCCCAAACGAGGTTTGAACTACTGCTCTGCAATATAGGATGTGGAATTACTTACAAAGAACTGACACGATGAGTAAAAGGAAAACCGAGAAATTAGGAATCGAGAAATTGCCACTTGAAGAGTTGAAGGCTGAGAGAGTGTTTGTAGATTTTGATTCGGCAATGAAAGGAATTATCAATGTAGGGGGAAATCGTATTTCTACATTTAATGAATTTGTTGAATTTTGCCATAGAAATTTTCCAGAGCAATCCAACAACACGATTATAACGACTTGGGAAAAGTTACAATGTCTCCCAATCGGGACCAAAATAAGATTGCCCCAAAATGTACATTTTAATGGTTATCTTGAAATTTGCATTTTGGTATTTTAATACGCTCTTTATCTGCTGGAGCAAGTTTTATCACGGCTCCGCATTTGGGACATTTTGTTATATCATTTTCATCAACAAATCCTTCTTGTAACCCGCATTTGCCGCATATAAATTTTTCACGTTTATTCATCTTCATAATTTGTATTTTTACAAAGATAGAGAAAATTTTCTATCTTTGCCAATATTAAGGAATGTGCCTTATACTCGTTGAAATCGCCAATCTCACCGAACGTATATACAAGGCACAGCGAACGTCCATACTCGTGGGCTGTTCGTCTGTGTGTATATACAGGTGTTTGGCGATACCTAACGAGTACACGAGGACGACAGCCCACTTTCCGTTTAATTAAACATTGTAAATTTCCTATCGGCTGTACGTGGAAAATCGTTAAAATTCGCCATTATGAGTATGCATGCAATTGAAAATCTTATGGGTTTAATTCTGATTGGGATAATCGTGGCGTGGTTGGTATTTATTTTCATCTTCGTGGCTGAATCTGCGGCCAACAAGGGACGTTCGACTACTGGGTGGTGCATACTTAGTTTGTTTGTATCGCCCATAGTGGTGCTGATCTTGCTCCACGTCCTTGGTGAAACGCGCGAGTTCTATCGTGAGCGGTTGATGCAGGAAGAGTTGATGCGGTTGGAGTTACGAAGACGCGTAACTACTTCAAGGGATCCCGACGAAGAAATTGATGACCTCATACGCGCGTCTGTAGCTCGTCAGCGTTCTTTGTGACAAAAGCGAACCATATAATTGGTTCGCTTTTTCAAGGGTATTGTTGTATATAGTTACCTACGCATAATTTCCAGCCCCGAAAATAAGCACTCCCTTTTACGTCGAGGAAGAAAATCTCTCCCCGGATTTTCAGATCACGGATGATGAGCATGTCGATCTTCGTGAAGATCTCTGTCATGAATGCCGAAGAATCACCCGAGAGTCAGGCTATAAAATCAACGGTATGACTATTGACGAGCTTGTCCGTTATCTCATACAGTGGACGATTTTATGACATTTATCAAGCAGGGCCGTCACAGCGAAGCTCAAACAGGTTGCGAGCCAAAACAAGCAAGGGCTCACCCAAACCCCGGGCCCTATCGCTATATCTTGCATGCATGTAAAATCAAGTTACCGGAACACGTCGTAGCCAAAATGGTGTACGGAACCGATGTCGCAGATGACGTATAAGTGCTGAATTCATATAAAGCGTAGGGAAAAATCTTTTGAATCATTCTATTCCTTTGATCAGCGGCCAAGTAGCTTCTCCGGTGATGTTTGTGGGGAACATACGGAGCGATAAAACCCAAATATAATTTGGTGTTTTGATCCGGAATATATATCTTTAATTCATAAATACGAGAATGACGTTCTTCTGTTTATCCTAACTCGAAGACCAAATTAAAGTATAACAGGTAAACAGTAGGAACCGGAGCATTATGCACGGTTCTTAACTGCTGTTATAAGGATTGGTCTCCTGAGTTAGGCAAATTAAGATACCGTGCATATTTTTTAGAAACATCAAAATCAGTGCCGGTATGATCGAATTTTTCCTATGTACAATCATTGTTTTATTGGTTGTTCTTGTCGCCGTCTTGGCAAAATCGCTGAATGAGACGAAAAAACTTGCCAGTAACAGACTGCTGCTTATCAAGGACTGGCTCGATCTGTTGTATGTATTCAGCGACGATTCCCAGGCTTTTCACAATCGGTGCAAGAACATTGCGCATATCAGGCAATTGACGAAATACAATATTATCAGTTGGAACCCTCCCAACGCAACAATCAAGATGAAATGGCATAAAATGTCCGTTTCCGAAAGACAATTCATCTGTCTGATGAATGCCGGATTCTCGAACAGAGAGCTATGCGCTATTTTTCAGGTGGGGAAAATCAGTTCGATTTATGTAAAGTACCATCGTATCAAGGCCAAATGATCCTGCCCGAAAGGATCTCTTATCTTTTCGGGATTCCGGCCGGGCGTTTTCCAAGATAGCTCTTTTTCGCGTTTCGAAACGAATAACCCGTTAGGTGAGATTGAATTCGCATTTTCAAGACAAGAACCTGCCTACTATTTCTCTCCCTTTCTCCAGCTTATCCCGTGCAATTGGATACATTCGGTTTGATGCCGATATGTTATATGTTTGTAAAGATAGCGAACGGATAAATTCCGAAGAAATATTTCGCCGATAAAACAATGCTGTCATATTAAGATATAATAGAGTGATATTCATCTGATATCACGGATTATTCCCTTTCATGGACCTTTCATTGCGGACTGCAGCATATGATAAGCTTTTGTATAGTTTTTATAGTATATATATTGCTGACACACAAAATATTACTATTTATGATGAAAGGTCTGTAAACGGTGATATATTCTCCCGGTGGATATATCTTTGTTAAGGCTTAATTTCATTCTTTTCCATGATGAACTTTTCTATATCTGTCGTGCGAAGCAAACGGTTGCGCGCTTTCTCGTTACCGGAATTATTGGTCGTACTTGTGATTATCGGTATCCTGGTACTGATCGCGCTTCCGAATCTGATGCCGCTCATCTCGCGCGCGAAAGCAACCGAGGCACAGCAGCAACTGACCTATCTGCACACGTTGCAAAAATCGAATTTCTACACTTGTTCCCGTTATTCGGCGTCACTCGACGAATTGGGATTCGAACAGTCGGAGCTGGTGACCGACGGCGGACAGGCCAATTATCGCATCGAGATCGTCGAGGCCTCGGAGCACGGGTTCCGTGCCACGGCAACGGCCGTGGTGGATTTCGACGGAGACGGAGTGTATAATGTCTGGGAAATTGACCAAGACAGGGAACTGAAAGAAATCATCAAAGATTGATTCGCAGGTATGTTTCCTCCTGAGTGCTATTTGCTATCGGCTGGTGCCGGTTCGTCTTTCGGTGTGTATCTCGGATTGATACCCGTACTTGCGGTCATGCCGTTGGGACTCAGAGATGTTCGAACGAGACGGGTCGGTATTCGGGAACTGGCAGCATTCGGAGTCTCAGTTGTCGCCACAGGATGGGCTGACTGCGGCTGGCGGGGCATGATACGGAATGCAGCCGAAAATACAGGTCTGCTGATCCTGTTGGGTATTTTGCTCGCCGGTTATCTGCAATTGCGGAAGTTGCCTTTTATCCGGGCTGTCGGCTGTGGGGATGTTGTTTTTCTGCTGGCTTGCACACCACTTTTTACTCCTATGGGATTTCTGCGTTTCCTGATTGCCACCTGCCTTGTTTCGCTCGTGTGGTGGTGCTGTCTGCTTCGTCGGAGACGGAGTACCGTGCCGTTTGTCGGAACGGCCGGTATCGCACTTGCCGGATCGCAGTTTTTAGAGTTGATACGCTTATGGCTGTCGTAATCCATATTCCGACCGAAATAGTCCGGTTATTGTCGGCTGCGGAAGCGGCGGAATACCGGCTTGTTCCGTTCGAACGGACGGAGGGACGGGTGCGTTGTTATGGTGAGGCCGGCCGTGATTATACGGTGGCGATCGGCGAATTGGAGGCGCTTTGCGGCTGGCAGGCGGAGGTCGTACCGCTTGACGGGGAAGAGTTTCACCGCCTCATGCTGCAATACTATCGCGGCGACACCGTTCGGCTGTCGGCTACGCAATCTGGCTGTCTGAAGAACATTGCTTCGGGATCGGGGTTTCTGATGTCGCTTATCGGCGAGGCATTCCGCGATTATGCCAGCGATATTCATATCGAATCTTACGAAACGCGTTGCCGTATCCGGATGCGCATCGACGGTAAGCTGACAGAACGTTATGTTGTGGAGCGAGCGCAGTATGCACCGCTGGTGAATCAGATCAAAATTCTGGCCAATCTGGATATCTCTGAAAAACGGCTGCCCCAGGATGGGCGTATTCTCTATGATCGTAATGGGGTTAAGTTCGATGTGCGCGTTTCTACCTTGCCTACTATTTACGGAGAGAAGACGGTACTGCGCCTTTTGACCCGCCATGTAGAATTGTTAGAACTCAGCAATCTCGGTTTTTCGGAACGGCAGTATGAGGATTATTGCCGGTCCGTCGCACACCCTTTCGGCATGGTGCTCATCTGCGGGCCGACAGGTTCAGGCAAGAGTACGACGCTTTACGCCACGTTGCGGAGATTGAATCGGCTGACGGACAATATCCTCACGATCGAGGATCCGATCGAGTACACGCTCGAAGGGGTTAATCAGGTACAGCTCAAGGAAGAGATCGGACTTACGTTCACCGCTGCACTGCGAACCTTCCTGCGGCAGGATCCTGACATTATTATGTTGGGCGAAATCCGCGACAGAGAGACGGCGGAGATGGCCGTGCGGTCGTCGCTCACAGGGCATCTGCTCTTCTCGACGATCCATACCAATACGGCGTGGGGCGCCGTGGCCCGCCTGACGGATATGGGCGTGCATCCCTATCTGGTGGCTGATACATTAGTAATGACCGTGGCGCAGCGGCTCGTGAGGTTGTTGTGCCCTCATTGCAAACGACGGGCTGCGGTAACGGACGAGGTCCGTCGTCTGCTGCCGGACCATGCATTCGGGAATTATTTCGAGGCGGTTGGTTGCGAACGGTGCTTTTTCACGGGTTATGCGGGGCGTCGTGCGGTCTATGAGGTAATTCCGATGGATGAAGAACTTGCGGCGGCAGCCAGGACAGGACGCTCGGATATTACGCCGTTGTTGGCGGAAAGAGACATCGCATCGCTCCGGGATGCAGTCGTTGAACTGTTCCTACGCGGCGAGACTTCGCTCGACGAGTTGATACCGCTGCTCAACTACTGACGCTTATGAAACCTTATTGCCTTTTATTCCTGTTTCTATCCGGCCTGCTCCTTCCGGACGGGCGTAGGTGCATAGCTTCGGAGGCGTTCGGACGGGATTCGCTACCTACGGAGGTCCTCCGGCTTACATCTTCCGATACGCTTTCTGCGGCCGATCCGGAGGCGTTGCGTCTGGCAGCGCTCGATCGGGCTCTGGAGAAACTTGCGGGAAGGGATTCGACCTTCGCGCGGGAGGTGGATGTGACGGCGGGACGGCTGCCGCTCACGGAACTTCTCCGCAATATCGCTCGGGCCAGCGGAGTGAATCTTTCGGTGCGGAACGTAGAGAACATTCCGGTGTCGTGCAACTTCACCCGGGCCCGGGTGGACGATCTGATACGTTTCCTCTGCCGGGAATACCGCCTCGATGCCACGGTCACAGGAAACATCGTATCCATCTTCCCGGCGGCCGTGCTTCCGGCGCCGCAGCCCGATCCCGATATTGCCTACGATGCACTGGACACGACATTGCGTTACGACCTGCGGGGCGAACGGCTTATCGATGTGGCGAAAAAGATCGGGCGGCTCACGGAGCGCAATATCATAGTTCCCGAACCGCTCTACGACTGTAAAGTTTCGGGTTATGTACGGCGCATGCGTTTCGCCGAGGCGCTGCGGACGCTCGCCGGAATAAATGGCTTGCGGGTAGAACGGAGCGCTCCGGGGACATGGACGCTCTTCCGCGACGAATCCGTATCGGAAGGAGTTCCCCGCGGGCCTTCCTATGTGCGCCGCCGGCAATTCTCTCCCGATGAACTGTCTGTCGATTCACTGGGGCGCATTACGGCTCATGTTGCACGTGGCAATGTGCAGGACATTCTCCTCGACCTTTGCGAAACGCTGGGACTCAACTATCACTTCCTTTCGCCCGTGAACTTCACCGCGGGTATTTGGACGGACAACACGGATTTCGAAACATTGCTCTCGGTGTTGCTGAAAGGGTCGCCGTATTCCTACTACCGCGAGCGGGGTATTTGGATATTCGGTGCGGCACAGACCGACGGTCTTGCTTCAGCGACGGTGATTCCGTTGGCGTTCCGGGCCGTATCGACACTCGAAGAATTCGTTCCTGAGCCGTTGAAACAAGGAGTCGGAATCAAGGTCTTCCCCGATCTGAACGCATTGATCCTTTCGGGAGACCAGCGTGACGTGGCCCGTGTGGAGACTTTCGTCCGGTCGGTGGACAAACCCGTACCGATGATCACGATGGAAATCATCGTTGCCGACGTGACGAAAAGCGACCTGCGTGAAATAGGTCTCGGAGCGGGTGTGGGCAAATCGCCTGCGCAGACTCTTGGAACGCTCGGTCCGGGAGTGAACATGACTTATAATGCCGAGGCCGTAAACAGTCTGCTGCACCGGATCCGCGGGACGGTGAACCTCGGACGCGTCACGCCGAATTTCTACCTGAGTCTGCAGGCGTTGGAGGAAGATGGCACCATCCGGCTGCAGTCCACACCGAAGCTCTCGACACTCAACGGTCATTGCGCGACACTCACCAGCGGTGAAACGCAATACTATAAGGAGATACAGAACAACTATTACGGTACTCAGAATCCGATACAGTCGGAATCCTATACCTGGAAGAGCGTGGATGCGAACCTCTCGATCAAGGTCACCCCCTACGTTTCGGAGGACCGGCAGATTACGCTCGAAATCGAATTCGAGCAGACCGAGTTCACCGACCGTGTGGAGGAGAACGCTCCGCCGGGCACGGCGACGCGCGGGTTCAAGTCAATCGTCAAGGTTCGTAACGAGGAGATGGTACTACTAGGCGGCCTGGACCGTAATACGATGGAGAAATCCTCGCGCGGCATTCCTTTTCTTGCGAAGGTTCCCGTCATCAAATGGTTCTTCGGCAAAGAGAGGCGCAACAAGGTCGAACGGACGTTGAATATATTCATCAAACCCTCGGTCATCGATTGACCGTCATCAATATGCGGACCCCATGAAACTATTGTCTCGTATTCTCGGATCGGTCCGGGTACTGGAGGTGACGCTGACCGCTGGCGGATACACTGTGCGGACATGGTCCTGCAAACCCGGCGGCATTCCGCAACAGGTCGATCAGGTGCCGGAATCCGTTGCCCGAAGTATCGTAGCCGTGACGTTCGCCGGTCACGGCGTGATTTCGAAATCATCGGAAGCCACGGGCGTTTCGGCGCGTGTGCGATCCGATGCGGAAACTTTCGTATGGAACGAGCGGGAGGGTGTGTTCTCTTTCGTGCGGCGTGAGAAGCTGCGACCCGTACTCGGAGAGTTAGCCGGAGCCGGCATTTATCCGCAATGTCTTTTGGTTGCTGAGCCTCCGGAAGACGCAGCACGCACAGTGCTCGGCAGATTGCGTTGGCGGATGCTCGTACGGCCTACGGCGGAAGGGTCGGCGCTGGCACAGGCTGTTGTGCGCCGGATGGGGCTTCCGATACTGGGGCTTTTTCTGGTCCTGCTGACGGCGAATGCCGTTGTTTCCCCGTCGGTCGGCATCCGTCGGCAGGCTTTGCTGTCCGCACTTGCAGCCCGGGAGCAGGCGGATTCGGAGACTACGGAGACCGATGCCCGGAGACGGGAATTGCTGGTTGCCTTTGCTGTGCGGCCCGAAATGTTGCGGACCGTCGTCTGCGACCGTATTGCCGCAGCCGTACCGGAACGGGTGACTCTGACTGCGCTGGAAGTCGAACCTCCCGAAAAACGGAGCGAAATCGGCAAACCCTTACGAAGGCAGGTGCATGTTGTCGTCGTATACGGCGAGGCGGAGAGCGCCGCAGAGATTTCGGAATTTGTCGGAAAACTGACGGCGGAGGAGGCATTCGGAGAGGTTCGGCTCGTGCAGATGGAACGGAACACTCATGAAGGACAACTAACGTTCAGAATCGGAATAGGACTATGAAGTTGCCATACCGATATCGGGGTGTGACACTGCTGGCGTTACTCGTCGTCGTGCTGCCGTGGGCAACCTGGCGGTTCGCTCTGTACGATACGTTCGCCGCATGGTGCGATTGTCGGCGCTTAATGCGGGAACTGGAGGTGACGACCCCTCGAAACCACGGATTGCAAAGTTTCGACGGCGTGTGTACCGACGCGCCCGAGCTGATCTTCTCGGGAGGACTGCTCGATTCGTTGCGGAGATATGCTGTCGGACGGAGTGTGCAGGTCACTGGTTACGAACCTCAGGTCACCGATCGGCGGGACGGCATTGCGCTTCATGCTGTGTGTGTGACTCTTGCGGGGCGTTTCGGTGATCTGCTGCGGACAACGCACGCCCTCGAACATTGTCTGGCATTTTGTCGTGTGCGGTCGATGGCATGGACCGTACGGACCGACCGCCGGACAAAACGCAAAGATCTGATACTTACCCTTTACGTGGAACAATTGGTGACAGATAGACAATAATATTTTGCTTGCTGAAAACGGACGATTATGAAATTTTTTTGCTGCTTGTTGCTCCTGTCTGCCGTTGCGTGCGGTGTGTTGGAGGAAGATATTTCCGGCGACCGGATATGGATCGTCGGTCCCGCGGAGCGTGCCGAGGTGCCGGCCGGGGCGGTGGAGTTTCGTTGGAAGGCTGTGCCGTATGCCGCGGAGTATGAGCTCACGCTTATGTCGCCTTCGTTCGGCGAAAGGCGGATTGTCGCCGATACGGTGCTTCGGGTCGATACGCTCGGCAGTCGTAGCTACGGTTGTCGGATGGAACTGGGCAGTGGAGAATACGAGTGGCGGGTCGCGGCCTTCAACCCGGGATACGCGACGTACTCGGAGGTGCGGACTCTCACGGTGCAGTCCGTCGGAACTTCGAGTGACGGACCGGAGCAGACAGGATGGTTCGGACTTCTGCCGGCTGTCGGACCTGCCGGAGCGTTGGAAAACTTGCGGCAATGAAATCCCGCTGGACGATCAGCCTGCTTCTTGCAGCCGTTGTGGCGGTATGGGGGCTCGTGGCATGGAAAATCCTTACGCCGGGTCGGGAGGGCTTGCGAGCTGCCGTTCCGGAACGATCCGTCGGGAAACATCCGGCCGCCGTTGCCGATACGTTGCAGCTCGATTATCCGGATCCGTTCCTGAAAGCCGCGGCCGTCCCGGAGCCAATGTTGCAGCCGTCGGTCCGACAACCTCCGTCCGAGCGGAAACGTCCCCGCCGCGAACGGATACAAGCCGTGCATTTAGGATCAGTATCCGTCGTCGGACGGCAGCTACATATTCTGACTCTCGGAGGCCGTCAGTACGAACTGCAGCGTGGAGATACGGCCGGCGGATTCCGGTTCCGCAGTTACGATGCCGATTCGCTCTACCTCGAAAAAAAAGGATTTATCTACGGTGTGAAACGATGCGAATGAATGATCCGATACTTCCGTCGCTTCTGGATACTTATCCGGTCGCTCTGCTTCTCTCCGGGTTCCGTTTTCTGCGATCGTATGGGGTGGAGACGGGTTGCCATAACGGGGGACCGTTTCGGCGGGCCATGAAGGCCGGATTGTACGGTTCGGTGCTTCCGACGGTCGTGGCCGTATCGCTCGTAATGTTGGCGACTCTGTCAGGGCTGCTGATGTTGTGGGAACGGGAGAGGATCGCTTTCCTTCGGGAACAGCGGTTCAGGCAGGCCCGGGCCGATGTCGAATCGGCCTATACGCTTTACCGTCTGCATCCGGGCGACGGGAAGCTGACGGCCGTGGAAGGGTATCGCCTTTCCGATTCTCTGCCGCACTCTCGTGTCCGTATCCGCCGGGAGTCATGGGGACTTTACGAGGCGGTGTATGTCGCAGTGGAGGACTCGCTCGTCGTGGCATGTCGTCTCATGGGGGTCAGGCCGGATCCGGAGCAGACGCTTTATTATGCAGACAACCGGATAGCAGTGACGCTCGCCGGGAGGACCGAGTTGCAGGGCGTATTGCATTTACCGCAAAACGGTGCGGTGTACGGCCGTATGGGAGCCGATTTCTTCCGCGGCCGAGAGATTCCCCGTGCGGCGTTCCGGCGTTCCGGAGCGGAACTGCCGCATCCGGATGTTGCTGTGATAAACCGGCTCGATTCGCTCTTTACTGCCGGAAAACGTTTACCGCAGACCGGAGTACCCGATAGTCTCGCAGTGCCATTCCATATCGGTGAGACGGTTTCTCTCCGGGTAGGGGATGCCGATGTCGGCGGTTGCATCCTGATGGGGCGTATCGTCCTTCATGCCGGAGAGTTGCGTATTGATTCCACGTGCCGCATGGAACACCTCGTTGTCATTGCGCGGAAAATCGTTGTCGGTCGGGGAACCCGTATCGCAGCTCAGCTCTTCGCCCGCGATACGGTCGTCGTGGAGCCGCGGGCCGTGCTCGAGTATCCTTCGGGAATATGGTGTGGACAGTATACCGAATTGCAAGAACAGTCAGAAGTGAATGGCTATGTCGTGGTCCGCGATACAGTACGGCGGAATCGTCTTCGTCCCTGTTACCGGCAGTCGCGCACCGCCCGCCTGCGGGGATTGCTCCGGACGGACGGAATGGCGCATGTGCAGGGCATTGTCGCGGGATGTGCGGTGTTGCGGCGTGCGATCTATTTCGCTCCGCAGGGCTATTACAAAGATATGTTTTACGACTGTACGTTGCTCGGAAATCCCGAAACGGCGTTGCCGATCGGGCTCGGAACAGGTACGGAACGCAGAAAGGAGGCTGTATGGGTGGAGTGATGTCGGGAAAGTGTCGTGCGGGACGGCGGATGCTTCGAGGTACATCGTTGCTGGAGGCAGTCGTGGCCTCGGCTGTGTTTCTAACTATTTTTACATTGACAATCAGCATATTACCTCAACTAATCGTACATGAAGACGATGCGTCGCTCGTCGTGGAGGCGGAGTATCGTGTGGAAGAAGCATTTGGCAGATACGAAACGGGCGTATGGCCTTGTGGCGAGTATGTCGAGCGGTACGAGTGGGGAGAGGTGACAGTACGGGTGGAGCGCCATCGGGATTTTTCGGATGTACGACATGTGTCGGTCACGGCCCGGATCGAAGGAAGCCGGAAGCGGATCGTGCGGGAGAGAGTAATGGAATGGACGGAATGAAACGATATGTATTCGGCGATGCGCCGACATTTTGTACGGATGGGAACACGTCGGATGTGGATTCCGTCGCGGGCTGGCGGACGGGCCGATTCCGGGGAAAAACGTTTTTGCGCGGATCGACCCTTGCTGAGACGTTGGTGATGATGCTTGTCTCCGGAATAGTATTGCTTGCCGTGACGGAGGGGCTTGTGCTTTTCTTTCGATTGCAGATCCGGCAGGCTGAGACACTGTTCGCCGCTGAATGCGTGCGCGAAGGTTTTTACCGGACAGAATGGCTTGTTACGTTCGCAGACAGCGTAACGAATGACGCCAGAGGTTTCGGTGAAGACGTTTCGCTGCGGGTATGGCGCAACGGCTGTGCGACGAGCCTGCGACTCAGTGATTCCGTGTTGCTTTATACGGACGGCGGATTCCGCGATACGCTGCTGCGGAACGTGTCCGCGCTCCGGCTGATGGAAAACGAAGCGGGAGTGAACTCGGTGGCGATCCGTTTCGGGACCGGACTCACGGCGCGTTTCCATATCTCGGCGACCGCTCGGGAACGCCACCGGATAAAAATGGAAGAGATCGAAAACGGATATGGTTACAAAGAGGAATAGTTTATCGGATACCCGGCGGGAGTCGTTTTACACCGAGTTGCATGCACTGCTGACAGCGGGGCTCGATTTCTCGCAGGCTTTCCGATTGCTGATCGACGGCGAACGGGACGCACGGATCAAAGCGTTACTAAAACAGCTTTATGACAACGTGGTGGACGGCGCCGCCTTGTGGCAGGCGATGGAACGTAGCGAAGCGTTCCGCCGTTTGGAGTGCGGCGTGATACGTATCGGAGACGAAACGGGCCGGCTGGCGGAGACACTCGAATTTCTCGGCGACTATTTCCGCAAACGGTCCGTACAGCGGCGAATGATCTCTTCGTCGGCAAGCTATCCGCTCGTTATCCTCTGTACGGCCGTGGCGGTCGTGGCTTTCATGCTCGCGGTCGTTGTTCCCATGTTCGAAGAAGTTTATGCCCGCATGGGCGGCGAACTGCCGGCATTGACTCGCTGGATCATCTCCGTATCGCAGGCATTTCCCGCCTATGCCGCAGGGACGATCGCGGCATTCTGTGGAATCGGTACAATCTACTATGCAAACCGAAACAAGAAGGAGGTACGCCGATGGTTATCGAACATGTTGTTGCACCTGCCTGTGGCGGGCACCATTATCCGAAAGAACCACGAGGTTCAGTTTTGTCGTCTGCTCCATCTGCTCTCTTCGTCCGGCGTGCCGCTGCTCACGGGCGTGAAAGTGCTTTCCGATGTCATTGGATTCTATCCTTACCGACAGTCTTTCGAATTGATTGCCCAAGAGCTCGAATGCGGCGGTACTTTCGCGGAAGGAATCTCCCGTTTTCCGGAGCTGTACGACCGCCGGCTCGCGGCGTTGGTTCGTGTGGGAGAGGAGACAGGACGCCTTCCCGAGATGCTCCATCGCCGTGCCGACGCACTTGCGGCTGAACTCGAATATGCCATTCGCCGCGTGGGAACGCTGCTCGAACCCTTGTTGATTCTCCTTGTCGGAATCCTCGTTGCGGTGATCCTTGTCGCCATGTATATGCCCATGTTCTCGCTCGGAGGGATCATGGGATAGAGAGGGCCCATCAACTGCGAAATCCATTTACAACCTAAAAAATAACCGATTATGAAACCTCTGAACCATTTGTCCGCATTCATGACGACCATTGCAGTCGTCTCGTTTCTGCCGGTTCCATGTCCGCTTGCAGCGCAGGACATCGCCGCAAAGAACGGCTTGTCCGTTCTCCGGGATACCACGGGACATTATCGGATAGCTGCTTCCGACGAAACGAAGGAGGATCCGTTCGCCGTACAGGTCATACCTCCGTCTCCGCAGTCCGCGATCTACCGGAAATACCTGGATCACGCGATCGACGAGAGTACGGGAATTCCGGACATTTCCATCCCGTTGTTCGAAATCCGGTTGAAAGAACTGACGATTCCCGTCACGCTGTCCTATCACGCCTCGGGAGTAAAAGCGTTTCAGTATGACGGAGACGTGGGAGCCGGCTGGAGTATCAACGTGGGAGGTTATAAGGTCATGCGGACGATTTATGGCCTGGAGGATGAGCGTTATCCGCACTACGACGACAACGGGTTGGGAAGATTCGCCTCGGTCGATGCGGCAGCCCCTTCTTCGGAACGTCGGAATCGGGATGACTACCTGCAGCTATTCCAATATACGCACGATTCGGAATACGATCATTTTTCCTATATTCTGCCTACTGCTTCGGGAGAGTTCATTCTTCGGAACGGAGACGATCCGAACCATATCTCGGCATTAATCGCCGGTTCCCGACAGGACAGATTCGCATTCGGAGAAGCAAGTGAATTTTACTCCTTCCGAACCATAACCGTAACGGATGACCGGGGAACCGTCTATGAGCTGGGCGACGACAAAACCCGTGAGGAGACTCACGATGAGCGGTCCAGCGTCATCGGGTGGCCCTTGAACCGAATGACAACCCGGTACCGGGAGAAAGTGACGTTCGAATATGAAAAATATGTGACACCGCTGAATGCCCGAAAGGTCGATTATATTCTCTATACGGAAGCTCCGTATTATATCAATTACATTCCTTACAATCCGCCTTATAGCTGGTGGGTGAGGGGATCGGAGCTTCCGTATATCCGGGAGAGCGATTATCAGGGTCATAGTTCCATGTTGGTGACGAAAATAACGGCACCTGGTTACAGAATTGATTTTATCCGCCGGGAAACCTCCCACGGGGACACGGACAACAAAACGAAGCATCTCATTACAGCCGTCGAGATACACGATGATGCCGGTCGATTAGTCCGCAGAATAGGTTTCGATCAGATCCTGGCAACGGGCAACAACAATGACCATAATCTGTTGCAGAAAGTTACGATCGAAGGAGACAGTTCTTCTTCCGAAGCCGATACATATCGGTTTACCTACTACGGAAGAACCTCCGCAGGACCCGATTATTGGGGATACGGCGGCACGGGAAATCGGATGAGCGAAGAGTTCAAACGCATTCCGTTGCTGTATGAGAAAGTTCGAGGGGATGTAGGAGCGAGCGATACATATACCAATATTTATGATAAGACTGGATCTCAGGTTTTGAATTTATATGATATTTCTTTCGGCAACCGATATGTTCTGGATACGCCTGTTACGGATTATTCGCTGAAACGCATCACCTATCCGACCGGGGGCTTTACGGAGTACGAATACGAACCGCATAGCGATGGCCATGGAGGAAGAATCGGAGGTTTGAGGATTAGGCGCATTTCCTCCCGTCCGGAGGAATCGGCGACGGCAGTCGTCACGGAATATCGGTATGACGATGCCCGGTTCGAAATATATCTCGGAAGCGATGATTTCGTGGATGATCTGCATACGCTCGGATTCAGGAACGGAGTAACTGGATACGAACCCTCTCTGATCTATGATTGCGCGAGAACCGTCCGGTTTTCGACATCTCCGATCAACGAGACCGTGCTCGATTACAAGGCCCGGTACGGGAAAGTCTCGAAGTTGAGATACGATTCAAAAAGCGGAAAATACGGTGGGAAAACGGTGTCGGTATATGGTCATATTCCGGTGGATGAGGCGTCGTCTTTCTCATCCGATGCTCATATTACTCCTTTTTACGACGATGGTTCTATCAATCTGCAGGTCCCCGCTAGCTCGACTTGGAACCGCGCGTTCTGGATTGATGCGAATAAGGGTTATTCCCCGGTATTGACGGGTCGGATTTATTATGATGCTGAAGATAAGGTCACGCGGGAGGAAAAATATACGTACGCGGACATTCGGAAAGGGACTTTCCGACAACTGCGGCTCAAAGAACGGATACGGGTGAACAATGTGGCCGCCACGGGAAGTGTCTACGACTATATATCGTTCCGATATGAACATGCCGAATACGATCTGAAGTTGGGTTTCTACCGACTGAGCTCCAAATCGGTTACGGATCATACCGACAACGGGGCCGTAACATTCCTCGAAAGTTATTCCTACAACGAAGGGCATCGTATATCCCGAAAGAGCGCCAGTGACTTCTCGGAATCCTATCTCTATCCGGAAGATTTTACGGAACAGGTCTGCCGGGATATGGTCGCGGCAAACATTCTTTATCCGGTGATCGAAAAGACGAAATACGGTCCGGGAGAGTCGTCGTCTAAAATTGTCCGGATAAGGACCGAATACGGGAATTGGAACGGAATCTATTTGCCAGTCTCGGTACGGTCGAGTGTCCCGCCTTCGGAGTATCGGACCGAAATTACCTTCGACCGATACGATAAGTGGGGAAATATCGTTCAAACAACGGCTCTGAACGGAGTCAGTACAGTCTATGTTTGGGCCTACGGAGGACAATACCCGATTGCAAAAATCGAAAATGCCACACTCGCACAACTGACGTCCGTCATTTCGCAGATTACACTCGACGCCATCGCGTCCCGGACGGAGCCCACCGTTTCCGATCTGGCATTGCTGAATGGTTTGCGGGCCGATCCTGTATTTGCCCACGCTGCCGTTTCAACCTATACCTATCGGCCGCTCGTCGGAATGCTCACGGCGACCGATCCGGCGGGTATTCAGACCTCCTATGAATACGATGCGTTGGGACGGTTGATACGCATTCGGGACCACGCCGGTCATGCGACGAAAGAATACGAATATTATTACATGTCCAACTAAACAACGGAAAACGAGCTATGAAAAAGCCCTTCGAATACATGTGGATACTGACCGTATTGCTGTTTACAGCGACTGCTGCGGCCTATTCCCAGCAAATATATACTCCTGAATTTCAGATTGAGACATCGGGGATCACTCCGAACTGCCAAACGGCGAATTTCTCTGTGGAACATCCCGAAGTGTGCAATGAAGAGTTTGTCTGTGCAGGAAGAATCACGGTCGAAAATACGGATTTCATACAGACCTTTCTTCCGTATCGGCACGGAGTTTCTCCGATGCATATCAGTTTCAAAACTTCGTACGATGGTTCAGGGTATCCGAGATTCCTACTCATGCTCAACAGTATCATCTATTGGGCGATCGACTTCCAAACGGACTCTGAGGGACATTGCGTTATCGCATTGGACGAGGTCCTGACTGGGGAATATGCGAATTATCTCGGTTATACTCACCAAATGCAGTTCATGTTTTTTGTCGTGGATGAAGAGCATAAAAACACCGTAGTCACGAGTCCGACGCAAGTGTTCGTTCCCAATGAACAAATTCTGGTGCCGATGAACGGAACCTTTTCATTCAGCATGGAAGTGACATACGAAAAGACAGGATATGTTCCCGATCTGGAACCGATAGACCCGGGCCCTGTCTCTTCGGACCAAAGCTATATTCGCACCCGGACGATGACGGCGGCAACCGGAACCTCGTATGTTGACAAATATGCTTATTATGACGGTCTGGGACGTCCGATTCAGACGGTTCAGCAGGGAATTACCCCTTTGGAGAATGATCTCGTGACCCTGCGGCAATACGATGGATTCGGACGCGAATCCCGTACTTGGCTGCCTGCGGTTGTCGCCGGAAATGGCGGGGCTTATGTCCCGCTGGTCCGAATCATGTCGGAGGCCAAAGAAAATTACGGAGACCGCAAGGCCTATTCGTATCCGATATACGAATCTTCGCCTCTGGATCGGGTGACCGAACTATATGGACCGGGCGAAAAATGGCAGATCGCGGATCGGGCGGAGCGAATCCGATATCTTACCAATGACGGAACGGATTCGCTGGAGTGTCTCCGGTTCTCTGCTTCGGATTACGGACCGACCGATACCGTCGTAGTCGTCTCCGGTACGGGTCAATATATTCCAGGTGAAATGTATGTTTCCCGGATAGAAGACGAGGACGGCAATGCCGCTTTCGAATTCCGGGACAAACGGAATCTGGTCGTATTGGTCCGGCAGGTCGTGCCGACCGGCATTGGAAGAGAGTTTCATGATACCTATTATCTTTACGACACGGCCGGGAATCTTCGGGCCGTATTGCCGCCTATGGCGTCTGCTTCCATGCAGGACGGAGGTCCGTGGTCAAGCGACACGTCGGAAGTCTTGCGCCGATATGCCTACCTTTACCGGTACGACGGTCGCAACCGCTGTGTTGCCAAACGGTTGCCGGGTGCCGATTGGATTCGAATCATTTACGACCGGACCGATACACCGGTTTTCACACAGGACGGAGAGTTGCGTCTGCAAGGTGAATGGGCCTTTTCGATTCCCGACGCCTTCGGTCGTACAACGTTGTCCGGAGTTTGTTCCAGTGCACCGGATCCCGCATCGCTTGCCACGGAAACCGTGCGTGCCGTTCCGGCCTACGAAGAGGCGGGGATGCTTGCCGGATACCGTGTCGAAGGCGTGACGCTCTCCTCGCCGCACCATGTGACGGCATATTACTACGATGATTACGGTTTTCTGGCCCTTCCGGAGTTTTCCGGGAAAGGACTGGAATATACCGTCTCCGAGGTCGATGGCTGCTTCCTGACCCGTTACGGCAGTGATGCGGAGGCTTACAAACATACGGGACTGCTGACCGGCGGCCGCACGGCTATCTTTTCGGCGGATCCGGATATGGATTCGTGTCTGTATGCGGCGACCTATTATGACGACCGAAAACGCCCTGTTCAGATACGCTGTTCGGGATACCATGGATTGGACCACGAATACCTCGCATACACGTTTACCGGTCAGCGGTCGATTTCCCGACATGTATATCCGGGTGATTGGACGGTGACGAGCGTGAATGGCTACGATCATGCGGAGCGCTTGCGTATGACGACCGTCGGGGTGAACGGACCGTCCGGAAGTCATGCCGATACGCGAATACGGTACGATTACGACGAGCTGGGCCGGTTATCTTCCAGAACCTATGAAACAGGCGATTCTCCGCTGCGAACGGATTATACGCATAATATACGGGGCTGGCTGACCGGACAGCAGGATGACGGATTCCGAATGGCTCTGGCCTATGAATCTCCGCAATACGTCGCACCATCCTATACGGGCAATATCGCCGAATGGACGTGGCGGCATGCCGGTGGAGAGGAAAACACCTATGCTTTCGCCTATGACGGCCTCTCCCGTCTGACGGATACGAGGCAATATCAGGCCGGGGAACGTACCGACCGGTTCGTGGAACGGTCGCTGACCTACGACCGGAACGGCAATATACTGACCCTGCAACGATCGCAGGGTGATGCGGTGACGACCGATTTCGCATACACCTATGCGGGGAACCGTCTCGTGTCGCTTTCCGATTCCGGGACGGCTTATCCGTATGCCTATGATACGAACGGGAATCTGGTCCATGACGGGGTAAACGGACTCGATATGACGTATAATCGACTGAATCTGATAGAAAAAGTTACGCGAGACGGCAGATTGCTGGCAAATTTTTCTTATCTTTCGAACGGTCGGAAGTATTTGATGTCCAGTGACGACGGCCACGGTTTGTGTTATGTAGGTTCTTTGGTTTACGAACGGCCTTCTTCGGGCCAATCCTTGGAGTTGGAGAGCGTGGAATTCGACGGCGGACGCTTTATAAAGACGTCCGGCGGTCTGGAAGCGCGTTATTTCGTAACGGATCACCTGGGAAGCGTACGGGCCGTGCGGACCTCTTCGGGCGAAGTCGTCGAACAAAACGACTACTATCCTTTCGGCCTACGGTGGGCCGATTCCGGATCTTCCGTATCCGACAACCGCTACCGTTACAACGGCAAGGAAGACTTGTCGTTCCTGAAGATTCCCTACACGGATTTCGGATTCCGCCAATTCGATCCAAAGTTCCGGTTGGGATGGAACGGCGCAGACCCGCTGGCGGAAAAGTATTTTCCCGTCTCACCTTATGCTTTTTGTGCGGGGAATCCGGTTAATCTGATCGACCTTGAAGGGCAGGATATTTGGGAGATCAATTCATATGGAAATATCGTGAGACACCTTAAAACGACCCGAAGCGATGCTTTTTTTATGGTGGATGAGTATGGAAACCGGATGATTGGAGATAATTATTCAATTGAATTCCCATATAAAACGGTTGTGCAACAAAACTCGTATACTTACCTAGATGATGAAAAAGGAATCAATTCATATGATGTTTATCGAGTCCGGGGAGATAAAAACGGAACTGCATTATTTGAATTTTTAGCGGACAATATCACAGGAAGCCCTACGAAAGTTGAAATCGGGCAAATTATGACGGGATTAGAGGGTGATAAAGGCTTAAATTTTATTACGACATCGCATACGGAGAGACGAGAGGCTGGACTTATGAAGCTAATAAGAGGTCAGATTGGATATGGTTATACGATCCGCGAGGTCAATCACAGCCATCCTATAAAAAATTTTCCTTCAGGGTTGGCAGGGTCTGATGAGCAAGGAAACGGAGGAGATATGGAAGCAATAAAATTACTTACAAATAGTATGATATCATGCGGGGCTAAGGTCGCATCATTTCATATATATCATGTGCCGACTAAACGAAAGATACCTTATTCAGTGAAGTCCCGGGCAGCGGACTTTAAAAAATATACAAATTAACTTTATGAAGCTACTGTTTATCACCGTTTTCGCTGTTT
>ENA-ORTI01001617-ORTI01001617.1-human-gut-metagenome-genome-assembly--contig:-NODE-1617-length-22410-cov-3.737866_pt1 | contig 22410 bp, 16 predicted proteins | sample MGYA00242071_ERZ509191 | MGnify/ENA primary metagenome ERZ509191 (study PRJEB26280, sample SAMEA2338832) | human gut metagenome | biome: human gut; feature: human-associated habitat; material: faeces...
ATCAAACAGTATCAGCATCTTGTAGAAACAGATACAGCAGCTATGGCAGCCTGTGAAAAAGAAACTAATGATATGGAGAATCAGATAAAGGATATATCTTCTAAGTTAGAGAAAATAATTAATTCAAATAAGAAAGCACAGGCAGGTAAAGCTGATTATGAAAAGGCAAGCTCTGCATGGGAGGATTACAGGTCAGCCTCAGATAAAATATATAAGCTTAGTAGAGAAGGCAAACAGGCTGATGCTGCTAATCTTATGATTGGAAGCATGTATGAAAGTAATAAGGAATTTGTAGAAAAGTTAAATTCAGTACGCGATGATTTTCAGGCGGAATTAGATACGGCAAAAGTAATTGCTAATATATGTACAATAATTATTTTTATTGTCATTATCATAACAGGATTAGCGATTGCAGTGATTGCAACAATTATAGGAAAGATAATATCAGACTCAATTACAGAACCAGTACGTCAGATTGATGAGGCAGTTGCCAGCCTTAGAAAGGGTGAGCTGTCTAACGTGGATATGCTTACATATGAATCTGATGATGAGTTTGGTGAAACAATTACAAAGCTTAAGGAAGCTATGAATATACTTTCAGATTATGTAAGCGAGATTTCACGGGAGGTTAAATTCATAGCACAGGGTGATTTAACAAGAAATGGTGATGATATTACACCGTTTCTGGGTGATTTTTCAGAATTAAAGGATTCGCTTCTGTATATTTTAAAGCGTTTTAACAGTACATTGTCAGAGATAAGCAGTATTGCAGAACAGGTTACACATAATGCGAAAGAAGTAGAAAGTGCATCGAAGTCGTTAGCAGATGGTGCAACAGAGCAGGCAGGAGTTATCCAGGAACTGAATGCAACGATAGATACAGTTGTTGACCTTGCAGTGGATACAGCAAGTGAAACAAAGAACGCATCTGAACGTGTAAAGGCTTCTGCAAACAAAGCAAACGAAGAAAAAGAAAAAATGAATGTTTTACTGACAGAGATGGAACATATTACAGATATATCCAAGGAAATAGGTAATATTATTACCGATATTGAAGATATTGCTTCCCAGACTAATCTGTTAGCACTTAATGCTTCTATTGAAGCTGCAAGGGCAGGTGAAGCAGGAAAGGGATTTGCGGTAGTTGCAGACCAGATTGGAAAGCTTGCAGCAGATAGTGCTAATTCAGCGGTTAATACAAGAGAATTAATTGATAAGACTTTAGTTGAAATTCAAAAAGGAAATGAAATTACAATAACAACAGCAGAAGCTTTTAACCAGATTATTTCAGATATGAATTCTTTTGCAGAAATGGCACAGAACACAATGGAGAAAGCTAACACTCAGGCAGAGTCATTAGAACAGATTGGACAGGGAATAGAACAGCTTTCAGGTGTGGTACAGGGTACTGCAGCATCTTCAGAAGAGAATACAGCAATAAGTATTAACCTCGCAGAGGGTGCAGATAAGATGAATGAACGCGTGAAAAGATTCAAGTTATTCTAAAAAGTATAGCTGGCTGCATGAGGGAATCTCTTTCTGACAATCAGAGAATATATCATCTGGTAGAAAAACATAATTAACTGAAGGAGATGAAGATGACGGTAAGTGCAGATGAAAGGAAAAATACTAATGAAAGTATATATAGATTTTGATGATGTATTATGTGAAACAGCAAAACATTTTACAAAACTTGCAAAAGAGTTATTCGGAATTGATGTGCCTTACCGTGAAGTGCAGTTTTTTAATCTGAAAAAGACTTTTGATTTGAGTGATGAACAGTATGAAGAGATGATGATAGCAGGGCATCTGCCAGAGAATCTGTTAAATTATGAGGAAACTACAGGGGCAGCAGATACTATTAATAAATGGGTTGATGAAGGCCACGAAATCTATATTATCACGGGAAGACCTTTTAATTCGTATGAGCCATCACGAAAATGGCTTGATGAACACAATCTTAAAAGAGTTCCATTATACTGTGTTGATAAATATGGTCGTGAAACCAGTAAACAGGACTATGCATATAATATGACTTTAGAGCAGCTTTATAATATGACATTTGATTTTGCAATAGAGGATTCGCCGTCAGCTTTTGAGCACGTTATGCATTTTGATAATTGTAAGGTGGCAGTGTTTAACCGCCCTTGGAACATACACGAAGAACTTCCTGATGACAGATTTGTGAGGTGCGAAGGGTGGAAAGAGATTGACAGGTTATTTGAGGAATATTTTAAGCAACAGACGGATAATTAATAATATGATAACAGCCACCAGTATAATAATATGTTTACCTGACAGGAGCATATTACAATAAAGCTGGCGGCTGTTATTATATTATTATGTACAATAACGGAAGGTGCGGTCAGTTATAATTCTTGCAAATATAAGTCCAAGTGGAAGTGCTATTATTATCATAACTGCGGAGGTGAACCACGAAACCGCTTCTGTCAGTGACATAATTCCAAAGTTATATATTGCACGGTACAGGTAAAGTCCAGGAACCATAATAACAATGGAAGGCACGGTTAATGATATACGTGGATAACCATTATATTTTTTTATAAATGAAGCAAGCAGTCCAGCAGTTACAGCTCCGATAAATGCGGCAGCGGCAGCAGGTATTGCAGTAAAGTCAACAAGTTCAAGACGGAGTGTGTTGGCAATAGCACCAATAACAGCAGTGGTTGCCGCCATTGGAATAGAGCTGTTAAACATAATTGAAAATCCAAATACACCGCAGAAGCTTGCAATTAATCTTAAAATAAGATGAGTTATATTGCCAATATTCAGGCTGGAGAATTCCTCAGGTTGTAAATGAAGAATTAATGCCATAATCCACGCAAATACAGTTGCCACAAGAACTATGATTGCTGAATAAGTAAGTCTTTCAATACCTGAACGAATGTCAAGCTTGGCAAGGTCAATTCCACTTGTAATAAATGGAAATCCGGGTATTATAAAGAGCATAGAGCATATATATCCGGCTTCGTGTACTGACGGTATGTTAAACAGCAGAATGGCAAGTTTAAGCAGTATTGCATATATAAGACACGAAGCTGATATAGAAGCAGCTATATTTAAAAACAAAGTAAAATGGTGTTTAATAAGCTTGGTTCTTATCAGATTACCTGCACCGGCGGCGATAAAAGCGAAAAGCATTTCAATAGGTCCGCCACCAAGAAGAAATGTGAACGCACAGCACGCAAGAGCGGCGGCAAGTCCAAGCTTGACCGGTGAATACAGGGTATGTATCTGTTCAATTTCATCAAGACGTTTATGAATTATTTCACCGGTAAGATGAGCTTCTTCGTTTGGAAAGTTATCGACAAACTGCTCCATACGGTAAAGCTTTGATGTGTTGACACCTGTATTAGCTATGCTGAGTGACTGGGATACGCAGTCATTTCCATCAAAACAGTTAAATTCAATAGACATAAGTCCAACATCAACAGTACAGGTTACGCCAAGCTCCTTGGAAAGTCTGTTCATAGATGTACGCACACGCCACGCACCAGTACCACACGAGAGCATAATCAAGCCGACACGTCCGATAACAGAAGCCTTTTCGATAAGGTCAGCATCGGAAATCAGTGCATTGCTGTCAGCATTGGTATAGTCGTGCCAAGGTATCTCCATATGATTTTTTTCCATAATATCTATATAATTAGTCTTTGGCATATATAATCTCCTCAGCTTTCTTAACGTGATTTTCAAGATTTTTCAAAAAGATAGAATTAGGAAGGAATATTCCCAACTCATCAAAATGCTTGTTATTATCTATATATGAGTCCTGACCATAGAAGATATACGCCATAGGAAGATTTTTCTCAAGTTCAAGCATAAGGTCCCATACAGCACTGTAGGCTTCGGCTTCAGTTTCTTTAAGTTTTACTGTGTCAGGAAGCTCACGGATAAGCAGTATGCCTGTATTTTCTTCAATAATCTGCTGTTCAATAATAGATGGGTCATCGCCATATATATGACTGTATCTGTAGGCTTTGGCAAGAAAGATATTCTTATTATTATGAAGATTTTGGTAAATGTTATAAAAATGCTGATAGTCTTTTTCGTGAACAGTATTCTTATATTCTGGTAAGAGAATACCATTATCGTCAGTCATAATAATTGGATTTTGTTTTCCGTCAGCATTGAAGCGATATGGAATAAGAAAAGAATTTCTCAGTAAGTCAAACAGTGTGTTCTGGCTTATAGCCATAAGAAATGCAGATAAATCCTTGTTAGTGTAGCAGTTAAATAATGCCTCGGTAAATTGTAGTGGCGAAAGATCAGTACCAGAATCGTCATTGCAAAATAAATTATCACAGAATGTCTGAAAAAGCTTGTTATATGCCCACTTATCGCTTAAGATTTTATCAAATAAAACCTCAGCTTTTTCTTCTCGTGGAAATATTGTTTTTTCTATCATAAATATCCGACCTTTCTTATATTTTTATTTCGACAGTTATTATACTATCGAATCGGCAATAAGTGAAAAATATAAATAATATAATTGCCATAACATTATGGTATAACGAGCACAAAAGTGCTCATCTTAAAAGTTCCTTGCGGAACTTTATATGTGCTGAAAACCGCACAAAATTATGGCATAATGAAAAAATATCGGGGAAGTCTAAGCTGACAAAGGAGAATGGTATATGTTTGCAGGAGTGTAATTCGTAAGTCTTAAAATCAAGATAGTTGAATTCTTAAATAAGCTGTACTATAATTACGCTAAAATATTATCAAAATTATTTGAAAGGTGAACAACGTGAAACAGATATACAGAGCAGATAAGGGCGGTAATCTCACACAGGCTCTAAGTGAGATTACTGCACCCAAATTATTATTATTGATGTCTAATAATGAGCAGTTTGAGCAGCATGTAGAAGAGCTGGAAAGACATTTTCCAGGTGTTCCAAGCATTGGCTGTATTGGAGGAAGCTATGGAGGACAGACAGTTGTAGCGGATAATGGCGTAGCAGTTATTGCTATGGAGGGGAATTTAAGTGTAGTGACTAATGTACTTGAGCAGGCTTCGACTATGCCTGTAAAGTATATTGGAAGACTTGAGGAAGATATAAATAAGGTTGCTGCATCAGAGAATAATACAATATGTATTGACTTTTGTTCAGGTAATGATGCGTGTGTGCTTACTACAATCTACAGCGTTCTTGGAAAGAAGCATATATCACTTGTAGGTGGAACTGGTGATGGAGGAAAAGTATCAGTTAATGGAAAGATCTATGCTGATGCTGATGTATATGCACTTATTCGTAATAATGATGGTAAGATTAAGGTTTATAAGGAGAATATATATAAGCAGGTTCCAGCTTGTCGTTTTATTGCATCTAAGACTGACCGCAGTAAGTATCTTATAGGAGAGCTTAATGGAAGACCAGCCAGAAAAGTATATCAGGATATATTAAATATTGGTGATAAGGAGATGGCGACACAGACATTTAAGAATCCGTTAGGTAAGATGAATGGTCAGGATATATGTATAATATCTATTAAAGAAGTTGTTGGCGATAAGCTTGAGTGTTATCGTCAGGTTAATGATTCTGATGTTCTTACATTACTCGAATTACAGGATATATCCCATGTTGTTGAAAATACTATTAATCAGATAAAGAAAGATTTTACACACATATCAGGTGTATTTTCTATTAATTGTGTATTCAGATATTTACTCTTCTCACAGGAGCATTATTTTGAAACATATCTTAAGTCTATGTCCGTATTAGGAGACCACGCTGGTCTTATAGGTTATGGGGAGCATTACAACCAGCAGTTTGTTAACCAGACAATGACTTGTGTAGTATTTGAATAAATGTTACTGTTTAAAGTCCATTTTGCAAATGAAGTAAATTTAATACTCATAAAATGACAGCAAATATCAAAAAGAGGAGGAGATTATATGTTTGGCAGAAAATTAAAAACACAGAAAGAAAATGTTATATTGGCACAAGAAGAAACTTTAGATATGCATCCAATCATACACGTTGCAGATAGTATTATTGAATATCAGAAACAGCTTGCAGAGAGGGAAGTAGAGTCACTTGATGAGATGGCAGATATACAGAAAGCCTTTGTGCTTGCAACTAAAGAGAATGAAAGATTAAAAGACCAGGTACAGGAATTATCATCTGTATTTGCTGATGTAGGTCAGATTGCAACAAGCTTTGATGGTGTAAAAAATGGTATTGTTGACTCTGTAGGAGAGGCACAGCAAAAGGTAGATGAATTAAAGAATAGTTCAAAAGAAGTAAGCAGGAGTTTTGGTGAGATAAAGAGTGCATTTGCCGGTGTTCAGATGTCTGTACAGCAGATTAAAGATTGTATGCAGCAGATTATAGCAATTGCGAATCAGACTAATATGCTTGCACTCAATGCTTCTATAGAGGCGGCAAGAGCAGGAGAGCAGGGAAGGGGCTTTGCGGTTGTTGCCAGCGAGGTAAAGAACCTTGCAGAGGAGATAAAGACACTTGTAAGCACAGTTGACGGAAGTATCTCTGAGGTAGAAAGGGGTACAACACAGCTTAATAATAATATTGAGGAGTCACAGTCAGTATTTGGAAAGAATGTTGAAGATGCAGATGCAGCATATGGAGTATTTGAACAGATTATAAAAGCAGCAGATGCAGCTAAGGAAGTTCAGGAGGAGATAGGCGAGGTTACACAGTCTTCTGAAAAAAGACTTTCAGATGTTAAAGACTGCTTTGATGACCAGGAACAGCAGTTACAGAAGGTGCTTGCACATATTGAGCGTGCCAACGATCTAGGAACAACCAAGAGTTCTATGTTTGAGGATATGAATAACCTTGTATCACAGCTTGCTCCTATTGCCAAAGATATACAAAATAAATATCAATAATTTACTGTGAAGGGAATTAGGTTATGAATTATATAGTGTTAGACCTTGAATGGAATCAGAGCTACAGAGGAAAAGAATATTCTATAGAAGAAATGCCATTTGAGATTATACAGATAGGAGCTGTAAAGCTTGATGAACATAAGAATATAACCGGACGATGGGAAAGAATAATCAGACCTGTAGAATATGTTAAACTTCACGGTAAAGTATCAGAAATGCTTGGAATTACTGAAGATGAACTCAAAGTGGGAGATGATTTTGCAGGTGCGGCGAAAGAATTTCTTGAATGGTGTGGTGATGACTATGAATTTATAACCTGGGGAAGTTCAGATCTTACAGAGTTTCAAAGGAATATGAAGCATTTCGGGGTTGAGAACAATTTTCCATTTCCATTTATGTATTATGATCTGCAGAAGTTATACAGCAAGGTATACTCAGATGGCAAGACAAGAAGAAGTCTTAAGATGGCTATTGAGGAGCTTGGTTTCAGCGAGGACGCAGAGTATCATTCAGCAATTAATGATGCTGTATACACGGCAAGGATATTCCAGCAGATGGATTTTGACAGCGTAAAGGTGTATGAGAGCATTGACACATACAGAATACCTAAAGATAGAAAAACTGAGATATATGCCAACTTTGGGACATATGAGAAATATATTTCAAGAGGTTTTAAGACAAGGGATAATGCAGCTGATGACAGGGTTGCAAGGTCGTGCAGGTGTTATATATGTGGCAGGTCTATGAAAAGACTTATAAAATGGTTTGCGACAACTTCAAAGACATATTATTCAGTATTTGTGTGTGAAGAGCATGGCACATTTAAGGGAAAGCTTAAGGTTAAACATAATGATAACGGATTGTATTATGATGTAAGAATTGTTAAGCAGACAGATGAAAAAGGGGTTGATAAGATAATAGACAAGCAGGTTAAGGAACGCGAACATAGAAGACGTAAGAGATTGGAAGAACACAAAAGAAAGAAATTACTTAAATAATATTCTATTATGTCTGCCGTGTAAAATAACTAATTAAATATAAATAAAAAAGGCAGTAATCTTAATTATATATAATGCTTTGAAGGAAAGGATATTTCTGGGAATTATATATAATTAAGATTACTGCCTTTTTGAATATGACAGGATATCTGTTGAATGAAATTGCTGCATCAACAGATGCTGCTATATAACTGCATATATTATAGCTGCCGCAATAACAAGCTGTATTATTGCAAATCTGAATACGACCTGTGCATCAGACCAGCTCTTGTTCTTTCTCATATGGTCGTGGATAGGTGTTCTTATATTCTGCATAATCTTTATATGAAGAAATCTCATAAATGAAACCTTAATAAGACCAAGTCCGCCATCAATTATAAGAACTATGGCAAGTGGAATGTAAAGCAGAGGGCTGTGTAACTTAAGAAAAGCAAATGCTATAAATATTCCTATTGCCCTTGAGCCTGCATCGCCCATAAGCAGCTTGCTAGGTGATGCGTTAAACCACAGATAACCAAGAATACATACTACCATAATAAGTATTGTGTGGCGGAATGAGCTTTCAATGTCAAATATCATAAATAATACATAGGCAGATGAAAGTGTAATTGCCGAAAGAGTTCCACATAAGCCGTCAACACCATCTGAGCAGTTAGTTACATTTATGCTGACCCATATTAATATAACGATGAGAACACCGTATATGATTGGGTTAAGTGTAACTGTAAGCTTAAAGAGTGATATGTCAAATGTGTTAGGATTATAGTGGAGATATGTAACTGCCGCCATAACCGCAATTACGAAATCTATAATACCTTTTTTAAGCTCGCCCCAAGGTGATGACGAAGCATCATCAAGGTAACCTGAGAGCATTGCTGCAAGTACAAGTATAAGATAAATGATTATCTCAGAACTTAAATTGACAAATATCATACAGGTTATTGTAAATACGAGGATAAATATAATTCCTGCTCCTCTTGGCTTGCCGACTGACTTTGAGCCATTAATTGCGTAAGCTCTGCCGCCATCACGGGGAAGGATATTTTTACCCATATATATAGCAAGGCACGTTATTGCAAATGCAAATATTATGCTGGCAAAAGTCACAACATTAATATAATTCGGACTTATCAGATAATAAATCATAATTATGAATTCTCCTTTGATTATTAATAGTTTTATGATAAATTCCTATAATTATGATGTCAAGTGAAAGATAGAAGTAATTAATTGGATTATCAAAATATATGAGAAATTTTATTATAAAAATGACCAATTGTCAAAAAATTAATAGTATTTAATTTAATGTTATGATAAAATAATGTTAATACAAAAGTATATGCGAAGTAATATTATTAATGTGGAAGGGCGGAGTAATATATGGCTGTGACAATTAATTATGAACAGATAAGAATAACTGAGTTAGACTCATATCTTTTTGGACAGGGAACACACTACGAGATATATAATAAAATGGGTGCACATATAGCGAAGAAAGATGGAAAGCCCGGAGTATATTTTGCGGTATGGGCACCAGCGGCGAAGGACGTGTACGTCATAGGTGAATTTAATGACTGGAAAGCCTATGGCTATGATATGAAGAAGATTTCAGATGGTGGAATATATGAGTTATTTATAGAGGGTGCTAAGGCTGGACAGATGTATAAGTACCTTATTATTTCACAGAGTGGTGAGGCTATTTACAAGGCTGACCCATATGCCAATGCGGCACAGTTAAGGCCAGAGACAGCATCAATTATTACTGACCTTAATGGATTTAAGTGGACAGACAGCGTATGGGTTGAACGTAAGAAGAAAGAGAACCATTTAAAGTCAGCAATGTCTATATATGAATGTCATCTTGGTTCGTGGAAGAAGCAGGAAGATGGTACAGAGGACGGTTATATGAATTACCGTGATATAGCACCAGACCTTGCCAAGTATGTATCAGATATGGGATATACACATATAGAGCTTATGGGAATTGCAGAGTATCCATATGACGGCTCGTGGGGTTATCAGGTTACAGGATATTATGCACCAACAGCAAGATACGGAAGTCCTAAGGATTTTATGTATTTTGTGGATTATATGCACAGCAAGAATATTGGTGTAATACTTGACTGGGTACCAGCACATTTTCCAAAAGATGCACATGGGCTTGCGAACTTTGACGGAAGCTGTGTATATGAATATGCAGATCCAAGAAAGGGCGAACACCCTGATTGGGGAACTAAGGTATTTGATTACAGCAAGAATGAGGTATCGAATTTCCTTATTGCCAATGGAATGTTCTGGGTTGATAAGTTCCATATTGATGGCTTAAGAGTAGATGCAGTTGCTTCTATGCTTTATCTTGACTACGGAAGGACAGAAGGCAACTGGGTTCCTAACCAGTATGGCGGTAATGGTAATCTTGAAGCTATGAGTTTCCTTAAGCATTTTAATAGTATGATGAGAAAGAGATTTCCACAAGCGGTTACAATTGCAGAAGAGTCTACAGCATGGCCAATGGTAAGTGGTGACCCTGATAACGGAGAATGTCTTGGATTTACATTCAAGTGGAATATGGGCTGGATGCACGATTTTCTTGAATATATGAAGCTTGACCCTTATTTTAGAAAGTTTAATCATGGTAAGATGACATTTTCTCTTATGTATGCTTACAGCGAGAATTTTATACTTGTATTATCGCACGATGAAGTTGTTCACCTGAAATGTTCTATGTTAGGCAAGATGCCTGGTGACAGAGAGGACAAGTTCGCTAATCTTAAGCTTGCATATGCTTATATGTGTGGACATCCGGGCAAGAAGCTTTTATTTATGGGACAGGAATTCGGACAGTGGAACGAGTGGAGTGAGAAGCGTTCTCTTGACTGGTATCTTCTTGAGGATGAGAGCCACAAGGAATTAAAGGATTTTACAAGTGCGTGCCTTAAGCTTAATAAGAATTACAGATGTTTATATGAAACTGATTATAATTCAGAAGGCTTTAGATGGATTAATGCCAATGACAAGGACAACAGTGTATTCTCATTTATAAGAATAAGTCCGGATAAGAAGAAGCATTTGTTATTCGTTCTTAATTTCACACCTGTTGAAAGGCCAAGTCATAGAATTGGAGTGCCAATTAAGGGCAAATATAAGCTTGTATTAGGTGATGATATGAAGAACCAGCAGAAGATAATTGCAAGTAAGAAGGGTGAGTGTGATGGCTATGGTGAGTCACTTCTTGTGGATTTACATAGGTATGGAATAGCTGTGTATGAGTTCAATGGTGATGTGGAAGCACACAAGCCTACAATAATATAATAATAATATAAGAGATATATAAGAGCAGTTTAAATAGCAGTCTGATATATAAGTCAGATATCAGGTTGGCAGGATTTAAGTGAAGCAGGTATATGGTATTGATGTAATTATTAATGTGGTTGATTACATTTATGCTGTAATCTGCTTCATTTTGCTTATTTTTTTGGTGGAAGTAACCGAAATATAATACAGGTTATTTTATAATCAGGCGATAGAATTATCTAAGCAGGATATATAGGCTGTTATTAGGAAATGGAATAACCGGCTGTAGATTAGCCGCAGATAATGTATGGAGGATAAATATGTCTGTATCAATATACGCAGGTAATTTTAACAAGGATAATAATGTTAAAGAAACATCTATTAATTATAAGGAAAATGTAAGCAACAGGACTAATGGTGTCAATGGGATATTTAATGGTGTTGTTATGTCAGAGGGACAGGATAACAGCAGGCTGGCAGATAACACATATGAGTCGTTATTAAAGGAAGCTGATGATGTAAAACAGCAGATTATGAATTCTGCAAGTACAGCACAGATAAGCTTCAAGGCACTTGTTAAAAAGCTTTCTGGTATGGAAGCAGTCGATATAGCAGGTGATGGATTTAATATAACAGATGCCTCTAAGGATGATATGGTATCAATTATTGATAAGATTAGAATTGAGCTTGCAATGCACTCAGACAGCTATGTTGCATATGGAACTGGCGTAAGCTCTGATGCAATTGAGAGTGTTGCAGGGGCAGGTGCAGCTAATGAATTAAAGCAGAGATTAAGCGGTGCTGGAATAAGCGTTGATGACGATACTGTGCAGCAGGTACAATCAGCACTTGATGAGGCGGCTTCAATAACAGAGCTTTCAGAGAGTGCTAAGTATTATATGATTGCCAATGATATTGCACCAACTATTGACGGAATATATAAGGCAGAAAATGCTGTCAGTACAAGACCGGCTAACAGCGGATATGAGATTTCATTTAAGGAATTTAATGCTATGCGTCCACAGATTGAGTCGCTTATGAATAAAGCCGGGCTTGAAGTGAACTTAAGAAACCTTAATAATGCACAGGATTTGATTAATAATAATATACCAGTCACAGAAAAGACTTTAAAATATAAAGCTGTTCTTGACGGACTTAATTTAAATGGTCTTGATACACAGGATGGACAGGATAGTGTATTATCAAAGATTGCTGACCAGCTTGCTATTGGTGAAGACCCTAAAGATACTCCACTTACAAACGATCCATCTATATGGGATAATGTAAAGAACGCAATAGTAACACTGGCTAATGCAAGCTATGATGATATTGTAAATGTTGTTTCATCTGGAAAAGCATTTACAATAGCAAGTCTGAAGGTCGTAATGCAGGTAGGCTGGAGTGAAACAGCAGAAAGCCGGCAGGCTGTTAACAATCAGATGACTGTTAATAACCAGATGTCAGGTGACTGGCAGGGTAATGTAAACAGTCAGATGTCAGGCGGCTGGCAGGGCAATGTTAATAACCAGTATGGTTATGTGCAGGATACGGGCTATAATCAGGGTGTATATAATAATCAGATGGGCGGTAATTATGCATACCAGCAGCCATATGGTTACAATGCACAGAAAGCTTATAACACACTTGTTGAGGCAAGGCTTTTACTTACAGCAGGTACAGGTGTAATTCTTGAAAAGAGTAATACATCACTTCTCTACACGCCTCTTGAACAGATTAACGAGCAGATTAAAGCTCTTGAAGCTAATGGAACATTATATGCTGGCAATACACAGATGTATAATGATGTCCTTGATGTAAGAAAGGCACTTTACGATATTGAGACTGCACCAGCACAGATGTATGAAAAGCTTATGAAGAGTGACCCATATAAGTTGAGTATTTCTATGGTATCAGGCATTGCGAGTGGAATGACAAGCCGTTATGCCAAGGCGATAGATACATATGAAACAACAGGCACTAAGGTAAGAGAAGACTTAGATGACTCTATTATTAAGGCTGTTAATAACAGTGCAGAGGGTATAATGGACGAACTCAATCTTGAGAATACTCAGGAGAACAGAGATGTTATTAAGCTTCTTGCTTCTAATAACATAGATATCAATAAGGAAAATGTTGAGAGGGCAAGAAGAATATATACAACCCTTAATAATCTTGTTGATAATATGAAGCCGGAAACTGTTGTTAAGATGATAGATGACGGAATCAACCCAATGAATACTGATATATGGACAGTTAATGATTATCTTAGCAGTATGAATCAGGGTGCTACTAAGGATAATGAGGAGAAATATTCAAAGTTCCTCTACAAGCTTGACAAGACAGGTGGAATTAACGAAACTAAGAAAAAGCAGTTCATCGGTATATACCAGATGATGAATATATTTACAAGAGATGCTGGTGTGTGTGCGGGTGCTCTTATGAAGCAGGGCAAAGAGATTACTATGGGTAATCTTATCAGTGCCTACACAAGCCGCAAGCACTCTGGAATAGATGTAACTATTGATGATTCAGTAGGTCTTGGAGATAAGGAAACTATCAGTTACTTTGAGTCATTATTTGCAAAGTCACAGAAGTTTATCACTCCTAATACATTGAAGAATTCGGACAATGAGTCACCAATTGAACATCAGAATGTTGAAGCATTTGCTAACGGACTTGCTGAACATTATGATGAAGCAGTGGAAAATGAACTTGACAGCAGTTACATAGAAGAAGTAACTAAGAAAGCAGAACAGGCTGATGCTGAGGTTGTAAGGGAGTTAAGAAGAGCTGGAATTAATGAGAACATTGGTAACATTAATGCGGTTAATGAACTTATGGCTACAGGACAGCTTATGGCTTACACAAGAAAGCACGGAAACCAGGGCAGTAAGTCAATATATGGAGAGAACATAATTGATAGCAATGACAAGCTTAAGGAAGTGTTAGACAGCAGGGATAAGCTTGAGGCTATGTATACTAACCTTGAAGAAGCTGCTGGTGATGAACTTGAGGAAGCTATAGAGAGCTCACTTACAGGAACTGCTGAAGACCCTGTTGATTATGATACATTTGAAGAATTAAGAATAAGCAACAGACAGATTAGATATATAAGCAATCTTGCAAGAAGAAATGATTACCGTGTCCCTTATGTTAAGAATGGACAGGCAGGTCTTATCAATCTTACATTTGTTGCAGATGATAATGACAAGGGAAAGATATCTATTAAGATGAATACAGCTTCGTGGGGTGAATTGTCAGTAGAGGCAAAGGTTACACAGTCAGACGTAAGTATGTATGTAAAGCAGGATTCAAGAATTGTGCTTTCCGAAGACAGAAGCATTTATAAGTATTTCCAGCAGATTGAGGGAGATCTTAAAGAACAGTTCGGTTATGACAATGTAAGAATTAATTGTGTAAGAGTTCCAGATGTTAAATATACTACATACGAGGACTCAGGGGCAAAGATTCCATCAGATCGTCTTTATAAGATCGCTTCAGCAATAACAGGAGTATTCTTTGGGGCATAAGAGCTGCTAAAGAATTACAGGATATGTCCGATATATAAAATGTATGATTTGACGAATTCAAAGGATAACGCCAGTAGATGTGGCGGGAATATAAAATCAGGAGAATAAAAGTATGAGAATTAATACTAACGTATCAGCCATTGTATCTAACAATGCGTTACAGAAGGCACAGGATGCACTTTCAAGCTCTATACAAAGACTTTCATCAGGATATAAGATTAACAGTTCAGCTGATGACCCGGCAGGCTGTGCTATTTCAGAGAAGATGAGAGTTCAGATAAGAGGTCTTGATCAGGCTAAGAATAATACAACAGATGGTATCTCTGTTATCAATACAGCAGAAGGTGCTATAGTAGAGATACAGTCTATGCTTACACGTCTTAAGGAACTTACAGTTCAGGCGGCTAACGATGTTAACTCTGATGATGAGCGTGAAGCTATCCAGCAGGAGATTGATAATGTTAATCAGGAAATAGACAGAATATCTGAGCAGACAGAATTCAATACACAGCCACTTATTAATGGTAATCTTTCAAGAAGAGTATATTCAGATTATCAGGGTGTGAACCAGCTTAAGATATCTGACAGTTTTACTGCTGGAATATATGGAGTTACAGTAACACAGGATGCAAGACAGGCAATAGCAGTAGGTGATACTATTACAATGTCAGGCACAGCTAAGGTAACTGCTGATCAGGCAGGAACAATATCTATTAATGGATATAACATTGATATTGTAGAAGGTGATACACTTGATACAATTATGGATAAGGTTATGGATGGTGCTAATATGGCGGGTGGAAGAGCATTTGCTGTATCAAGCCTTGCTAATGATACGAAGACTAACGGAAGTGATTATGCAGGATATAAGCCAGATACATCTTACACAGGCAACAGACTTGTTATAATGACAGAGCAGTATGGAAGAGATCAGCAGTTAGATGTAACATGCAGTAATAAAGACCTTGCTGCTATGCTTGGTATATCAGATGCTTACAATGAAGATGGTTCAGGCATACACGCAGAAGGTAGTGATGTTGTAGCTGAATTCGCTAATGAAGTTGATGATGCAGGCAACCCAACAGGTAAGAGAGTTGGATTTGAAGATTCAGCTATTATCTCAACCAAGGGTACTAAGATTACAGTTAAGGACGTTAATAATAAGGAATTCGTTATGGATGTTCCGGGTAATGTTGCAGGAACAACATTTAATGATACAACAGCAGCTAAGCAGAACGGAAAGTCACAGGCAGCAGGTGGAACAGCTACGGATATTAATCAGGAAGTGACTGATGTCGGAACTATGAGTATTCACGTTGGTGCTAATGAAAATCAGGTTATTGTTCTGGATATTCCTAAGATAACTACTTACACAATAGGTACAGATAATATCAATGTAATGACAAGCTACACAGCACAGCTTTCAATAGGGTATGTAGACGAAGCTATTAATTATGTCAACTCTGCACGTTCAAAGCTTGGTGCATATGAGAACAGATTTGACCATACTACTAAGAACCTTGAGGTTTCAAGTGAGAATGTTACTAAGGCTTTATCAGCTAAGATTGATACAGATATGGCTGAGGAGATGACAGAGTATACATCACAGACAGTTCTTACACAGGCAGCTACATCAATACTTTCACAGGCTAACCAAAGACCATCAGAAGTATTACAGCTTCTTCAGAACTAATCTGTCAGGGTGAATTGATTGGAGATGTGAGTATGGATAGAGAAGCTATTAAGACATATTCATATAGAATATCGCAGGCGACACGTTCAGAGCTTGTAGTAATAGTGTACGACATAATAAGAGATTATCTTAAAGATGCAGTGTCAACATCAGATAATGCAGTATTTAAAGAAAAACTACACATGGCTATGAGAGGTATAGACCAGCTTATAACAGGTCTTGATATGCAGTATGAGCTTTCAGGTAATCTTTATGTACTCTATAACTATATGAAAAGAACTCTTATCGGTGCACAGGTTTCATATGATAAAAATGTTGTCAATTCAATATACGATATGCTTGGACAGCTAAGACAGTCATTTTATGAAGTAAGCAGACAGGATAATTCAGCACCGCTTATGAAGAATACAGAAAAGGTGTATTCCGGACTTACATATTCTAAATATGGTGCAGGCAATGAAACAGCAAGTGATACGCTTATTAACAGAGGATATATGGTATAATGAGCACAAAAGTGCTCATCTTAAAAGTTCCTAACGGAACTTTATATGTGCTGAAAAGCTGCACAAATAATATAATTAATTAAAATAAAAAGGGTTACTGCTTTGACCAAAAGACATTCAGATAATGATTGTCTGGCTAGGGCAGTAACCCTTTTGTAGTATTTTGGTGATTTTCTAGAAACGGAGCTTGCGCTTAGAGTATTTACTACGTTTCTTAGAAAGTGAAGCATTGTTAATAATTGTAAATATAATAAGTATTACAGCTACAATTCCAGCTATAACCCATATATTAATCTTAATACAGCGTTTTGGTGATAACTGTGTTGAGTTGTTCTTGGCACTAAGGTATGGCAGAAGGCTTTCATTGGAATTATCACCGCCTGTTATGGAGAGTGTGGTAGAACCAACAACATTATCACCATAAAGATAATTAAGCTTAGCGGCAAGCCTGCCCTGCTCATTAGTTATATCGTAATTCTTATCAAGGCTCATTGTAACGCTTGAAGTTGAACCGCTGTTAGGAATTGTTATAAATGAGGCATTCATATTAAAGTTAAGTTTTGACTTATTAAATACATCTGATGAGTAGTAGTTATCAGTAGAGAATAACGAGCTTATCTGTGTGTCAGATGTAGTCGATTTCTTAAAGTTATTAAATCCCCAGTCAAATAATGAACGTGTATCTATAAATCTTGTAGAGTCATCTGGTGAACGGAATACAACGCATATAAGCCTCATTCCATCTTTTTCAGCAAATGTTACCAGAGTCATTAAAGATTCATCAGTAAATCCGGTCTTTCCACCTTTGCAGTATTCATAGTAGAACTCGCGTCCTTTAAGCATCTTATGACGGTGTTTTATTGTTCTGGGTGTAGATGTTACATTAGTGGCAGGAATTGTATAGCTTGAGGAAGTTGAGTCAATGTTTACAAACGAAGCGTTGTTATAACAGCCTCGTGCAATCATAGCCATATCGTAAGCACTTGTGTAGTGGTTAGGATTGTAAAGGCCACTGGCATTAGCAAAATGTGTTTCAATTGCACCAAGCTCACGAGCTTTATTATTCATCATATCCACAAACGCATCTATTGAGCCAGCGACTTTCTCAGCAAGTGCATATGCAACTTCATTGGCTGAATACAGAAGAAGTGCATATAAGGCCTGTTCAACAGTAAGTTCTTCCCCGGCCTTCATACCAAGGTTGGCATCTTCAATCGGATTAATTGAATTAGCTGCGGCAGTAGAAAATGTAAGTGTATCACTGAGATTACAGTTCTCAATAGTAAGAAGTCCTGTAAGGATTTTAGTTGTTGAAGCTGGATAGCACTTACGGTGTGCATCTTTTTCGTATAGTATAGAGCCTGTATCTGCATCGACTAATATTGCACTCTCACAGGTAATATCCGGAGCCTGTGGCCACGAAACAGAAGTGTCTGTTGATACCTCGTTAGATATAACAGAACTCTTGGCAGCAGTTGTTCCATTAGATATAACATAGCTGCTGGCGGCAGTTGTTCCGCTTGTTATTCCAGCTGCAAAAGCTGGTGTTACAGATGTTGCCACAATTGCTGTACAGGTAATAATGCTTGCAGTTCTTACAAGGCATTTTCTGAATTTATTAAATAGAACTGAACACTTATTAACAGAGTGTTTCGTTGTTTTATTAGAATTATTAAACATTACAATCTCCCATCGTTAATGATATTATGAAGTAAGTGTTAAAGGCACAAAATGCCATTTATTATACTGATATGTTCATATTATACATATTTGCTTGTAATATTAACATATTTATTAAGATTATGAAACTAAATTTGCAGGCGAATATTTAAAGCTGTGTGGAATGGGATTTTGGTGATGTTTTAATTTACCTTTGACATACTTATTATATTAAAGTAAAATATCTTGGTTTGATGTTATAAAAATGGTTGTAAGCTTATACAGTATAAAGAATGAATGGAGATTATTATGAGATTAAGAAATGTACCGGGTGCAAGAGAAGTTATGGTTGAGAACGAATATGTATTCACGGAACCAGAGGGAATGTGCGGAACCTGGAAAGAGGTATTTGGAAATGATAACCCTATACATATAGAGATTGGAATGGGAAAGGGAACATTTATAACAACTCTTGCAGGGATGAATCCAGATATTAATTATGTTGGAATAGAGAAGTATTCAAGCGTACTATTAAGAGCAGTTGAGAAGCAGGACGAATTACAGCTTCCTAACTTAAGATTTATAAGAATGGATGCAGAGAATATTAATGAAGTGTTTGGTGTTGATGAAGTAGATAGAATATATCTTAATTTCTCAGACCCATGGCCAAAGGACAGACATGCTAAGAGAAGACTTACATCAAGACAGTTCTTTGCAAGATATGACAAAATGCTTAAAAAAGAGGGCAGGGTTGAATTCAAGACAGACAATAGGGTGTTGTTTGACTTTTCAGTTGAGGAAGTAAAGGAAGCTGGCTGGAATCTTGTAGAGTGTACTTATGACCTTCACAGTGACGAAAGGCTTAATGAAGGAAATGTTATGACAGAATACGAGAAGAAATTCTCAGATATGGGAAATCCTATATGCAAGCTTATTGCAGACAGATAAGATAGATTGAATTATTAATACATATCAGGCCGTTAATAAAATAGATTAAAATGTTATTGTAAGATAATTAAATGTATTAGTATCACATATGACTTTGTTGAATATTATATAGTAGAAACGTTTTTAACTAATATTTTAAGAATATATCATATTCAGGAAAGGAAATGGTATGGGATATCACAGACATTGTAACAGGTGTAATCCGATTAACAGACTTAATGAGTACATTTATTACCACAATAGATTAAACCGCAGGATTGTGCGTTTTAAGAGGTCGTGGGATGAAATATATAAAATAATAAATGGCTGCTGACCTTAAGATATATGTACTGGTAATACTGAAAAAATCAGTAATAAAGGTACATATCAAGGTCAGCAGCCATAATTTTTTGATTCTACATTTCATCGGGTGAGTCGTAAGGCTGGACACTGATATTACGTTTTTTGAGGAAATGTTCAACTACAAGGTTCGTAATATAGCATATAACTGCCATAACAGGAACACCGAGGAACATTCCTAATACGCCGAAAAGTGCTCCACCCACAACAATTGCGAATATAACCCACAGAGGCTTAAGTCCTGTGCTTTCGCCAAGTATCTTAGGACCAAGGAAAAGTCCGTCAAACTGTTGTATAACAAGTATCAGGATTGCAAAGAATATAACCTGGATAGGATTTACAATAACAATTATGATACCACCCATAACACCACCGATGTAAGGTCCAAAGTAAGGAATCATATTAGTAATTCCAACGATAACGCTTATAAGTACCGTGTAAGGGAACTTGAATATAGTCATACATATAAAGCAGATGATACCGATTATTAATGAGTCAAGTGCCTTGCCATACATAAATTTTAAGAAAATAGTACCACTTTCCCTGCATATCTTTCTTGTAGTATCAGCCGCATTTTTCGGAAATACAGCATAAAGCACACGCTTAAAATTGTAGAATATATTCTTGTGGTCAGATATCATATACACAGAAACCATAATTGCAATTATGAGGTTGACCAGTCCCTTAACAATAGCCATAGATGTATTAACTACATATGGGAGCAGATTGGTAAGCATATCTGTAAGATATGATATAACCTTAGGGTAAAGGTTGTTTAATTGTTCATTAATGACTGCATAATCAATAAATCCCAGGTCAGCGTGTTTATCTTCAAATGAATTAACAAGGCCAGTGATATTGTTGTACCACACTGGAAGCTTGTCCACGATATCGGTAATGCTTGTATACAATTGAGGAATTATAAATACCATAAGGATTGTAATAATTCCGATTGCAATAATGTAAGTTATAAGTATCGAAAGATATTTAGAAAGCTTGTCCGACTTCAAATGGCATTTTTCCTTGAACAAATGTCTGTAGAAAAATCTTACAAGTGGGTATAATATAAATGCTATGAACGCACCAATTACAAATGGTGATATAACATTAAAAATGTATTTGATAATATTGTGTTATTAACCCCGCCAATAAGCTTGAATATAAGTATTGCACCAAGGACAAATAAGAGTCCGTATATTACAATAGTAAAATATCTGCTGTTGGGCTGGAACTTATTCTTGTATACAATGTGGTTGTCACCAGCGGAGTTATTATTATCAGGTGAATTAAAATAGCTTGTATCGTTATTATTGTCTTTATCCATACAAATCCTCGCAATCTTATTTAATTAAGGATATATCAAGAATATTGTACTCCATATAAGCGGTTAAAAAAACCCCATAATAGTTAAATATTATTAAAAATAATAAAAAAATGCGTTATGGTTATACGACTGGTTCCAGTGCAACGGCAGCAGCAAAAGCAGCAGTTAAAATAGCAGTTGATCTTGTAAAAGAAGGATTAATAACAAAAGAAGAGGCTCTTTTATCGGTAGATGCAAGTACACTTTCACAATTACTTCATAAATCATTTGATGAAGAAGATTTAAAAACAAAAACACCTATTGGAAAAGGCTTAGCAGCATCCCCTGGTGCAGGAGTAGGTAAAATATACTTTAATTCTAAAGATTTAAAAGATGAAGATTCTATTTTAGTTAGACTTGAAACATCGCCAGAAGATATTGAAGGAATGAAAAAAGCAGTACCTAACCTAGCGAAGCACCTAAAAATAGATCCGGCATACAATCCGGCATACCCGGACAATCCGGATACTTTCCACTGGAACAATTCACCTTTTACAGAGATAGAGAAGCCGGATGGTAACTGATATGTATATAAACTGATATAGTATATGAAAAATAAAAACATACTTGCCCTATGTGTAGCAGTACCTCTGTTTATCGCATGCACTCCTGCCAAACAAACCGGAAAAGACTTCCAATGGGGAGAACTTCCGCAACAGCCTGATTTATCATGGGTTGACAGTGTCGGTAGTCGGCAAGAACCTATCAATCATATAACCCTATCTGCCAATTCTTTAGGTGCGGTAGCAGACAGTACTGTACTCAGTACAACAGCTATACAAAAAGCAATCGACAGTTGTGCCGTCTCCGGCGGGGAAACCGTCACTCTCCAACCGGGATATTACCAGACAGGGGCACTCTTTATCAAAAGCGGAGTAAACCTCCATTTGGACAAGGGTGTGACTTTACTGGCCAGTCCTCAAATTCACCATTATCCGGAATTCCGTTCAAGAGTTGCAGGAATCGAAATGACATGGCCATCGGCAGTTATCAATATCATAGATGAGAAAAACGCATCTATCAGCGGAGAAGGGACACTGGACTGTCGGGGAAAGGTATTTTGGGATAAATATTGGGAAATGAGGAAAGAATATGAGGCGAAAGGACTGCGTTGGATTGTCGACTATGACTGCAAACGTGTACGGGGAATCCTCGTTGAACGCAGCTCGGATATCACATTAAGCGGATTCACTTTAATGCGTACCG
>ENA-ORTI01001619-ORTI01001619.1-human-gut-metagenome-genome-assembly--contig:-NODE-1619-length-22381-cov-9.716743_pt1 | contig 22381 bp, 10 predicted proteins | sample MGYA00242071_ERZ509191 | MGnify/ENA primary metagenome ERZ509191 (study PRJEB26280, sample SAMEA2338832) | human gut metagenome | biome: human gut; feature: human-associated habitat; material: faeces...
TTCGTCGCATTCTCTGTCGTCGGCACGCTCGTCGGATTCGGCGGATTCGTCGCATTCTCTGTCGTCGGCACGCTCGTCGGATTCGGCGGATTCGTCGCATCCCCTGCCGTCGGCACGCTCGTCGGTTTCGGCGGGTTCGTCGCAGGATTCGCCGTCGGCGCGCTCGTCGGTTTCGGCGGATTCGTCGCAGGATTCGCCGTTGCGGGCGCATCCGTCACAGGGGTGTTCGTGGCGGTTACGTCATCACGCGGAAAGTCAGTCGGCAGTGCGTCAGTTACAGCGGGCGTGGATGCTGCCGGGTTATCCGCCGCAGTGGCATCCGCCGTCGGCGCGTCGGTTATCGGCGCATCCGTCGCGGGTGTGTCCGTCGGCATCATCGTCGCGGTGACTACGGGCGGTGCGGCGGTCTGCTGCGATTCCATCTGCCGCTGAATGCGAATCTGCTCCAGCGCCATCAGCGCATCATCCGACTCCTGCTGCGCGCGGCTGGCATCCCACTGGTTGTAGCCCACCAGCGCCAGTGCCGCCAAAATCAGCACCAGCCCCAGCGTCATCAGCAAATTGCCCTTACGGTTCTTCATGCTCTTGGCTCCATTTCCGGTGCAGAATCCAGCCAATGACGAACAGAATCATGCCCGCACCCGCCAGAATCGGCACCGGCCACCACAGTTGCCCCGTTTCGGGAATCGGGGCGGTCGGGGTCGGCGTGACCGTGCGGCGGTTGGTAATCACATACACGCCGTTTTCGATGGAATATTCCGGCTCATAGTACACATCAGACCCCAGAATCTCGTTGAGGGTGTACACATGGTCAGCCGGCAAATCCTTGAAGATATGATGCCAGTTGTTTTCGCTGTTCAGAATCACCGTGTCGATATGCTGACCGTCCTGCATCAGATGAATTTCAATCTGCACAGGGCGATATGTGCCGCGGTTGTCGTCGTCCCACACCTTGACGCACTCAAGGTCAATCAGCGCGGGTGAACGTTCCAGCTTGATGGTGGAGAGGACATCGTACTGCCACTCGTCGTCCACATTGCGCGTCGGCACAGAGGTCAGGAAGGACTGGAAGCTGTACGCCCAGCCGCCGATGATGACCGGCGTGCCAGAAACAAGGTACAGACCGGGGTTCAGACCCGTAAATGTTACTCTGCCATTTTCGTCCGTCGTGCCGGTGAAATCAGGCGTTTCGGACGCGGTGAGGGCTTTCATCGCTTCGGACGCGGCTGCCCAGTCCGCCGCATTCTTCAGCGCGTTAATGTCGATATTCAGGGTGCTGTACGGGCTGCGCAGGGCGAACCGAGCGTCCGCATCCATGTCCGCCACCTGATACAGCTGGAAGGTCACGCCGGGCAGGTGCGCATCATCCTCGTTGTCATCCGCCTGAATGGCGAACGTCAAGGGGTGCGTCAAATCCACCCGTTCAAAGGCAAGCGCGCAGGGCGCAAGCAGAAGGCAGCACAATGCTGTCAGCAGGACAAGCGCCAGCAGGCGCGAGGGTTTGCGGCTCATCACGACCGCTCAGCTCCTTTCCGCTTCTTGTGTTTCGGGCTGGTCGTTACCAGCATGAGAATGAGGAGAATCAGCAGCATCGGCGCGGCAACAATCGGCGCGACGATGTAGGGGTCAATCACGAGTGCGTCCGCGGAGATGCGCACGGATAGCTGCGCAAGCGACGTTTCGACCCGGTGTCCGCGGACAAGCAGCCGGTGCGAGTTAATGCCGTAGGGCGTGCAGGTGACGAGCGTGCACAAATCCATGCCGTCATAGATTTGCAGTGCGCTGACGTCATGCGGCTCAACAATGAGAATTTGGTCGATTTCATAGGTCAGCACCTTGTCCAGCACGCGGAGGGTGAAGGTATCGCCGTAGGTGAGCTGGTCAAGGTTGGTAAAGAGCTTGGCGGAGGGCAGCCCTCGATGCGCCGAGAAGGCGGAATGCGTCCCCGGTTCGCCAGTCGGCAGGCTTGTGCCCTCAATGTGACCGACGGCGACCTGAAGCACGTTGGCGTTCGTAGAGTGATACAGCGGCAGCGTCACGGCAATCTGCGGAATCTCAATCACCCCGATGATGCCCGAACCGCCGACATTCATCACCGCGTCGTACTCCTCGCGTTCCTCGTCGGTCATGATCAAGCGATCAACGGTGGACTGTGCGCGGAGTTTTTCGTTATAAGCGTTTGCCGCCGCCCAATCCGCCTCGTAATCCTTCTTGGACTCCTGCTCCACCGCCGTGTTGTAGGTGGCTACGGCACGCGACTGGTGGAAGGAATTGTAGAAATCCGACACGGACGGGTACAGAAGGAGCGCCAGACCCACAAACAGCACCACAAACAGCAAAATGGTTGTCATATTGCGCTTCATGAGCCGCCTCCTTTCTGCAAACATGCTCCATTATTTCCACTTGGGAATGCCGGGCGGCGGCATTGCGCGCACCGCCCGGCAGGGGTTTCATCAGAACATGGGGATGTTCAACGAATTGCGGGAGAGAAATTAGATTTCGTCCGCTTCGGCCTTGCGGCGAACGATGAGGATGAGCGCCGCGCCCACGAACATCATGCCGCCCAGCACGTAGAAGATGGTCGTGCCGATGCCGCCGGTTTCAGGCAGGGTCGCGCCGGACTTGTTGACAAGCTTGTTGTTCATCGTAGAAGCCGCCGTGAGTTCCATGGATGCGCTTGCGCCGCCAGCAGCTTCCTTGTGGTCTGCCGAAATCGTGATGGTGACAGGATCCAGCGGATTATAGGTAGCAGGAACCGTGGTTTCCTTCAACGTGTACGTGCCGTGATCCAGACCGATGATGTTGAACTTACCATTGGCTGTCGTAATCATTTCATTGTTTTTGACATCCACATAGGTATCATTCGGCTTCGTGGTGCCTGCGACAATGTAATTGCCATCGGCATCCTTCCACAGCGGAACAACACGGTCATTTTGATCATAAAGCGTGAAGCCAGCGCCTTCCAGTTCGTTGCCTGCCTCAGCCGTGTTCGCATACTTCGTGTTGTTCACAACATAGGTGAAGAGCCACACATGGTCTTCCGGCGTTTTGCCCATGCCATCAGCATTGGGGTTGTTGGAGTATTCCAAATCGACGCTGTTCTTGTTGTCCGTGCTGTTGGCGCTCGCGTTGAAGACCTGCGCTTCTTCGTTCAGATACGCCGTGTAAACGACCTCAACCGTAATCTTGTCCGTAACAAGGATGCTGGTGTTTTCTTTCATCACCTTTTTCAGGTCTTCGATTGTGAGCGTCCAAGACGGCTTATCCTGATTTTCACCAACCTTGCCTGCGCCCTTCTGACCAGCCGTTGCAGTGCAAACATAATCGGTATCTTTCAGTGCGATGCCGTTCACCTTCACAGAATCAATCTGAACGAAGGTAATGCCCTTGGACATGGTGTCGTTGAAGACCAGCTTGTACGTCGGATAGTCATTATAATCCGCATTGACCGGAATGGTTGCGACCAGACGGAACTTGAAGTTCTCAAACAGCGCATGGTCGGCACTCTCGCCCCAGCCTTCCGGATTCACTTCTCCGCCGTTCTTTTCGGCATCGCCAACTTCGTCCTGCACCTGCTTGTCCACAGAGGGCTTTTCAGACTTTGCAGTCGCAACGATGTCCTGATCCAGCACCTTTACAATCAGCAGCGTGGCAGCGCCGTCCTTGCCTTCCAGCTTTGCCTGATTGTCCCGCACAAGGTAATAGCCGGGGGTCAGCTTCTTGCTCGTGCCGGGGGCTGCTTTGGTGGAAGCGAACGTATCAACCGGAGTGGAGTCAGCATTCCAGTACTTCGTGATTTCAGCCAGCTTTTCCTGATTCGTGCCCGAAACAGCTTTCAGAGCATCCAGAACAGCGTCCGGAACAGGGTCGCCAGTCCTGACCGCATCAGTATCGTTCTTGGCATTTGTGCCCCACTTGACGCTCGTCAGCACCTTTACTCCTGCATTTGTTTCAACATCAGCAGTGAAAATCTGGTACACTTGGTATTCGTGATCCACATCGTCCTTCGGGTTTACCGTAATCGTAAAGCCTTCCGCGCCCGTAGACGGATTTTCCACTTCCGTTGCGCCTGCGACAGTGACCATGCTCAGCACGAGCATCATGGCCAGCAGAATTGCCCAAAACTTTTTCATGGTTTTTCTCCTTTTCGTTGTCGTTTTTCATTCATTGGGAAACGTTTTTCGGGGATTACCGGGGTTGCCTACGTCGGGAGGTCTCCTGACGTATAGCTGCTATGCTTTTTTCATTCCTCCTCCCGTCGTTTTTTTCCCCATGTTTATACAAGGGCTTTCGCCCGCGTATACGGATTGAGCTGCCCCGGAAGGGGGCTGCCGACTGCTCAGCAGCCTTCCCTCCGGCGTTTGATTTCCTGCCCCAGCAGCAATGCCGCCGCTGCCATCAGCAGCAGACCGCCCGCCGTGTACGGCAGTGTGCCGATGCCGCCCGTCTCGGGCAGCGTGTAGGTAATGGGTGTGTTCGTAATCTGGAAGACGCGATTTTCGCTGTTCGCGGGAATCGGCGCGGTGTTCGTGGCGTTCGGGTCGTCCGTCACCAGCTGCCAGCCGCTGCCCACCGGGGTCTGCTCTTTGGCGTAGTAGCGGTAGATGTTGCCACCCGCGTCATACGCCGGGAGATTGTACCACTTGTAGCCCCACCAGATGTTCTTGCTGCCTTCCGGCGCGGTGTATTCAACCACTTCGCCAAACTGCCAGCCATCCAGATTCTTCGTGACGACCTTCCCCGCTTCCGCGTCCCAGCCAAGGGTAACGGTCGCGATGATCTTGTCGCCGTCCGCCGCCGCTTCCGCGGTGGTCTGCTTGAGCGTCAGCGTGATGTCCGGGAGGTTCGCGGGATTCAGCGTGAACTGATTGTCCAGCGACGTCCAGACCTTGCGGGCGCTGACGTCGGTCAGGGTGTTGGTGACGGTGAGTGTCTTGACGTTCAGGTTGATTTCCGGCCGTTCGCCGTTCGTCGGGGCAGAAGCCGAATGGACTTCGTTGCCTTCCGCGTCCACTTCCTTGACGTAGTAGTACCATTCGCCGTTTGCGCCTGTATCCTTGTCGAACCAGTAGCGCGGCAGGCGGGTCAGCGTCAGCGTTGCGGCGTCGGTCGGCGTATTCGTGCCGACCGTCAGCTTCACGGTGCCGTCCGGCAAGATCGTCGCGTCCATGTTCGCTTCCAGCGCGCCCAGCAAGGGCGTGTAGCGTTCGTGTTGGGGAAGACCAGCGCCGTCACGCTTTTCGCGCCAGATTTGCAGGTACACGACGGTATTGCGGACATTCAGCGGCAGTTCGCTTCCGCTGCCTACGGGGAAATACGCCTGCTTGAACTGTTTGGTGATTTTCAGCTTCGTCGGCGTGTTGGTAATTGTGCCGATTTCGTTGAAGCCCAGCTCCAGCTTGCCGTCCGGCAGGTTGTTCAGGTAGCCCGCCAGCTCCACTTCGCGGATGATGAAGGACGCACTGTTGTAGCCCGGCAGATTCCGGATGGTCACGCGCCACGGTTCATCCGCCTTCGCCAGCCCCGACACATGTAGGTAGGGCGCGCCGTTAATCTGCACCAGCTCCGCCGTGAGCGAACTCGGCGTGCAGATAACGTTCTTCAGGCTGAAGTAGCTCTTTTCCAGCAGGTTTTCCGTTTTCCACTGCGTGGAGTAGAGTTCCTGATACTTCATCATGACTTCAAGGTAGATGTCCTGCATCATGCCCTCTTCGCCGAACGAGTCCGCGTCCGCCCATTGCTTGACAATGCTGATGCTCTTGGGCACGTTGGTGATGGTCACGTTGTTTTCCGTCGTATCCTTGAAGGTGATGTAGAGAATCGAGCCGACGAGTTCGCTTTCATCCGCCGTCATCACCGGCGTGTAGCGGTCCAGCGTGTCGTTGCCGACGCTCGTGTTTTCGAGGATGTAATAGCGGTACTTGCGCAGGCTGCCGTCGGGATTGAGGGTCGTGTCGTACAACGGCAGGTTGTCGATGGTCAGCTTCCAGCCGTTTTCCGCCGACAGGACGTAATTCTGCTGGAAGGGGTCATAGGACCAGTTGTAGTGCACCACGCCATCCGAATCCGTCCAGTTTTCGCCCCAGACGTTGCGTAAGAGCGAAATCGACACCTGCTTGATGTCCAGCGGGTTCTGTGCGCCGTCGTACTCCACTTCTTCCGCCCACTGCTTCACAATGTTGAGCTTGCCGGTCTGCACGTTGGTGATGGTCGCGCTTGCGTCCGCGATGGTGACTAAGAAGCTTCCTTCCATTTGTGACGAAGAGGCTTTGAACGCATCCTTTGCCTTGATTGGCTCGCCAGCCGAATTGAGTTCAAGGACGTCGCCCACTTCTTTCGGCCAGTTCGCCGAGAAGGTGTAACTGGGGAGCGTACCGTTCACAGGGGCTTCCGTCAACTCATAGGTGTAAACATACGCCGTGTGAATAGAGCCGTCCGGATTATACTCAACATAGTACGCTTGCAGCGGTTGCGTTGTCGTCCAGTTTCCATTCGCATCCGGCATTATTTCAACGGTACTCGGATTGGGGTCGTAAGTTATCCACCCTTTTGTTTTATCCCATGAATGCGTTGTCTCAGTCAAGTTGAGCGTAACCTTTTCCGGCTTCTCGTTGACATTGACCCATTCTTTCGTCAAATTGAGGTTGAGATTTCCCACTTCATACCCCGGCAGGTTCCTCGCGTGGATGTTCGCCGTTCCGCCGTCTGCAGGCTGGTTCACCGCACCGGTTGTTTTCTTGACAAGCGTAGCGTCGCCTGTGTAGCTCACCTGATACAGATACGGGTTTAGCGCACCATTAATCGTTTCGTACCCCTCTACGATGTAATAGTAGTACGGCTTCTTCTGCGCTTCGCCGTTCTCATTCACCGTAAAGTAGTACTTCGGCAGGTTGTTGAACTCCCAGACCGGTTCTTCGCCGCCCTCCGTCCAGTTTTTCGTGACGTAGGTGTACTGCTGATCAGCCGTCTTGATGGGATTGCCATTTCTGTCAAAGGTGAGCTGCTTTTTCGCCTGAATCAAGCAGAACGTCAGCTCATCCCTGTCGCGGAAGCGCGCCCAAGTCTTGTCCACCTTGACGTTGAACCGCTCGACGTAGTAGTTCTTTTCGGTCACTTCCGGGAGCGTGTCCGTCAGCGGCTGACGATAAATCTCCTTGATATCGGTCAGTGCCGCGTCTGTGAAGTAGTCGCTCGGCTGCTTCGGGAAGTCCGCAGGCAGATGCTGCGTGCCGAAGTAGCCGTCAATCGCCGCTTCCGACACCTCGTAGGTGTACGCCCACGCGGATTTCACCGTGCCGTCGGCGTTGTATTGCGCATAAACCGACTGCGTTTCGTTCCAGTCTGCCCAAAGCGCCGTATACGTTGCTGTGGTGTCCAGCTCGATTGTCTTTGCGGTGGGCGTTTCCGCTGTCCAGCCCGTATCCGGGGCATAGACATGGCGGGTGCGCGTCACGGTAATCTTCGCCTTCGTGCCTTCCGGCGTGGGCTTGTCCGCGGGATTGCCGGAAGCGTCCAGCCACTGCTTCGCCACGTTGAAGCGGTACAGACCTTCCTTCTCGCTCGTCAGCTTGTTGTTCGTCACGGTGACGGTGGTGCTGGTGTTCGCATCGCCCTCCGTCGTCACGAAACCGTCCGCCGGGCTATAGCTGACGCTGAACGGGAGGGTGGCTTCGTTTTGGTACTTGACCTCCTCCACCTTGTAGCGGTAGCTTTGCCTGATGGGCTGATTCTGCTCGTCGAAGCCCGTCACAGCGTACTTCGGGAAGGTGCCGAACACGACCTTGCTTGTGTTCAGGCTGCTGATGCTCATGACCCTCGTGACCGCCTGGAAGCTGTCATCCGCGACCCACGCGCCGTTCTCCTGCTTTTCGCGGGTCAGGCGGAAGGTCAGCGTATCCTGCATGTTTTCAGGCTTCGCGCCTTCACCCCAGCGCTTCTCGGCTTCGATGGTCAGCTTCGCGATCTCGTAGTTCCGCAGCATCGCCGTGCCGCGTGCATTCTGCGCGTCCGCCTTCGGATTGGCGGGCTTCCCGTCCGTGAAGTACTCGCTCGGGTGCTGCGGGAGACCGCTGTATGCCAGCTGGCAGTAGAAGCCGCTCGGCACGTTCAGTTCCCGGAGGCTGTAGGTGTAGGCACGGGCGTTTTGGACAACGCCGTTTTCCATGGCGACCGTGTAGGTTTCCAGCCCCTCGAACTTGGCGCTCCATTTGTTCGCTTCTGCCAGCGTGACCGTGTCGCGGCGTTCCGTGCTGCCCTTCGTCCACGCGCCGTTGACGTAATCCCAGCGCGTCTTGTAGAGCGCGACCTGTACGCCGCCGAATTCCTCGGTAATCGTGTGCTTTGTGCCATCCGGCGCGTACCATTCCTTGGACAAGTCGATGCTGATTTCGCCGTACTTGTCCTCCGGGCGGTAGACGTTGGTCAGCGTCGCCGTGACCGTGCCGGTGGTTTTGCTGGCGTTCGGGTCGATGGTGTAGGTGATGCCGGATGTGGTGTAGCTCGGCACTTTGCCCTCGACGATGTAGTAAATGTAGTAGAGCTTGTTGCCGTTCGCGTCCGCGCCGGTGGATTCCAGCTGCGACCACTGGGTGTGCCAGCCGTTCGCTGCCGTCAGCGTAGCCTCGCGACCGCCGTAAGCGTCGTCCGGGTGCTGGCGAATTTTTGCCCACTGCGCATCGGTGAACTGCGTGACCTGCGTCGGCACTTCGTCAACCGGCGTACCTTCCGGGGTCATCGTGATGCTCACGTTGTTATAGTAGCGACCGTCCTGCCATTTCCCTTCCCAGTTTTTCCACTGCAAGCAGAAAATTACTTTTTTCTGATGCGTCATCTTGGTGGTGTAAACGAACTGTTTTCTCGACGTATCTTGCGGTTCCAAGACCACTTCTCTTCCGTCTACGCGAGCCACAATACGCGCAGCGTTGTCAAGTGCGCCATCAAGCAGGTTCAGCGTTAGCGTAACGTCCTGATTCTCCGGGAACTGCTGCGCAACCTTCGTGCTATTGTTGACCATTTCCGCAGACAGGATGCATTGCGGATTCTGCGTTGCACCCGTGTCCAGCACATCGGTATACTGTTCCTGCGTCAGCGCATAGCGACGAAGCATCACGAGGACGCTGGCAGGGCGCGCATTCTCATGGGCGTCGTCGCCAGCCCAGTTCTTCTGCACCTCCATGTCGTGGCGGTCCTTGCTGTTCTTCACCTGAACGTTGATGCTCGCAGAGCCGTTGACGGTGTGCGGTCCATCCACCACGCCTTTGATGCCGGAAGCAGTCATGAGCTCCTGCAGCCGACTCTTCGAAATCGTGCCGAAGTTGCCATTGTTGAGACCGTCCGGGTATCTCGCCGGGTGTTCTTCGGTATCGTCCGCTCTCGGAACGATGTGGAAGACGACCAGCGGGCGATCCTCCAGCACGAGGTGGTACGGCTCGACTGCCTTCGTTTCCGCCAGCATGTACGCGACGTTCGGGTCGAGCGGACGCTCGTTCAGCTTCTCCGAATTGTATTGGTAAGTAATCATACCGCTTTGATCCGTGTAGACCTTACCATTTTCGCCGCCAACCGCCTCGAACTTGTTGGTTTCCGTGTTCCATGCGTAGAGGGTGAACTCCGTCCCCGGCAGCAGCAGCGAGGTGTTCGCGCTGTCCACCTTGCGGATGACCAGATTGTTGTGGATGTAGCCGCCGCCCTGACTGAAGTAGTCGTTATTGCTGTTGTTCAGTTCGGTACTTGAGCCGTCTTTTCCTTCCAGGTTTGCGTGGTTTCTCAACGCCGGACTGATGCCCTTGTGGTTCACGTCGTTGAAGTTGTACTCGTTCGTCACCTCAGGCGGCAGCAGAATGTTCTCCTGCGCCGTGTATTCCAGAATCAGCGCCTTGCCATCCGGAACGGTGACGGTCATGTTCAGCTTCCGCGTTTGTGCCGTCGAGCCGGCAAAACTCGGCGTTCCCTGCGCGGGATACTGGTAGTTGGAAGTGCCCTCCTCCGTTTCCGTGAACTCCATCTTCCAGAGATACTTCTCTATCTCTGCGCCGCGCACCAGATGACCATTGCCGCTTTCATCAACGTCCAGAATCGGATTGCCGTTTTCATCCTTCAACGCCTCATAGAGCCTGAAGGAACCTTCATCCAGCGTGACGTCTCGCAGATAGATGTATCTATTGGGCCAGTCACCGCAGAAATCCACCACGCCATAGCTCAGCTTATCCGTCAGCGTGAGCGTGCTGGATGCCGGATTCAGCTCCGCGCCGGCCTGGTTGATGTCGATGGTGTAGGTGATTCGCGCCTGCTGGTCGCCGCCCTTGACGCTGTAGCCCTTCTGGACGTTCACCGCCTCGACCGTCTCTTCCTCGTAGGTCAGCTCGGTCTTCTGCTCCTTGTGATAGAGCGCCGCGTCGTATCTCACGTCCAGCTGGTTGTTCAGTACGCCCAGCTCCAGCTTGCCGTTCACCGCATTCGCCAAGAAATCGTCGGCAATCTTGCAGTGAACCTTGACGGTCATATCCGCCTTGCCGTTGAGGACCGTTTCCGGACCGCCGGTATTCTCATTCGGCTTCATGGAGATGTTGATTCTCTGCTGCTGCTGTGCGCCTTCGCCCACCGTCGTCAAATCAGCCTTGATGGAAATGCGCTGCTCGCCCCACTCGTTGCTGACCTCATAGCCATCCGGAATCGTACCGGCATTGTCCAGCTTCTTATTGACAACGGTCATCTTCGTGCTGTCCGTTTCGCTAAGAATCAGCCTCGAGCCGCCGTATTCGATGTAATCCACCACAATGTGCGGCGGGAGCGTTTCGGTCAGGGTGATTTCGTCGTGCGCCACGCCATCATTGCGCAGGAGGATGGTCCAGTACAGCTCGTTCTCATGGATGATCTGTCCGTTCAAATCGCCAACGCCATGGTTGCCGAACTTCTTCTCCACCAGGTCATTCGGGGCAGCCTTGTACCACGCGTCTCCGTTTTTGCCCGCGTTAACAGCCGTGTTCTTGAAGTCAACCCCGCTCGTGCGGGACTCTTCCAAATAGATGGTCGTCTGATACGGGAGCATAACGCTTGTCGTCGCGTTCACATCCGTATTGGCGTCGTTCAGCACAACGCCTTCGCCCGTCGTTTCAAACCGGAAACCATAGTAGTAGCCTTCCGTCAGCGTCGTTTCCGCAGACACCACCATCGTGCCTTCATTTTTGCCCTGACTGTCGCAGGTCAGCAGCGTAATGGTGTACGGCACATTCTGCGCATCATGCTTTTTCACAACATCAAGGTCTTTGATGGCGTTGAGCAATGTCTGCGCCTGAGCCGCCGTCATGTAGTGCTGCATGATTTCTATTCCGTTTTTCCATTCCACCTTCTTGTCAAGCGTATCGCCGAAGTTCAGCTTATACTGAACATCCTTCGTCGCCGGGAAGGTGTACGTCGCGTTCCACGCTACCGGATACAGACCATCGGTGTATTCGCCGTTCTTCGTCGGATCCGCCGGCATACTCGCGTCAACCGACTTCACCACATTGTAACGCTTGTCCTGCCCTACATGCGCGGTGCTTGTCTTTTGTTCGCCGTCGAATTCCGCCGTGTTTGTAATCTGTTGATTCTGCGCGGTTGCTTCCACCGGCGTTTTGTATTGGATTACGATCTTAGCGGTGGTGTCCTTGAATTTCAGCTGCGGTTTGCCGTCCACGCCGGTTTCCACGGTGAAGTAATCCGTGTAGTTTTCAGGGGTGATAGGCGTGTTATTCGCCGTGATTTGCGACACATAGCCCTTGCCGTCCGTCTTCGAAAACAGCAGACTGCCGTTTTCGTCCACAAGCTGGTCGAACATCGTGTCCGTCAGCGTCTTGTCCTTGATGTTGAAACGGTTTTCGTTGACGGTGAGCGTCCACTGAATGCAGCCCTCATTGGTGTTGTACCAGCTGCTCTTTTGCAGCTTTTTAATCTGAACGTCAGTAGGGTTGCTGTTAGAGGAATTCTGGGAATGATCCCACTTTCCGCCACTCTGCGCAGTGAAAGTATTTGTCAGCTGATCGTATTCACCGGTCATTCCGTCCTTATCGAACGTGTATTCATACTTGATTTCGTATGTTTCATTTGCCGAAAGCGGCGGCAGCACATAATCCGTCGTCATGGTATAGACCTTGCCGCTTTCGTCCGTCGTGTTCGCATAAACGTAGTGAATGTGCGTTCCCGTCGTACCGCAGGCGCATGTACCGTCCGTCTTGATTTCTGTCGAAGCAGAGTCAACAGCGGGCACCTGACTCCAGTTAGAGTGTACTTTAACCTCCGTGACGGTCATGTTTGTCAGGGCAATTTGCTTATTCACCGCCGTCATGACGTCTCGAGCAGTCGCGTTCTTGCCGTTCGTGCCCTTTGTGGATTCGATTTTGACGGTATACTCAATCGTTCCTTTTTCCCAGTTGACATTAGCCCCGCTTTTCCAAGTTCTCAAATCGCTGAGGATGGAGTTGTTGCCCCTGTCGATGTCCTCCCACTTCACAGTGGTCGATGCGCCGCCGAACTTGATGGTCAGGTCGTCGTTGCCCAGATCCTTAACATCGTCCTTGCGGATTTCGGCGCTCATCTTCATGGTGCCGGTTCGGTCGTCATGGCTGGGGTGTTCTCGGACAAAGTCCATATACTCGTCGGTGAACCACATTTCAACTTGTTTCGTTGTGGGATTATACTGGAACTTAAACGCCGGCTTTTCATTGCTGAATTTGGCGTCCGTGCCCGACCAGACAGAAGTACTGTCCGTTTTGATATGCGTATTCTCTGCCGGAATAATAATCTTGTTGCCTTCGCCATGGCGAAGAATAGCTTCATCCGAAATCTTGAAGTCCGCCGCGAAGCTATAGTTGTACGCATTGGCATTTTCCGGAAGTATGATGTTCGATACCGTAATATTGGTAATCTGCATGCCGCTCTCGCTGACGGCAGGCGGTTCGTTCGCCATCATCTGGAAGTCCGGGTCAAGTCCAAACGACGGCATCATCATGTCGTCCGGCTTCGCGGCATCAGCGTCCATCGACGGAATCACCGTAAGCGCAGGTGTCGGGGACGGCTCGTCCATCGGGGCAGCTGTTTCGGCGGCGTTTTCCGTCGGCGCAGGCGTTACAGACGGCGCAAGCGTCGGTTCTTCCGTAGGCGCTGGCGTTGCTGTGGGCGCTTCCGTGGGCGTTGACGTTGCTTCGGGGGCTGCCGTCGGCTCAGCTGTCGCTTCGGGCACAACCGTTGGCTCGGCCGTCACTTCAGGGGCTGCCGTCGGCTCAGCCGTCACTTCGGGGGCTGCCGTCGGCTCAGCCGTCACTTCGGGCGCTGCCGTCGGCTCAGCAGTCACTTCGGGGGCTGCCGTCGGCTCGGCTGTCACTTCGGGCGCTGCCGTCGGCTCAGCTGTCGCTTCGGGCGCTGCCGTCGGCTCAGCTGTCACTTCGGGGGCTGCCGTCGCATCGGGGTTCGGGGTCGGGTCATAGTAGCAATCCGCCGTGTGCGTGTGCTCTTCTTTGCCGCAGATATAGTGGCGTTCGTAGCAGTCCGCCGTGTGATGATGACCGGAATCCTCCGCCGTCACCGTCACAATGCATTCATTTGTATGCTGATGCCGCAGCACCTGAATGTAGCCGCAGGTGTAGTAACCGGTTTTCGCATCGACGCAGGACGCGGAATGCGTGTGCACTTTCGCCGGGTCGGGATAGAGCTTGCATTTCAGTTCGCCGCGCACCATCTCGTAGCAGGAATCATCATGCGTGTGTGCGCCTTCGCCCTCAAACAGACCGCAAGTCGGTTCTTCCGTCGTCGGATAGCAGGCATCCGTGTGGTGATGCGCGCCCTCGCCTTCCGTCAGGCCGCAGGTGTACGTCCGGGTCACTTCGTAGCAGCTGTCATCATGGACATGCGGCATGTCGGAGTTCGTCGCAACGTCCTCGGTGCAAATCAGCGTGCGTGTTTCCGTCACGCAATCCGCCGTGTGCTGGTGCCCTTCACTCTCAAACAGACCGCAAGTCGGTTCTTTCGCCCGATAGCACGCATCCGTGTGGATGTGCCCCTCGCTTTCCGGCAGCGTGCAGGTCAGCTGCTTCTCCCAATTGTAGCAGGCATCCGTGTGCTTGTGCATCGGATGCTCCTCCAGCGTGCAGATAAGAACGCCGTTGCTGTCGTAGCACTTCTCGTCATGCTCGTGGATGTAGCCATCCCAGTAGCCGCAGCTGAGTTCACCCTGCGCATTATAGCAATCGGAGGAATGGTGGTGCGGCTCAAAGCTGCAGCGCATAATATCGGTAAAGACTGTCTCCGCCTCGCGCTCGGAAATCAGGCAGGTCAGCTCGTCCACATAGCAGTCCGCCGTGTGGGTATGCTCCTCCAGCCCGCAGTACGTTTCCGCCGCCATCGTCAGGCCCGGCATCATCAGCACATAAGACGTGCAGATGGCGACAACGAGTGCCAGCGCCGTGACCGTCTTGAGCAGACGCATCCGGCGCTTCCGCTGCGCAACGTATTTTTCTGCTAATTCCATGAGTTTGCGGTTCATGTCAGCATCCTCCGATTCTGGAACCTGTGTTCCTCTTCTTGCTGTATTGTACTTACGTTATTGCAGGAATCCAATGCGGTTCAGCGGCCAAATGCGGAGCGTTACGCGCCCCATAATCTGCTCTTCGGACACTGGGCCAACCAGTGTGCTTCGGCTGTCGCGCGAGGTGGAGCGGTGATCACCCAGAACAAAATACCGCCCGTCCGGCACTTGGTACGGCAGCGTGATGGAGCAGTCGCCCAGCGCGCGGTCGGTGATGTACGGCTCATCAAGCAGTTCGCCATTGATGTAGACGTTGCCGCTTCCGTCGATGTTGACCCACTCGCCCGGCAGGCCGATAACGCGCTTAATCAGCACCTTATTGTTGTAGTAAAAAGCGATAATATCGCCGCGCTGCGGATTTGACCCGCGCACGACCATTGTGATTTCGCCCTGCCCGACCACTGGCGTCATTGACGTGCCGGTGATTTGCAGGATGGGCATGACCATGGTTGCAATCAGCACCGCAACCGCCGCCACCACCAGCAGCGTATAGAGCGTGCTGCGCAGGGCGCGGTTGTAGCTGTGCTTGCGCTTTTCATGCTTCAGTTCCGTTTCCAATTGTGCGGATGTGGGGTTCATTTGCCGCAGCAGGTGGGCGCGTTCCGCCGCTTCCTGCGTGTCGTTAAGCAATTGTTTGCCCGTTTTCTGCTGATTCTTGTCTTCTGACACCTGCGCGCCCTCCCTTCTGTCATGTTTCTTTACTGCTGATTGGCGGCTTTCTTTGCGCGCGCGAGGATTTCCTGCGCTTGGCTTTCTGCCGCGCTGATTTTCTCCTGGCACAGCCGCTCGACGTTCTGCTGATACTGTTCTGCGGCCTTCTGCGCCGCCTCAAACACGCCGTTTAACTTCAGCGATGCCTCCGCAATCGAGCCGCACGTTTCCAGCTGCAGCTGCTGACTTTGCAGCGCCGCTTCTGCCGCATTCAGCCGCTGCTCCAGTGCTTCAAATTCCCGTGCCTGTTCCAGCAGCAGTTCCAGCAGCTCTGCGCGTCCCAGCTTCCGCAGTTCCTTCTCTGTCACAGTTCACGTCTCCTTCACATGTAACGTATTTATCGTTTCTCGATATGCTTTTGCCGAATTACTGGCAAACCACAAGTCGAGCTTTTTCATGGTTTATTATACCATCAAATCTTCAACTGTCAAGTCGGAAAAATAACATTTATTATGCTCATTTGGTGCATTTTTGTGTGTTTTGCCATGCTTTCGTGTGGCAATTTTGTCATTTTCATCTGTTAACGGCTTGTTAGTTTCCTGAGTATTGTTATTTTAATGTTAAAACTATCGCATCAGGAATATTCCTGTTCTGTTGCCCCCTTCGATTTTTCGTAATTTTCGTTCAGTGTACGCAAATCTTCAACCGGTTTTTCTTTGTTTCCACGCCATTCGTTCGTCTTTTTCAATGTAACATTCCAGACTTAGCAAACAAAAAAACAGCATAATATTGTTGATTCGCAAAAAAAGCAGGAGCAACCCGCAAATCGTGCTGCTCCTGCCAAATATTCTGTTACCCATTCGGGTTTGCGCTGTCGTCATCCTGGCGATACTGATCTGTACGGCGACGATGGCGCGGCGCTTCCTCTGCCGATTTCGCCACCGGGCGCGCATACGGATTCTCCATCGTCGTCGTGCTCTTCGGCGCGGCAGTGGACGGGGTCTCCTGCGGCTTCGTCAGGGGCTGAATCGGCGTGCGATAACCGACTTGCGGTCGGTTTTGCATGTCCTGCGTCTGCGGAACGGGTGTCGCCGGGCGCACCTGCACAGGCGAAACGCCATTGCTCGTCTGCGGACGCTGCTGCGGGGTCGTGTACGCGCCTGTGCGCATCTGCTGCGGCTGGCCCGCCTGACGTGCAACCGGACGATCCGCATTGCGCGCTGCCTGTGCGCGGCGCTGTGCCGCCTTCATGGCAACTTCACGCTGTTTCTTCTGGTATTGCATGAAGGCGAATCCGCCGCCGCCCAGCAGCAGCACGACCGCAATCACGATGAAGATAACCAGCCCGCTGTTGCCGCTCTCGTTCACCACAGGGTACGTCGCGGCTGCGGTGGGCAGCGGTTCGAGCGTCGGTGTGGGCGAAGCGGAAGGCGTCGGCGTGGCGGTTTCCTGCGCGGGGGCAGTTGTGGGCGAAGTCAGCGGACCGGGCGTTGAAAAGCCCTGCCACGGCACATAGCTGACCGTTGCGCCGCTGCCCTTCCAGTCGTTGATGGTCTTGTCTTCTTCCGGAATCAGACCGCTGGTCGGTTTTGCAGTGGCATTCCCCGTCGTGTTGTTCTGGATGCCCTGAATGTACTCGCTGCTTTGCAGGAACTCTTCCAGCTCCTCCACCGTCATCCAATGGAAGTATTTTCCGTTGACGTAACCTTCTTGGTCATTGTAGCGGATGTGATACCACGTTTCGCCGTCCGTGCCGGTCGTTGTGCCGAGGACAAAGCAGAACGCGTAGTTGTACAGCTTTCTGATACGGCTCGCGTTCATGCTGGGCTGCTGACGGAAGTTGACCGAGGTCGTCGTGGTCACATAGCCGTAGCTGGAGTAGTTCGTCGGGTCGTAGGGCTGGGGCGTGGTGACAAGCGTGGGTGCGGGCGTGGCGTTCAGGTTGTTCAGGTACGCCTCGATTTCCGCCTGCGTCATGAAGCGGAGCATGTCATAGCGCACATAGCCCCACTGACCATTATACTGCACGCGGTGCCACGGCATACTGCCCAGATAATCCTGCCCGGAGACGTAGACAACTTCGCCCTGCATCAGGTACGCCTCAATCGCGCTGAAGTCGCCCGCCATCTGCCGCAGCGGCACGTTGTTGCCCACGGCGTAGGCGTAGCCCATCTCCTGCGCGGGAACAGGCGTCAGGTACGGCGTGGGGCTGGGCGTGGGCGTGCTGCGGGACTGATTCCACTGCTGAATGTACTCCTGTGCCTTCTCGTCGGTGACGTAGCGGAGGTTCTCGTCCGGCACATAACCAGACGTCCCTTCCAGCGTGGTCACAATGTCCCACGTTTCGCCCGCCGTATTCAGCTGGCTATTCACATACACCAGCACGTTCGCCTGCAGCGTCGCCATGACGTAGTTGCCCGTGCCGATGCCGGTGCGCATTTCTGTTTCGCGCGTGGTGATGGCATAGCCCTCGTACGGCACAGCGGTCGGCGTCAGGGTCGGAGCCTCGGTCGGGGTCTGCTTCGGCGCGGCGGTCGCCACCTGACGATACCAGAAGGCAATATCCGCCGCATCCATGCTCAGCGTGCCGTCTTGGAAAACAGTCAGGGTGATTTGCTCGCTGCCGGGAATCAGCTCATAGCCATCCCGCAAATTCGTCGGCATCGGGCGCAGGGTGTATGTGCCGGGGGCGAGCGTCATCGACTGCGCATTCGCCACCGGGCTGCCGTAGCTGTCCAGATACTGGATGATGATGGTCGCGTTCTGCGGCGCGGCGGTCGGAGTGGCCGTCGGCACTTCCGTCGGAATTTCGGTCGGAATCGCCGTCGGGGTCTCGGTCGGAACCGGCGTTGCCGTCGGCACAGGCGTTGCGCCGGTGGATGCGGCATACGCGTCGCTTTCCGCCTGCGTCATGATGGTCAGGAATTCGCTCTTGATGTAGCCGCTCTGTCCATCCACCATGACGACGCTCCACCGTTCGCCCTTGTCATTCAGCATTTCGTTGACGACGTAGACGTTCGAGCCATTCGCCAAGCGCTTGATGACCGTGTTGCTCTTACTGGTCGAGGGTTCACTGCGGAACGCCACCTTATTGCCGTTGATGGTCGCGTAGCGGTTGACCGGCTGCCCGACGGGAATCGGCGCTTCAGTGGGCGCAGTGGTCGGCGTTTCGGTCGGAATCGGCGTATTCGTGGGCGCTTCGGTCACGGGAACGTCCGTCGCAGCGCTTTGAACCGGGCGGTAATAGAACGCAAGGTCTTCCGCCGTCGCTTCGTCACCGTTGATGGCAATGGTGCCATCCGCATAAATCGTTAGGTCGAACGACGTCCAGCTGCTTTCCAGCTCGTAGCCGGGAATGCTGTCATACGCGGGCGTGACGTGGTACGTTCCCGGCATCAGCTCCGCCACGCTTGCGTCGGCAATCTCCTCGCCAAGCGTGTTGTAGTAGCGGATGGTGACGGTCACGAACTGCTGCGCGGGCGCGGGGGTATCGGTCGGCGCGTCCGTCGCCGGAACGTCGGTCGCAGGCACGTCCGTCGCGGGCGCAGGCGTGTCCGTCGGCGCTTCCGTCGCGGGAACTTCCGTCGGAGTCTGCACCGGGTGGTAGTAGAATCCGACCGCATCCGCCGGAATTTCTTCGCCGTCCATGTACAGCGTGCCGTTCGCATCCACCGTCAGGTCAAACTGCGTCAGCGTGCTGTCCAGCTCGTAACCGGGGATTTCGCGCTCCGGAATCATCGGGTACGTCCCCGGCAGCAGTTCCTTCACCACCGGGTCGGCAATTTCCACGCCGCTCATGTCGAAGTAGTGAATCGTCACCGGCATCGTCTGCGGGGCGGGCGTGTCCGTCGGCGCAGGGGTGTCCGTCGGGGCTTCGGTCGCGGGTGCTTCCGTCGTGGGAATATAATAGTAGAAATACACCTCGCTCGGCGTCGCGATACCGCCGGAAACGTTCACTTCCACCGTGCTTTCCGTGCCGGGCATCGGCACATAGCCGTCCGCCATGCCCTGCGGATTCGCCGTCACAAGGTGTCTCCCCTCGCCCAGCGTCAGCGTGTCGTCCATCGCAACAGGCTCACCCTCGGAATTGAGGTAGTGCACGGGCACGTTCACTTCGGTCGGCTGCGGGTCGGCATAGAAGAAGGACACACTCGCCAAGTCGGTCGTACCGTCAGGACGCAGCGTGACCGTCTGCGGATTCTCGCTGATGAGGTCGTACCCGCCCACGCGGTCGCTGGCGGCATAGATGTAGTTCACGCCCTCGGTCAGCGTCTGCGACTGCTGGTCCAGCAGCGTGCCGTTCTCGTGATAGTAGAACACGTCGATGTTGGATGTTACCGGCTGCGGCGTGGCATAGTGGAACACAACGGGATTCACGCTCGCCGTGCCGCCGTTGTCCACCCACACATGCACCGTGTCCTCGCCGACAAGCTGATACCCAGCAGTCATCGCGCTATTGGCGGTGACATAGTTGTCGCCCTGATTCAGCGTCACATACTGCGTGTCCAGAATCGTGCCGTTGTCATCCAGCTGATACAGCACGGTCACTTCCGCCTGAATGACGGGCGGCTCGGTCGGGGCTTCGGTTGGTACTTCCGTCGGCGCTTCGGTCGGCTGCTCCGGCACGGCGTAGACAAATCGCACCTCGCTCGGCGACGCGTTGCCCATGCTGTCCACAAACACATCCATCACACCGGACGCAGGTTTGACAAGCAGATAATCCCACGGCACAACACTGGAATTGGCGTACACTTGGGTAGTCGCGTTCGTCAGGCAGCTTGCGTACTGGAAATCCAGCTGCTGGCCATCCTCCGTCACATAGTACACCGGCACGTTGACGCTCTCCTGCGCGGGCGTTTCGGGCATTCCCTGCGACGAGAGGTACAGCGGGAACATCCCTTCATAGACGCTGTTGCAGTAATAATCCACTTCATACGAATACATCGGGTCAAGGGCAGTCGCATCCTGCGTCCACATGATTTCCGACGCATAATCTTTCAAGTAGAAGGTATACGCCGGGTCAGACGATACAACCTGCACCTGAACCGTGCTGAAAAGGGCGGACGCATCCAGCGTCGCCCAATACGCATGTTCCGCGCTGTCAGGCACGGGGAACGCCTGCGTTGTCTGCTGCTGTCCCTGCGAATCCGTCCAAATGACGGACACGACGACGTCCTCCCAGCGATCCAGCGCCAGCGCCGGAACCATCGCGGTTGTCATCAGCAGCGCCGCCACCATCAGCACAGACAGCAGACGGCCAAGACCTTTGACGCCGGATTTTCTCATGTTGGGTTTCCTCCTTGCTCCTGCCCTTTGCGGGCCTGATGCCATTCTATTATACCGCAGCGGCGCGGTTTGTCAATCTTCCGCACCCTGCCGCATTTTTCCTTGCGATTCGCAGGATTTTTTGCGTCTCTTGTCGAATCACTATGGCGAAAATCATCCTATTATTGAGGAGGACATTGACCATGATGGACGACAAGCAGCTGACGGAAGAGTATTTGGATGGGAAAGTCGTTTTCCCCGGCAAGATTATCCGCGTTGAGCATTGGCATGTGCGCCTGCCCAACGGCGAAACTGCCCTGCGCGAGGTGGCGTGCCATCCGGGCGCGGCGGGCATTGTCGCGCTGGATGATGACGGCAACGTGATTCTCGTCCGCCAGCACCGCATCGCCGTTGGCCGCTTGACGCTGGAAATTCCAGCGGGCAAACTTGACGGGGCGGATGAAGACCCGTTCGTCTGCGCCCAGCGCGAGCTGAGCGAGGAAACCGGGCTGACCGCCGACCACTGGCGCAAGCTGACCGTGCTGGAGACGACCCCCGGCTTCTGCAACGAGCGCATCCACCTCTACTTGGCGACGGGGCTGCACGCTGGAAAGACGCATCCGGATGAGGATGAGTTCGTCTGCACACTGCGGATGCCGCTTTCCGACGCGGTACAGAAGGTGATGGACGGCACGTTCCGCGACGGCAAGACCGCGCTGGCGCTCCTGATGGTACAGCAGCTGCTGTCCGCCCCCTGCAAACAATAAACGTGCGAAACGCGCGTTCTGTTCCATCCACGCTTATTGTAACAAATATTTCATCAAAATGCAATCGCGTGGACGGATTTTTGCGCGTTTTTTCGGAAAATTTCGCTGACAGAGGTGCTTTATGGCTGGAAAAAAGCAGCGTCATCCCCTGTATGTTCTCTTTCTGCTGCTGATGCTGCTCATGCTGGCGCTGGGTGTGTATCTGCTTGTTGTCGGCTGTCAGCAATGGAATCGCCCTGTGCCGCTTGCGCCGTTTTCGCCGCATATCATCGGAGGTTTCTTCCGCCATGTATGAAAAGCTGGGGCAATGGCTCTCCCACCGCAATCCGCCGAATGAGCCGATTCCCGCAGCGGATTACTTCGCGTCCCTGCCGCGCCTGACGACCGACCGGCTGCTCCTGCGTCCGCTGACGATGCGCGATGCGGCGGATATGTTCGCTTACTCCCGCGACCCCGAAGTCGCTCGGCATGTTCTCTGGGATGCGCACAAGTCGATGGCGGATACGCGCGGCTGCCTGCGCTACATCATCAGCCAGTACCACAGCGGCGCGCCGTCCAGTTGGGGCATCGTGCTGCGCGAAACGAACCGCGTCGTCGGCACGATTGGCTTCATGAGTTACAGCGACGCGGACAGCGTGGTGGAGCTCGGCTATTCGCTCGCCCGCTCCTGCTGGAACGGCGGACTGATGACCGAAGCGCTGGCAGCGGTGCTGCGCGAATGCTTCACCGTTCTGCGCATCCACCGCGTCGAGGCGATGCACGAGTGCGACAACCCTGCCAGCGGGCGCGTGATGGAAAAATGCGGTATGCGCCACGAAGGGACACTGCGCGGCAAGGTGTTCAACAAGGGCAATTTCCACGATGTGGAGCTGTGGGCGATGCTGCGGGAGGACTGGGACGCGCGCCATTGAGTGAGTTTCTTCCTATTTATATGCTGGAGGATACGCTAATGCAGTTTGACATGATTTCTGGGCTGCGGTGGATTCACTCGTCTCGTCCAACGAAGCGGCGGCGCGCGGAATAAGCGCATCAAAAAAAGAGGGCTTCTGCCCCCTTTGAATTGGATTTATACTAATTCGATTCTAAAACATGACATCGAGCATAGCAGTTTTTTCGTTCCGGCAAAGCTGAGTGAAGCGAG
>ENA-ORTI01001622-ORTI01001622.1-human-gut-metagenome-genome-assembly--contig:-NODE-1622-length-22349-cov-4.693370_pt1 | contig 22349 bp, 14 predicted proteins | sample MGYA00242071_ERZ509191 | MGnify/ENA primary metagenome ERZ509191 (study PRJEB26280, sample SAMEA2338832) | human gut metagenome | biome: human gut; feature: human-associated habitat; material: faeces...
GACTCATAAATCTACCCTTAATCGTGTATTGGATGATAGTTGCGGATTTTAGGGAAAGGAACTTTGGCCTCATATTCTTGTAAGATGGCCAGGGTTGCATCGGTCGAGCAGTCATCCTGCACAATCAGTTCTTGAATGGGATAGGTTTGTGCCAGAATGGAATCTAGTTGCTGACGCAGGTATTTCTCTCCATTGTAGGTACACATTACTACGGCTACGGTAGGGGATATCATTGTTTTGGTCATTTTATGTTAGGATAGTTTCTTTTTTAAGATATAGTTCAGGGCCTCTTTGAAAGTGGCTGAACCACTCAACCACATAACCAGAGGATAAAGCATTCCTGCCAATAAGATTTTTGTAGTAATCAGCAGATACAGGTTGGTGAGGGAACGTGTCAGGAAATAGACTCCTGTCATGATAATGGCAGCAATGAGGCCAAATGAAAACACGTCTTTGATGGCATGGAAAAGGCTCAGTCTGATTTCACGCCACACAAAGTAGTGCCATGCCAGCAGCCAGCCTACGTTGATGGCAATGTAGACTTTAATCATGCACTGTATGCCGTAAGGATAAAGCAGGTACATGACGACGAGTTGGCTGACTCCTTGTGCGATGGTATTCCACATGAACAAGTTGGATTTTCCTTTGCTGATAAGCAAGTTGGTATAGAGGCTGGTTACGGGCAGGAAAGCTCCTCCAATGGCCAGCAGTTGCAGGATATAGGCGCTGGGAAGCCATTTGCTTCCGATAGTCAGTGTAATCATTTCCGGAGCAATAAGTGACAAGCCAAGCATGACCGGAAAAGAAATGAATGCCGTGAAACGAAGCATCTTACGGAAAATACGGCACTGACGTTCGCTCTCGTCAGCTACCTGGCGTAATACCGGCAGGGCTACGCTGCTTACCATTCCTGTAATCAGCGAGTGGCCCATCAAATTCCATTTGTTGGCCTGATTGAACTGCCCGACTTCCCGCTCTGAGTAATAACGTCCTAAAATAATGGAAAACAGATTGTTGTTGATGTGATTGAAAATGTTGGTCAGCAGAAGTTTGCTACTGAAACTGACCATGCTTCTCAGCGGTCGGAAATCAAACTGGAGAGTCGGTCGCCAGGGAGAGAAATACAGGTAACACAGATTGATAGCAGATACATATACGATGCTTTGCGTGGCAATACCCCAGTAAGAGTAGCCTAACAAAGCCATTGCTACTCCCGTGCATCCTGATACCACCAGTGCAATGATACTGGATAAAGCTTTCTGCTTCACCATCAGGTTGCGAAATAAGTAAGCACTGTGAGGGATTCCCAGACTGGCAATAAAGAACCCGATAAATGAGTAACGTGCCAGTGGAATCAGTTCGTCGTTACGATAAAAGTCTGCAATCAGTGGTGCACATCCGGCCAAGATAAGATAGAGTGTAAGGCTCAGCCCACTACAGAACCAGAACACCGCATTATAATCTTGGTGACTGATTTCCTTTTTGTTGACCAATGCTGCGGTGAAACCGCTTTCTTGTAAAGAACCGGCTATCAGTGAGAAAATGCTCAGCATCCCTACCATTCCGTAATCACTGTCGTTCAGGATACGGGCAGTAATGATGCCGAATGCCAGATTCAGCACCTGCATGGCCCCATTGTTGATTCCTCCCCAGAGCAATCCTTTGGCCGTCTTTTCTTTTAAAGAGTGTTCGGGCATTCTTGTTTCTTATGGAACAGACGACGCAGACCTCCGTTGTGTATCAACGGAAATCTGCGTACGTGTGTAAAAATAGAATGAAGGAGAGCAAAGGTTATTTTACCTCGCTTCCTGGTTTTACTTCGTTCAAAGTAGTAGTAACGGACAGTGAACCGTCAAAGTTTTCTGCGCTGAGAATCATACCCTCGCTCACCAGACCGTTCTTGAACTGACGAGGAGCTAAGTTGGCGATAAACAGCACTTGCTTGCCTACCAGGTCTTCCGGTTTGTAATGCTGAGCAATACCACTGACGATGGTACGGTTTTCCAATCCGTCGGCAATCTTGAATTTCAGCAGCTTCTTCATCTTAGGTACGTTTTCGCATTCCAATACAGTACCTACACGGATGTCGAGTTTCTCAAATTCTTCGAAAGCAATGGTCGGTTTAATCGGATTAGCCTTGTAATTGGCTGCTTCGTTGGCCTTCTTGGTGGCCAGCAATTTATCTACCTGTGCCTGAATGACGTCGTCTTCAATCTTTTCGAACAACAGTTCAGGCTTGTTCAGCTGATGGCCTTCTGCCAGCAAGTCTGTACGTCCCAACTGTTCCCAGTCGAAGCTTTCCATGTTCAGCATCTTGCGCAGTTTTTCAGAACTGAACGGCAGGAACGGTTCAAAAGCAATGGCCAGGTTAGCAACCAGCTGCAATGAAATGTTCAGGATGGTAGCCACACGTGCCATGTCGGTCTTAGCCAGTTTCCATGGTTCTGTATCTGCCAGGTATTTGTTTCCGATGCGGGCCAGGTTCATGGCTTCTTTCTGTGCATCGCGGAATTTGAACACGTTCAGCAGTTTTTCTACTTCTTCTTTTACATCAGCAAACTCCTTCAGTGTTTCACGATCGTAGTCGTTCAATTCACCACAAGCCGGAACCTTCCCATCGAAATATTTGTGAGTCAGTACCAATGCGCGGTTTACGAAGTTACCGTATACTGCTACCAGTTCGTTGTTGTTACGAGCCTGGAAATCTTTCCAAGTAAAGTCGTTGTCCTTAGTTTCCGGAGCGTTGGCAGTCAGCACGTAACGCAATACATCCTGCTTGCCAGGGAAATCCTGCAGGTACTCGTGCAACCATACTGCCCAGTTGCGTGAAGTTGAAATCTTGTCACCTTCCAGGTTCAGGAACTCGTTAGAAGGCACGTTGTCCGGAAGGATGTAACTTCCTTCTGCCTTCAACATGGCCGGGAATACGATACAGTGGAACACGATGTTATCTTTTCCAATGAAATGAATCAGGCGTGTTTCAGGGTCTTTCCACCATTTCTCCCATGAATCGGGCAACAACTCCTTTGTGTTAGAGATATAGCCGATAGGTGCATCGAACCATACATACAATACTTTTCCTTCTGCACCTTCTACCGGAACCGGAATACCCCAGTCAAGGTCGCGGCTTACGGCACGAGGCTGCAGTCCCATATCCAGCCAGCTTTTGCACTGTCCGTATACATTCGGACGCCATTCCTTGTGATCTTCCAGAATCCATTTGCGCAACCAGCCTTCGTGTTTGTCAAGTGGCAAATACCAGTGTTTGGTTTCCTTCATGACAGGCTGGCTTCCGCTGATGGCACTTTTCGGGTTTATCAGTTCTGTAGGAGAAAGTGTACTTCCACATTTCTCGCACTGGTCGCCGTAAGCACCTTCTGCATGGCAGCGAGGACATTCTCCCGTGATGTAACGGTCAGCTAAGAATGTGTGAGCTTCCTCGTCATAATATTGCATGGAAGTTTTTTCGATGAACTCATGCTTGTCATACAATTTACGGAAAAAGTCAGATGCTAACTGATGGTGAGTGGGTGAAGAGGTACGTCCGTACACATCGAATGAGATACCGAACTCTTTGAAAGAATCCTTGATGAGGGTATGATAACGGTCTACGATATCTTGTGGAGTTACGCCTTCTTTTTTGGCGCGGATAGTGATGGGCACTCCATGCTCATCCGAACCTCCGATAAAGAGCACGTCTTCTTTTTTCAGGCGCAGATAGCGCACGTAAATATCGGCCGGCACATAAACCCCTGCCAGATGGCCGATATGGACCGGACCGTTTGCGTATGGCAGAGCCGATGTAACGGTCGTTCGTTTAAAGTTCTTTTCCATATACGTATATAGTTTATTCTAAGTTGCAACCTTACGATGTGCAAAGATACGATTTATTTGGAAATTATTCTTTTTTGAGGCGTGCGAAGCGAATTTTTCGGGATGCGATAAAGCATAAAGTAAAATCTCTTGGAATAAAGTTACTTTTATTGGAGAGATTTTTATGTTTCCCATGAGGGAAACATAGGTTTCTCAATGCGGAACCGTATGTTTCTGGTTCGGAAAACGTAGGTTTCTCTGTGGGGAAACGTAGAAAATATAAAGGGATTCTTCAAAAAGGGCAGAAATGTTCTATGTTTCATGTTCGTAAGCATGTTCCGTTTATTTCCGAATCTTATTAATAGATATTTTTAAGACTTAAAAATCAGTCTTTAAAAGTGATGAAGAGAAGAAAAATGCATATTTTTGTATTCGAAACTAAAATCCTTAAATAAATAGTATGAGAAAAATCGCTGGTTTTATTTGTTCATGGTTTAGCGTTTTCTTAATCAATATAGATTATAATTTTTAGTATGAGTGCCGTTGGTTTCTGCAGAAACGGTTATTTCTTAAGATAAATATGTAAACTTTAAATTTGATACAATGAGACATCTGATTCTATGTAGTGTGATGTGGTTGTGTGGGCTGATGATGGCCGTAGGCCAGAATGTGCCACAAGTGATTCCTGCCTTGCAGCAGTGGAAATCGGCAAAAGGAAAACTGGTACTTCCAGAAACAGGGAAAGTGATTGTATCTTCGGATGAAGAAAATGAGCTGAAAGGAGAGGCCGAAATCCTGGTGCAGGATTTGAAGGAAATGTTTGGTTGGGAGTATAGTGTCGTAGTAGGAAAGAAAGAAAAAGGAATTGTTTATCTGACTTTGGGTAAGCCGGACAAAACTTTGGGTGAGGAAGGATACCGGATGAATATTCAGGGTGAGGTTACCATTGAGGCACCTACTTCTAAAGGCGTTTTCTGGGGAACGCGTACGTTGCTCCAGATGATTCATAATCAACCGGAGGGATTGATGAAGGGCCGGGCTACGGACTTTCCTTTGTATCCGAACCGAGGATTCATGATTGATGTAGGCCGTAAGTTTTTTACGATGGATTACTTGCGTGATTATGTCAAGATTCTTTCGTTCTATAAGATGAATGAACTGCAGGTACATTTGAATGATAATGGCTTTGTGGAATTTTTTGACAATGACTGGAACAAGACGTATGCAGCTTTCCGTCTGGAAAGTGAACGTTTCCCGGGGCTGACGGCAAAGGATGGCTTTTATACCAAAGAAGAATTCCGTGATTTCCAGATTATGGCAGCACGTTATGGGGTAAATGTGATACCGGAGATTGACGTGCCGGCTCATTCATTGGCTTTCACACATTATAACCCGCGTCTGGCAGCCGATAAGAAAGAGTATGGTATGGACCATCTGGATTTATACAAACCGGAGGTTTACGAATTTGTGGATGCACTGTTTGACGAGTATTTGTCGGGCGAGAATCCGGTGTTCGTTGGGCCGGAAGTTCATATTGGAACAGATGAATATAATCAGAAAGAGGCAGAGCAGTTCCGTCATTTTACAAATCATTATCTTGATTTCGTATCGAAATATGGCAAGACCCCGCGTTTATGGGGAAGCTTGAGCATGATGAAAGGAAATACGCCTGTGGATTTGAAGGGAAAGGTGGTAAGTGCATGGAATCATGGCTGGATGGATGTACAGACTTGTCTGGATGCAGGGGCTAAGGTCGTAAATTTATGCGACGGATTATTGTATATAGTTCCGGCCGTAAATTATTACCATGATTTCCTGGACTATCAGTGGTTGTATGAAAGCTGGATGCCGGAAATGATGCGGAAGGATGACCCGAAGATGACTGTGCGTCATCCCAACTTCTTGGGTGCGATGCTGGCGGTCTGGAACGACCGTGTGGGTAATGGAATCAGCGAACAGGATGTACATCTTCGTACTTTTCCTGGGTTACAAGTAGCGTGTGAAAAGATGTGGAAAGGTGAGAATGCCGATAAAGTGCCTTTTGAACAATTTATGGCGCTTTGTGCGGTTACTCCTGAGGCTCCGGGGGTAAACCTGTTGGCCAAGGTAGACAAACAGACTACGCTGACTGAAACAGGAAAAGAAGTGACTTTGTCAGGTACAGAAGTGGTGACTACGGAAGTCGATGAAATTGGATATCCTTATGCGGTGGAATTTGAATTGTGTCCGGATGCAACGCCTAATGCTGATGCGATATTATTCAAAGGTCCGCATTCAGAATTCGTGTCCAACTGGCAGAATACCGGTAAGTTTGCTTTCCGTCGCGATGGATATGAGTTTGTGTTCCATGCGTATCGTTTGCCTGCCGGACAATGGACAAAAGTAAGAATTGAAGGAGATGAAAAGGGTACTTCCCTGTTTGTAAATGGACAGCTGCAGGAAAGACTGGAAGGCCGTGTGAAAGAGGTCTTCAATGAAAAGTGGCAGCGAAAAGATAAATTATGGTATCGGGAAACCTTGATTTTCCCCTTGAAACAGTTTGGGGATACCAAAATGGGATTTAAAGGAAAAGTTAGAAATTTAGTATGTATTCCACTTTAATATTGCAAATGCTATGATTAGAATTTATCGTTTTTTGATGGTCCTGGGACTTCTGGTATGGATGGCTCAGAATGTATCTTCGCAAAGCAGATACGATAAAGACAAACTTTATAATGTGTTCCCTGCAAAGGTATCAAATAAGGTACTGGGTTATGATAAAGGTTTGTCTGTAATATTGAAATCATTGAGTAAGGACGACCAGAAACAGCAGTGGAACATTAACGAGTTATCGGGAAGTTTCCGTTTGGTGAATGTATTCGAGGACAAGGCGCTGAGAGCTGATGTAGACCATAAGGCATTGGCCGTTACAGAGGTGAATGGAAGTGATGAGGCGCAGTTGTGGAGCATACAGGAAACCGCAAACGGGGTAAGACTGGCTCCGGCTAATACTCCATCACTTATGCTGGTATGTCAGAAAGACGGCCGTCTGCAGTTGATGGACAGAAAGAAGGCTGAAACGATGGAAGCTTCTTTGTTCCAGATACGGGTAAGCGCTGTACCTATGCCCGAAAGAGCGGGTATGGCGGCACGCGAAAAAGTGTACTGGGAAGATGAAACCCGCTTTGAAGAAAATAAGGAAGCAGGTCATGCCACGTACATGCCTTATCCTTCAGAGAAAGATATGCTGGCAGACAAGGCTTTCTATGACCGCCCTTGGGAGGAAGTACATAACTCTGCCTATATGCTGCTGAACGGTACATGGGCTTTTCATTGGGTGTCAGAACCTTCAAAACGTCCGCTAGATTTTTATAAGGAAGATTTCGATGTATCGGGATGGGACCGTATTCCTGTGCCGTCTAACTGGGAAATGCAGGGCTACGACCGTCCGATTTATGCTAATGTAGAATTCCCGCATGCCAACACACCGCCTTATATTCAGGCTCGTAAAGGTTTTAACGATGGCGGAAAGAACTATGGTATCAATCCGGTAGGTTCGTATGTACGTATGTTTAACTTGCCGGAAGGCTGGGATGGAAAACGTACTTTCATTCATTTCGGTGGTATTTACAGTGCAGCTTTTGTGTATCTCAACGGAAAATATGTGGGCTATTCACAAGGAGCAAACAATGTAGCTGAGTTTGATGTGACTAAGTACCTGAAACCGGGCGAAAATCGTCTGGCTGTGCAGGTATTCCGCTGGTGTGACGGTTCTTATCTGGAATGTCAGGATATGTTCCGCATGAGTGGTATCTTCCGTGATGTCTATCTGTATAACGTGCCGAAAGTAAGTGTGCGCGACCATTACATTACTTGTCTATTGGATAAGGATAAGAATTATAAGAGTGGAACCATGAATGTGAAGTTGTCTTTGGATAACCGTGACAAGCTGAAGGGTACCAAGAATCTGCTGGTGCGTCTGTTAGATCCGGAAGGCCGTAAGGTAGCTGAATCGGAAGTGGCTGTGAAATACGCTCCTTCTTCTCCGGTAAGTACGGCTAATGTGTCATTCGATTTGACAGATTTGTCTTTGTGGACTGCTGAAACTCCTACATTGTATACTGTGCAAGTGATACAGCGTCAGGGAGGAAAGGATGAAATGGCTTTCTCTACGAAGTACGGTTTCCGTGATATAGAGGTAAAAGGCTCATTGCTTTACTTGAATGGCAAACGAGTGTTCTTCAAAGGAACCAACCGTCACGATACGCATCCGATGTATGGTCGTGCGGTGACTACAGAGTCTATGTTGTGGGATGTGTTGACTATGAAACAGAACAATATCAATACGATTCGTACGTCGCATTATCCGAATGCAGCCAAGATGTATGCCATGTTTGACTACTATGGCTTGTACACAATGGATGAGGCTGACCTGGAAGACCATGCTAACCAGTCTATTAGTGACATGCCTTCCTGGATACCTTCGTTCGTGGATCGTATTGACCGCATGGTGCTGAGAGACCGCAATCATCCGAGTGTGATTTTCTGGAGCTTGGGTAATGAAGCCGGAGGAGGAGCCAACTTCCGTGATTGTTATGACGCTGCTAAAAAGCTGGATAGCCGTCCGGTACATTATGAAGGTACACGCGATGGTAAGTCGTATGGTGGTAACCGTTTCAGTGATTTCTACTCCAAGATGTATCCGAGTATGGACTGGATGGATGAACATGTAAGTGCGTTTGAAAAACCACTCTTCGTGTGTGAATATGCGCATGCCATGGGAAATGCCATCGGTAACCTGAAAGAATATTGGGAAAGTATTGAAGGTAGTACGGCTACTATCGGTGGAGCTATTTGGGACTGGGTAGACCAGGCTATTTATGAACCACATGAAATAAAGAAAGGTATTTACCGCCTGCATACAGGATATGACTTCCCTGGCCCGCATCAGGGTAACTTCTGCTCCAACGGTATTGTACCGGCTACACGCGAAGAATCTCCGAAACTGAAAGAGGTGAAAGCCATTTATCAGTATGTGGCCTTTAAGTGTGTAGGTACGGATGCTTCTCATAATCTGGTCAATGTGCAGGTACGTAACAAATATGCGTTCTTGTCATTGAAGGGGTTCGATTTGAAATGGGAAAGCGTGAAGAATGGAGTGATTGTGGGAGCTGACAGCTTGAAACTGGAAAATATCCTTCCGGGGGATTCTGCAGTATTGAATCTGAAACTGTCAGGAGTAAATTTGGCAGATGCCAAGAAGGCTGGTGATGAAGTGATGGTCAATTTGCATGTACGTATGTTAGCACCCGCTGTATGGGCAGAAGCTGGACATGAGGTAGCTGCTTGCCAGTTTGAATTGCAGAAGAGAGCTGATTTGCCGAAATTGACGTTTAAGAAAAAGAAAAATGAATGGACCATTCAGGAAACCGATAAACTGTTGATGCTTTACAACAAGCATCTCCGTGCAGCTTTTGATAAAGCTACCGGACAGATGGTACAGTTGAATATGGCTGGAAAGGAAATCATCAGTCACAATGGCGGCTTCTTGTATGATAATCATCGCTGGATTGAGAATGATTTATTTAAGGACGTGGCTAACGGACTGGATGCAGCTGGTACTTGTGAGGTGAGTGTAGATAAAGGAATCGTACAGGTAAGTACGTCTCGTGGCGGTTCTTTGTGTGCAACCAACATTGTGTACACATTTATGCCGAATGGAGTAATAGACATGGATGTACGTTTCTCTCCTCAGACTGCGAACTTACGTCGCTGTGGATTGGTTTGCCTGCTGGATTCTACTTTGACTCAGGTAGACTATTATGCACATGGTCCTTGGGAAAACTATGTCGACCGCAAGGATGCATGTCCTGTGGGACGTTACACGCTGGATGCAAATGATACCGGCAAGTATGTGAAACCTCAGTCTATGGGTAACCGGGAAGGTTTACGTAGCATGGACTTGAAGGATGCTTCAGGAAAGGGTATTCGTATCCAGACACAAGGTAATGTCTCTTTCTCTGCTTTGCGTTATACAGATGAGGACTTGATGAATACCAAACATACTTGGGAATTGCAACCGCGTCCATACGTGGTACTTCACCTGGATGCCGCTTTGCGTGGAATAGGAAATGCAAGTTGTGGTCCGGAAACCATGCTGAAGTACCAGATTCCACAGAAACCGATGAGCTATAAGCTCCGTATATCTGCGTTGTAAGAATAGAATAACCTAAGTAGACTTATGAATAAATTTTATCCCGTTGCCGGTATGGTTGCTTTATCGGCCGTCACTACAGCCTGTCAGCAGGCCGACAAGCAAGAAAAGAAGCAATACAACATTGTGTACATTATGACCGATGACCATACGGCACAGATGATGAGCTGTTATGATACGCGCTACATGGAAACTCCCAACTTGGATCGCATAGCCAATGAGGGAGTGCGCTTTACGAACAGTTTTGTGGCAAACTCGTTGAGTGGTCCCAGCCGTGCCTGTATGATTACAGGCAAGCATTCTTGTGGCAATAAGTTCTATGATAATACTACTTGTGTATTCGATAGTGCACAGCAAACCTTCCCGAAACTGTTGCAGAAGGCTGGTTATCAGACGGCGATTATCGGAAAGTGGCACCTGGAAAGTCTGCCTTCAGGATTTGATTACTGGCAAATTGTGCCGGGACAGGGGGACTATTATAATCCGAACTTTATTACGCAACAGAATGATACTATTCAGAAGCACGGTTACATAACCAACATCATTACCGATGATGCCATCGACTGGATGGAGCACAAGCGTGATGACAAGAAGCCGTTCTGCTTGTTCATTCACCACAAGGCTATCCATCGCAACTGGATGGCAGATACTTGTAATCTGGCCTTGTATGAAGACAAGACCTTCCCTTTGCCGGATAACTTCTTTGATGACTATGAGGGACGTGAAGCGGCTGCCGCTCAGGAAATGAGCATCGTGAAGGACATGGATATGATTTATGACCTGAAGATGCTTCGCCCGGACAAGAACTCTCGTTTGAAGACATTGTATGAAAGTTTCCTCGGCCGAATGGATAGTGCTCAGCGTGCAGCATGGGAGAAGTTCTATGGTCCTATCATTGAAGATTTCTACAAGAAAAATCCTCAAGGAAAGGATCTGGCCAACTGGAAATTCCAGCGTTACATGCGTGACTATATGAAGACGGTAAAGTCGTTGGATGACAATGTGGGTCGCGTATTGGACTATCTGAAGGAAAAAGGATTATTGGAGAATACGCTGGTAGTATATACTTCCGACCAGGGATTCTATATGGGAGAACACGGTTGGTTCGACAAGCGTTTCATGTATGAAGAATCCATGCGTACTCCGCTGATTATGCGTTTGCCGGATGGGTTCACTCGTCGGGGAGACATTACTGAAATGGTACAGAACATTGACTATGGACCTACTTTCCTGGATTTGGCAGGAGTAGAAATTCCGTCTGATATGCATGGAGTATCTTTGTTGCCGTTGCTGAAAGGTGAACACCCGAAAGACTGGCGTAAGGCTTTGTACTATCATTTCTATGAATACCCGGCAGAGCACATGGTGAAACGCCATTATGGGGTGCGTACAGACCGTTATAAACTGATTCATTTCTATAATGACATTGATACATGGGAATTGTACGACTTGCAGGCAGACCCGCACGAAATGCACAATCTGTATGGACAGAAGGAGTATGAGGCAGTGGTTGACGAGTTGAAGGCAGAAATGCTGAAACTTCAGGAACAGTATGATGACCCTGTACGCTTTTCACCGGAACGGGATAAGGAATAATTCGTAAGGAGGTAGTTATAAATGAAAAATGTCCGGATGGCTTTAGTGAGCGATCCGGACATTTTTTTGTGGTATGCTATAGAAATTTAGCTTCATTCTCAGCGGCTATTTTTTTAATTGCTTGTTGCGAGGCGATGAAACCGCCTCCGAGTACACGGTTCCCTTCGTAGAACACTGCCGACTGGCCGGGAGTGATAGCGGAAGCCTCTTGCTCAAACCGGACGAATAGTTGCCCGTTGTCCAGTAGAATTACACGGCAGGGAATTGAGCGGCTGCGATAGCGGATACGTACCGAAAGTTCCTTGCAGTTGAGTAACTCTTCCAGGCTGGCTACGTTATAGTCTTCCACTAACATGTAGTAAGTTTTGAGCTGGTCGGCATCTCCTAACATGACCGTATTCTTGACCGGATTGATTTTTAGCACATACGCCGGTTTACCCAAAGCAATCTCCAGGCCTTTTCGCTGGCCGATGGTGTAGTAGGCAAACCCCTTGTGCTGCCCCAGTTTCAGGCCTTTGTTGTCCACAAACCATCCCGGACCAATTCTCTCATCAATATCGGGACAATGCTCTTTCAGGAATTCCCTGTAATCTTTTTCGATGAAGCAGATTTCCATGCTTTCTCCTCCGCGTGCTTTGGCTTCAAAACCTTTGGATGCCAGGTAATCGCGTACACTGGCTTTGGTCATTCCTCCTAAGGGAAACATCATGCGTTTCAGAATTTCTTGTGGAAGTTTCCACAGAAAGTACGATTGGTCCTTCAGCGGGTCGTCTCCGGTCAGGATGTAACGATAACTGTTGAGGTCTTTCAGTTGGCAGTAATGCCCTGTAGCAATCCAGGCACAGTTACACTTGTCTGCCCATTCACACAGAATCCGTTCCTTAAATAAAGGGTTGCACATGACACAGGGGTTGGGAGTGCGTCCACGCATATATTCGTCGATGAAATACTGTACGATGACTTGCCGGAACTCCGTACGGACATCGGCCACGTGGTGTTCGATACCTAAACGTGCCGCCAGCTCCTGAGCTTCTATGACTTCATTGGGCTGATCATTTCCGGGAGTGAAATGAGAGACTACGTCCCAGGTACGCATCGTGACACCTACTACCTCATATCCTTGTTCCTGAAGCATGATGCAGGCAGCCGAACTGTCTATCCCGCCACTCATGCCAACCAGTACCCGTTTTTCTCTTTCTTTCATGTAAACAAGTTTTTATGTTAGAAGAATAATTCCGGCTGACGGCAGGCGCTGAACTTCTCGTGAAGGATGGCAGCAAACGGGGTACTGAACTCGCGGGCTTCGTTCGGGCAGCATTTCACGCAGGCGCAGCATTTGATGCACTTGTGAATATCTGTTTCAATGGAGCTCTGGTCTTCACTGAAATGGATGGCATGTGTGGGGCAGACTTCAATACATTCTCCACAAGCAAAACAACCGTCCGTGCAAGTCGGGCAGGCGGGGGCACCGGGTGTCAGTTGTTTGTAGGGAAAATTTCCTTTTACCGTCAATTCAGTGACAGGGGTTCCGGCAGCTTGCAGTTTTTCCCATTTTTCCAGACTACTTTTTCCAAACTCACGGGCCTGTTGCAAATCATCTGTATCCGGACGTCCGGCAGCAATGGGAAGTTCCGGTGTACTAAAACTATGTTCCCCGATGAACGCACCTGCAGTGAGAGGTACAAAACCGAGTTGTACAGCAGTGTCACGGAGCTCCAGTAAGGCATCCTCGTAATCACGGTTGCCATATACCACGACAAGGATGGCGGGTGAGCCGTTGCCTTTGAGTCGTTGCAGGCGCTGGAGTGCCGTAGCGGCTACACGGCCACCGTATACCGGAACGGCGATGACGCACAGTTCTCCGTTCATCTCGATAGGGGAGGTTTGTTCATCCAGCGTCAGGTCTGTTTCCATTCTTCTTCCCATGCCGATACCTTCTCCGATAGCTCGTGCAATCTTGGCCGAGGTCTGTGTGGGTGAGAAGAATATCAGACGGGTACCATTGAGTTGGGTTGTTGCTGATGTCATAAGCTTATTCTAATAGTTTTTGTAGTAGACAAAAATACAATATATAAACGAAAATCGGGATTCTTCATCGGGGATTCTTCTTTTATTCGTACTTTTGTGGTCATACTTTTAAAGAATTTATGGAAGAACAATTTGACATACGCGATTATAAACCAACCGGAAAAGAGCGTGATTTTGAGAATGCGCTTCGCCCGCTTCAATTCGAAGATTTCAGCGGACAAGATAAGGTGGTGGATAACCTGCGCATCTTTGTAAAAGCGGCGAGACTTCGTGCAGAAGCGCTTGACCATGTCTTGTTGCATGGCCCTCCCGGATTAGGAAAGACCACACTGAGCAACATTATTGCCAATGAATTAGGGGTGGGATTTAAAGTGACTTCAGGACCGGTGCTCGACAAGCCGGGTGACCTGGCCGGAGTATTGACTAGTTTGGAACCGAACGATGTGCTGTTTATCGATGAGATTCATCGTCTGAGTCCGGTAGTGGAAGAATATCTCTATTCTGCCATGGAAGACTATCGCATTGACATTATGATTGACAAGGGACCTTCTGCCCGCAGCATACAGATTGACCTGAATCCGTTTACGTTGGTGGGAGCCACTACACGCAGTGGTTTGCTTACAGCCCCGCTTCGTGCCCGCTTCGGCATCAACCTGCACCTGGAGTATTATGATGATTCAGTACTTTCACGCATCATCCTGCGCTCCGCACACATCTTGGATGTGCCGTGTGATGCAGATGCGGCAGGAGAGATAGCTTCCCGTAGCCGTGGTACCCCCCGTATAGCCAATGCCTTGTTGCGACGTGTGCGCGACTTTGCACAGGTGAAAGGTTCGGGAAGAATTGATTTGGAGATTGCCCGTTTTGCATTGGAGGCCCTGAACATTGACCAGTATGGTCTGGATGAGATAGACAACAAGATTCTGTGCACGATTATAGACAAGTTCAAGGGAGGACCTGTGGGACTGACTACCATTGCGACAGCTTTGGGTGAAGACCCTGGTACGCTGGAAGAAGTGTACGAACCCTTCCTGATAAAAGAAGGCTTCCTGAAGCGTACCCCCAGAGGCCGCGAAGTGACAGAACTGGCATATAAACATTTAGGAAAAAGTAAATACAATAGCGAAAGAACGCTGTTTGATTGATAAACATTATGGCCGGAATAAAATCTTTGGCAAAGGATACTGCCATTTATGGACTGAGCAGTATCGTAGGACGTTTTTTGAATTATTTGTTGGTTCCTCTTTACACGGCAGTACTTCCTGCTGCTTCTGGAGGATATGGAGTAGTGTCGAATGTATATGCCTATACGGCACTGATTCTGGTGTTGCTGACCTTTGGTATGGAAACGGGATTTTTCCGTTTTGCCAATAAGTCGGACGAGGATGCGCAAAAGGTATATGCCAATTCTCTGTTATTTGTGGGAGGACTCTCGCTGCTGTTTGTGGTGCTGTGTATGGCTTTTTTGCATCCGCTTTCAGCCTTGTTGGAGTATCCGGACCATCCCGACTATATTGCCATGATGGTGTGTGTGGTGGCCCTCGATTCCTTCCAATGTATACCTTTCGCCTACCTGCGTTATAAGAAGCGGCCTGTCAAGTTTGCAGCCATCAAGTTGCTGAACATCCTAGGAAACATCTTGTTGAATCTTTTCTTTCTGCTGGTTTGTCCGTGGCTCGATGTCCATGCGCACGAAACTGTCAGCTGGTTCTATAACCCCGATTATCTGGTAGGATATATTTTCGTGTCCAACCTGATTATGTCGGCCTTGCAGATGTTCTTCTTCATACCCGAGCTGCGCGGTGTGTCCTACCGTATGGATAAGGTACTGATGAAGCGCATGATTAACTACTCTTTCCCGATTCTGATATTCGGGCTGGTCGGTATCCTCAATCAGACGGTCGACAAGATGATTTATCCCTACCTGTTCGATGACCGTTCAGAGGGACTGGTACAGTTGGGTATTTACAGTGCCACCAGTAAGGTAGCTTTAGTCATGGCCATGTTTACCCAGGCTTTCCGTTATGCCTACGAACCCTTTGTCTTCGGTAAGAATAAAGATGCCGACAGCAAGAAGATGTATTCTTCTGCCATGAAGTACTTCTTTATCTTTTCTCTTTTAGCATTTCTGGCTGTGATGGGCTACATGGACATCCTGAAGTACATGGTAGCCTCTGACTACTGGGAAGGACTGAGCGTAGTAGCCATCGTGATGCTGGCCGAGATAATCAAAGGTATTTATTTCAACCTTTCTTTCTGGTATAAGCTGACGGATGAAACCTATTGGGGAGCTTACTTCTCTCTTATCGGATGTGTCGTGATTTTAGGCTTGAACATCTGGCTGGTGCCTACTTATGGTTATGTAGCTTCGGCCTGGGCATCTGTAGCCGGATATGGCGTGATTACCCTGTTGTCTTATTTCATCGGACAGAAAAAATACCCTGTGGCTTATCCGTTGAAGCGGATGACTGCCTATCTGATTTTGGCGTTGGTGCTTTATGCCTTGTCACAAGAAACACCTATTGCCAACCTTTGGTTACGTTTAAGTTACCGCACCTTATTAATATTGGTTTTTGTGGCATTTATTATCAAAAAAGATTTACCTTTAAGGAGTCTTCCATTTGTCAACCGTTTCTTTAAATAAGAAATGTGGGGTGGGGCATATAGGCTGAATTGTAATTTATAAATCGGATAAGTATGGAACTAGGGAACAAGAGGAAATTCCTCCTTCGTAAATTCTTCAATGAGTATCTGGACTTGAACCGGAGCAAGGAAGATGAACAGCTGACGGTAGATGCCATCCGCAGTGGAGTAGAGTTTAAAGGGACCAATCTTTGGGTCTTGATTTTTGCTACCTTTATTGCTTCACTGGGATTGAATGTCAATTCTACGGCGGTAATCATCGGTGCCATGTTGATTTCTCCTTTGATGGGACCTATCATGGGAGTGGGACTTTCTATCGGACTGAATGATTTCGAGCTGATGAAGCGTTCACTGAAAAGTTACCTGGTAGCTACGCTGTTCAGTGTGACGACTGCCACGATTTATTTTTCTTTTACTCCGCTGGATGAAGTTCAGTCGGAATTGTTGGCACGTACCTCGCCTACCATTTACGATGTGTTCATAGCCTTAGTGGGTGGTCTGGCTGGCATTGTGGCATTGGCAACGAAGGAAAAGGGAAATGTAATACCGGGTGTGGCCATTGCTACAGCCTTGATGCCGCCGTTGTGTACGGCTGGTTTCGGTATTGCCACGGGGAATCTGCTGTATTTTTTAGGTGCCTTCTATTTGTATTTCATTAACTCCGTTTTTATCAGTCTGGCCACTTACATTGGGGTGCGGGTGATGCACTTCCAGCGCAAGCAGTTTGTAGATAAAGCTCGTGAAAAGTTGGTAAAACGCTATATCATCTGGATAACCATCGGTACGATGTGTCCGGCTGTTTACCTTACTTATAATATTGTGCGGGAAACCTTCTACCAGTCTGCAGCCAATCATTTCATTGCAGAAGAACTGCAGTTCCCTGACTCTCAGATTTTAAGTCGGGAAATTTCCTATGACAAGCGTGAAATAAAGGTTGTGTTTGTCGGAAAGGAAGTCTCAAAAGATCAGATTGCGGCTGCCCAGCATCGTTTGGCGGATTATAATCTGGCAAAAACCAATTTGGTAGTATTTCAAGGAATGGGTGACGGCAGTGCGGTAGACATCAGCAACATTAAGTCGATGGTGATGGAAGATTTCTATCGGAACAGCGAAAAACGCTTGAAGGAGCAGGATGAGGAAATCAATACCCTGCATAAGCAGTTGGCTGACTTTTCCGGTTCAGATTGGATGAGTACCCAGTTAGGACAGGAATTAAAAGTCTTGTTCCCCGAAATCAAAACTCTTTCCGTTTCAAAGAGTCTTCGTTTGTCAGTTGACAGTTCCCGGATAGACACCTTGACATACGCCATTGTTGATTGTCAGCGGATGCCTGATTCGAAGAGTCGCGATAAAATCGTGAAATGGCTGAAGGCAAAGACGGGAGATGCTGATTTGCAGTTAATTATAGAGTGAATTTCCTGTGAGGTTAAGATGAGGAAACAACAATTTTAAGATTGCGGGAAAACGCAAGTACATTTTAACTAAAACGCCTAAGCGTTTGATTTAAAACTCTTAGGCGTTTCAGAGAAAACGCTTAAGCATTTTAGTTTGAACGCTTAGGCGTTTTTATTTTTAAAATTAGTGTTATTATTGCTACAATTCTAGTTAGATAAATTTCTTTTCTCTTAAGTCTATAAATGCAGCTATTAGTTTGTCGTAATCTGCCTTTTGTAGATAGCCGATGTGTCCTACCCGGAAGATGGTGTCTTTCATACTGCCACCGTTCGGACATACCCACATCCCATATTCATCTTTAATTTTAAGGAAGATTTCATTGGCAGACTGGGTCGTAGGATGTAAAGGAGTAACAGCATTGCTAAGGCTTTCGCTTACAATTTCAAAAGGAAGGTTATGCTCTACTAACTTGTCACGAAAATATTTAGCTAAGCCGGCGCAACGTGCAATTTCAGCTTCTGCACCGCCATTGGCATCAATCTCTTTCAAGCGGACATTAATCTGGCGAAGAATACCTACAGCAGGAGTCCAAGGAGTTTGCCCTCTTTCCATATTTTTTAGAGCCAGTTTGAGGTCGAGATACTGGCAGCAGCATTTTGTTTTATTGATGCGTTCAAGAGCCGATGGAGCCAGTATCATAACTGCAATACCAGGGGCACAGGCCAAAGCTTTCTGACTGCCCGTAATCATCACTCCCGTACCGGTTGCTGCCATGTCGAATGGATCACAGAGGAAAGTTGATATAGTATCTACTATGAGAAAACAACCATTACGCTTGCAGAACTCTGATACAAGATTAATATCGTAGTGCACACCTGTAGAAGTCTCATGTTTTTGCATGAGGAAGGCTGTGTAACCCTTTCCTTCATATTCGGCTAGATGTTCAGCTTTTAAAGCTTTTCCATGTTCTAACTTTATTTCAGTAAAAGGTATTTCGTGTAAGGTAAGTAATTCTACGAAGCGTTCACCAAAACTTCCTCCATTGATAACTAGAGCTTTATCATCTTTAGTGAGACAATTCATAATCGCAGTTTCCATACCACCTGAGCCAGAGCAAGTCATAAATGCCACTTTGCTTTCGTCAGAAGCATGGGCAAATTTTTTAATGAGACGCTCGTTCTCTAGCATAGTTTTAGAGAATTCTGCGGTTCTAAAATAGGGTACTTGTTCCGCACCAATGGCACGTACGGCGTCACTGGATTGTACGGGACCTACTGTAAAGTTTATCATACTTGATTTATAATTTATATACGTTTTGATTGTTTATATACATTTCCTGTACCTGGGCCATCATAAGATTTTCTTCCTTTGACACTTTATTAAAATAGTAGCCCTCTGTTAAAATGGCAGCAATAAAATCTTTTATTTCATAGCGTAGGCCTTCGTCAACATATGGATAGAAGTACTTCTTATTTTTATTTTGGTCTTCGTATCTAACTTCAAAGTAGTCGGTCTTCCACCATGGGGCCGGTACATATACATAGCCTTTAGTTCCCGCAATGGTCATAGAGCCTTCAGTCTTTACTCCGAGTCCAACCTGAAAGGATGCTACGGCATGGTCGTAACGAAATACGGCTTTAGTGAACATGTCTACATCATTTTTCATTTTTGAATAAAAGTGGATGTCGCGGAAATCTGTTCCCAGAAATTTAAAGATTGGTAGTAAAGGGAAGCAAGCATTTTCACTTATACTACCGCCTAGGAATTTGCTGTTCAGCTTTTCTGAATTTTCATCGGTTAAGGTAGTTACAGATGCATTTACTTCCACAATCTCGCCTATTACGCCAGATTTAAGTAATGAAAATAAATGACCAAAGGCCGGACAGTAGGCTGTTTTAAGAGCCACCTGAAGATGTAAACCTCTTTTCTCTGCAATGGTATAGAGCTCTTCTGCTTGTGTTCTACTGAATACAAATGGAGTCTCACATAAAACATGCTTTCCTGCTATTAGTGCTGATTTGGTATATTCGTAGTGAGTATAATGAGGCGAAGCAATGTATACAGCATCACAGTTTGCATATAATTCTTCAAGGTTATGAGCCATTACAGGAATCTGGAATTCGTGGCAGAATAAAATATTCTCATCTATATTGGGATTATATACAGCAGAAATAACCGCCCTGTTCACATTTTTTGACTCTGGAACAAAGCGGGATGCAATGCTTCCTGTGCCGATCATGCCGATATTGACAACGGTACGCTCTTTACGAAGTTGAGTAGATGAGATTCCTTGAGTCCGAGGAAGGTATACTACCTTACAGAATTCACTTAAATAATCGAAATAGCCTTCCCAGTCTGAGCCAATTGCAAAGATATCTACACCGTATTTTTGAATGTCTTCAATCTTCTGTCCCCGGTATTCTTCTATCACTATTTGATCGGCAAGTCCTGTGGCTTTTACCGCTTCAATGCGTTCCATCACATTGTTGCATGTGTTCATTTTACCTCTTTCAAGGTCGAAATTATCTGTGGTGACTCCCACTATAAGATAGTCCCCCAACTCCTTTGCGCGTTTAAGGAGGTTATAATGGCCTTGATGGAACAAGTCGTATGTTCCATAAGTAATTACTTTCTTCATTGCTCTTATGTTCACTTTGGTTTCTTGGCGGGCGTTTTAATTAGCCTTCTGATTTAGGTCTCTTTACTTCCCTAATGCTTTGAGTTTCCGGATCTTTTTTCGGATCTTATTTTTAATCTTTTGTGATAGGGTGGGTTTGTTTTTCTTTATATAATCTATATATGACATGTGAGCATCAATCAGAAGTGTTCCATGCGAATTAGGAGCCTGGATGGGAGTCATATAGTTTGGTCCGAATTCTTCACTTAGGATTTCATGATATTCAACCGGAATTGGAATCTGGAGATGCTCAAAAGGTCCCCAAAGTGTATCGGCATAACATTCTTTTCTGTGATAACTATTGGTACTATATGGAGTTAGTGATAAAGGGCCTACTTGAGCGCATTCTTCTAGTTTATATTGGCGGAACATATTTTCGAATCTATCATACAATTCAATGTCAGGTGTATGTAGAAATTGTCTCCAACGAAAAAAGCGTTCTATTTTTTTAATGGGATTATGAGGGTTATATTTGTATTTATTGCGTAAATAAGCAAATATATTTCTTGTTTCTTTAATAAGCTTTTCTTTCTTAGGATCACATGCAGGTACTGCGTCCATTACGAAGATGTCAATAAAAATACCTTGATGAAATGGTGCGTTCATATCATCAGGGCGTATAGCGGTTGTTCCATCGTATCGGAGTTGTGCATGGCCTTTGAAATAATTTTTATCCGTATGGGCCTCTTGAAAAAAGAAAGGAGGTTGAAATGCTTTTGGGGCAATAGATACAAGTTTGTCATAATCTGGGCGGAGCATATCCATGTCAATATCATCATCCCAAGGAATAAATCCTTTATGACGTATTGCACCTAATAACGTGCCGTATGCTGCAAAAATTTTGAGATTATGTTCGTTGCAAACTTTTAATAACTCTTGAAGTAATAATAATTGGATTTTTCGTGCTTCTAAAACTTCCGTACTAAGATTTATCATGGTGACTTCATTATACTTTGGCTTTGCAAAGATAATAATTAAATCAACATGCTTAAATACAATAGATTAATAAATTATACTCTTGATTTTTGGAGTGACTTTATCCTTTTCTGTTTGATCAGAAAAAGAGATTGATTATAAAGATGGAATACCCAAAAATTCTTCTAGAATATGTCCATAAAAAGTTTTCTTCCCTTCAGGAGTTACTTTCTGTAATTGAATTTTATAAGTTAGTTTGTGAAAATCATAATTCTTACAGAAGTCATTCCATTCTTCTTCTGAGTATTCGTCATTTAGGCATTTTCCAAGAGGTCCCATAACTGTAATGGGGACTTGTTCTACCATTTGTTGTATGGCTGGTACATATTTGCGTGCAATAGCAAATGTATAGTCCAATAATAAATAATTGATAAGCTTGTTATGTATCTTCCAATAGCTGAGATGCAAATCTGCAATCATAGATGGGAGTGGATTCTTTTTTCCGCAGGCCACAAAAAAACTGACCCATCCTCCACGTGATACATTATGGTAAATTGGTTTATGATGGCAGCTCCAGAACTTATCTCCTGGATGAATGAATTCGTCAACCTGTTTTGATGGAATTAATAAGGTACTATCCATCCAGATTCCTCCATGTTTGGTAAGGAGCATCATCCGGAGTATGTCAGAAAAGTGTGTAATATCAATATATCCTTCTTTCTGTTTATTGATAATGTATTCAGGCATGTCAATATAATTCCGGAAATTTTCTTCTGTAATTAAAATTACGGGATGATTACAGGCATGCTTCTGGATTGAATTATAGCAGGCTTTTACAATATCCGGCATATTTTCTTTTCCTTGCCACCAGCATACCCAGATAGGAGATGTTGCATCAATGTTTTCGCAAGAATCACACGTCTGATTCTTGTATTTTGAGATAATCTCTTTGCCTCCACTTTTAGCAATGAGGTGGTGGAGAATATATTGTTGCTTGAAGAAAGAAAAAAATCCTTCTATGCGTCTGAAAAAAAGCTTGAGTTCAACTTATAAATGCAACTTTTTGGGTGCGGATAATAAGCAATAAAA
>ENA-ORTI01001630-ORTI01001630.1-human-gut-metagenome-genome-assembly--contig:-NODE-1630-length-22210-cov-15.466351_pt1 | contig 22210 bp, 20 predicted proteins | sample MGYA00242071_ERZ509191 | MGnify/ENA primary metagenome ERZ509191 (study PRJEB26280, sample SAMEA2338832) | human gut metagenome | biome: human gut; feature: human-associated habitat; material: faeces...
AAAAACTGACCCCCAATTGTTAGATTTTTGGTCTAACAATTGGGGGTCAGCTCATTTCACACGTGCAGCACCCCCTCTTTTTTATTTCTCCTGGCAATCTTTGCAGATCCCTAAGAAATAGGTTTGATGGCTGTGGATGATGAAACCGGTCTTTTCAGCGGTTTCCTGGTCCAGCTGCTGATGGTAATCCAGCTCCAGGTTGAATACTTTTCCGCATTTTTCACAGCGGAAATGGGGATGGGGGCGGGGGTCCACGTCGTAGCGCATGATCCCGTCTCCCACATCCACTGTCTGGATCAGTTCCATCCGACAGAAAAAGCCCAGGGCCTGATAAATGGTGGCAAAGCTCAGGGTGGGCATCTGTTCCTTGACTCGTTCGTAAATCTCCGTTGCAGTAGGATGCTCCTCCGGTCCGGTAAAGGCACGGTAGACTTCCAAGCGCTGGGGGGTGATCTTCATGCCACCGGCTTTCAGGATTTCCGTCAGTTCCTTTGGACTCAGCATGGCAGCCTCCTTGTATAGATCTTGTGGGGAAAATGATTAAAATCCAACTTTCTTTAATAATAACTTTTAATACATAGAAAGTCAAATAAAATATAGTTCTGGATAGAAAAAGCATCGTTTTGTCCGGCAGGAACTGTCTTTATAACCAAACAGCGCATCCAAAGCCGGTACAGCATGTGTTACAATAAAAGGAAAAAGATGAAACGATCAGGGAGTGTGGAACAAGATGGCTTATGGACAGGAAAAGGAAATCAAATTGCTATCGACCAAAGCTGGCCGCAGGAAGTTTTTCCAACTGCCGCTGGTCAAAGAGCGGATCATCCCCGGCAGTCATCATACCCTGAAGCTCTGGAACCAGTATCTGGATACCCGGGACCGGAAACTGACCCGGACCGGAATGGCTTACCGGATCCGCAGGATCAATGGAAAGACTTTTGAGGCGACGGTGAAAAGCCAAGGAAAAACGGTGAATGGCTTTTCCAGCCGGGAAGAATATACGGTGCCTCTGGAGAAACAGGAGGCTGTCCTGGCCGGATTTACTCCTCAGTTGGACCAAAAGCTCCAGACACTGCTCCAGGAAGATGAACTGCTTCCTTTATGTACGGTGGAGTTTACCCGGAAGACGGCACTGATCCAGCTTTCTGCCGTGACGGTGGTGGAAGCGGCCCTGGATCAAGGCACGCTGACGGCAGGAGAGAAAAAAGCTCCCATCGAGGAATTGGAACTGGAAATCAAAAGGGGGCAGGAACGGGATTTGCTGCGGTTCACGGCAGCACTGGCTCGGGAAATCCCTCTCTGGCCGGAAGAACGGAGTAAGTTCAAACGAGGATTGGATCTGACTGGCTGGAAGAGTGAACCAGCCAGGGCCGGAAAGGATCCGTCCTGGAACCGGCAGGACGATCCGTTAGAGGTGTGGCGATTTTTGGTCCAGCAGGGCCTGGGAGAAGGATTGGATCTTCTGGTGCCTGGAGAAAAACAGGAATTCCAGAGCCGCCGGCTCCTCCTTACCCTTCAGCAGTGTGCCGGCCTGTGGAATCTGGGAGCCGGATTTTTGTCCCGGACTTCCTGGAAGAAGGGGCGGGATCTCCTGGATGGACTCCTGACGGTGCTGGAACCGGTGGACTACTTAGAGACTTCTGACCGGCAGCGGAAAAAACCTTTCCCGGAGGAGCTCCTTTCCCTGGAACCAGCTTGGCAGTGGCTGGAAAATCGGTGGGTGGCAGCGGCCCAGCACTGTGCAGACTGCTGCGGCCGGGAAGCGGGAGCGGCCCTGTGGCAGCTGCTGTATCTGGTATCCTTGGCCCGGAAGGACGGAACCTGTCCCACTTTAGAAGGGCTGCTCCAGAAGCGCTGGAACCATTGGCAGCAGGCCCAGCAGCTCTTGGAAGACGCTGGGAATCCGGACCCCTGGGAATGGAAGGAACAGCTGGAAGACCTGGCGGGCCTGCTGATCCTGGAAAGGGGATTGGGAGAAAAACGCTTGGTGAAACGAGGAGAAACTTACTGGGAACAGTGGTGGAAGTACTGCCGCAGCTATGCCCGGACTGGAGCACTGGCAGAAGGGGCAGAAGGCGCCCGGGAACGGGACATGACCCTAGCTTTGGCCGCTCTCTGCGGCCAGGAGGGGAACCGAACGGAAAAACGAGGGGAAAAGGCGGACGCGGCTGGCAAAGCCTTTTTCCGGGAAGTGGGACGTCATCCGGAATGGTCCTGTTTGGCCAAAGAAAAATAAAATCAAAAAAAGTCAAAAAATCGAAAATAATATTTGACTTTTTGACTTTTAAGAGGTACAATAAGACCCGGGAAGTGGGAAAAGACTTCCCGGGCCCTGTTTTTTCGGGCTCTGAAAACGAATATGACCCATTGATCCAATGGTTTTTTTGGAGGTGTTTGTTATGCAGGCAGAACGCTTGAGTGATGAAGTGCGTGGATTGTTGGAAGCTGCCCAGCAGCAAGCCGTTATGAATTACAACCAGGAACTGACCACCGTCCATCTGCTGTCTGCCATGTGCAGCCAGCCGGACGGGTTCTTCAAGTTTGTGCTGAAGAGCCTGAACGTGGATGAAACCCAGTTCAGCCGAGAGGTGGACCGTCTGCTGAAGCAGATCCCTTCTGTGAAGGGGTCTGATCAGCTGGGTATGAGCACGGGCCTGGCCCGGGTGTTCGCCCTGGCAGAAAAGGCCGCAGGCCAGAACCAGGTGACCGCATCCCATCTGCTGGCCGCCCTTTGTGAGGACGGGGATACGGAAGTGGTGAACCTGTGTAAGAAGTACGGGATCACCCGCAGTGCCATCCGTGGCTTGATCGACAAATATGAAAACAACGGGGATGCGGACGAAAACCGCAAGACCCTGGAGAAATTCGGCCAGGACCTGACCCAGAAAGCCCGGGATGGGAAGCTGGATCCGGTGATCGGCCGAGACGATGAGATCCGCCGGACCATCGAGATCCTCTCTCGGCGGAAAAAGAACAACCCGGTGCTGATCGGTGAACCGGGCGTGGGCAAAACTGCCATTGTGGAAGGACTGGCCCGCCGGATCGTGGCTGGAGACGTGCCGGAATCCCTGAAGAACAAGACCCTGTATGCCCTGGACCTGGCGTCCCTGGTGGCCGGGGCCAAGTACAGAGGGGAATTTGAGGAACGGCTGAAGAAAGTCCTGAAGATCGTGTCCGATTCCGCCGGCCAGATCATCATGTTCATCGATGAACTGCACACTGTGGTGGGGGCCGGGGCTTCCGAAGGCTCCATGGATGCGGGGAATATCCTGAAACCCATGCTGGCCAGAGGGGAACTCCGGTGCATCGGTGCCACTACCCTGAAGGAATACCGGAAGTATATCGAAAAGGATTCCGCCCTGGAACGGCGTTTCCAGCCGGTGCTGGTGAAGGAACCCAGTGTGGAGGATACCATTTCCATCCTGAGAGGGCTGAAGGAGCGGTACGAAGTCCATCATGGGGTCCGGATCAAGGACTCTGCCCTGGTGGCTGCGGCAACCCTGAGCAACCGGTATATCAATGACCGGTTCCTGCCGGACAAGGCCATCGACCTGGTGGATGAGGCCGCTGCCCGGCTGCGGGTGGAAATCGACTCCATGCCTACAGAACTGGATGAAAGCCGTCGGCGGATGCTCCAGCTCCAAATCGAGGAACAGGCCCTGTCCAAGGAAGAGGATGATGCTTCCAAGGCCCGCCTGGAAAAGATCAAAGAAGAACTGGGCAAGCTGAAGGGCGAGAACGACAAGCTCATGGACCAGTGGAAAGCCGAAAAGGGCGGCATTGCCAAGATCCGTCAGGTGAAGAAGGATATGGACAATGTGAAGAAGGAAATGGAAGAAGCGGAACGGTCCTATGACCTGAACCGTCTGGCGGAACTGAAGTACGGCAAGCTGCCGGAACTCCAGAAACAGCTGGCGGCCCTGGAAAAAGAGGAACATTCCGACAAGCGCCTGCTGAAGGAAGAAGTGGACGAGGATGATATCGCCAAGGTGGTGAGCACCTGGACGGGGATCCCCGTGAACCGTCTGATGGAAGGGGAAAAGAAGAAACTGGCCCATCTGCCGGAAATCCTCCACAAACGGGTGATCGGCCAGGACGAAGCGGTGGAAGCTGTCAGCGAAGCCGTGATCCGGGCCCGGGCTGGGATCAAGGACCCCAACAAGCCCATCGGCTCCTTCATCTTCCTGGGGCCTACCGGTGTGGGCAAGACCGAACTGGCCAAAGCCCTGGCGGAAGTGCTGTTCAATGATGAGAAGAGCATCATCCGGATCGATATGAGTGAATACATGGAGAAGCACACGGTGTCCCGTCTGATCGGTGCCCCTCCTGGCTATGTGGGCTATGAGGAAGGCGGCCAGCTGACGGAAGCGGTGCGGCGTCATCCGTATTCCGTGATCCTGTTCGATGAAATCGAAAAGGCTCATCCGGATGTATTCAACGTGCTGCTCCAGGTGCTGGACGACGGCCGTCTCACCGACGGCCAGGGCCGGATGGTGGACTTCAAGAACACCCTGATCATCATGACCAGCAACCTGGGATCCCATGAAATCATGGAAAAGAAGGGGGCCATCAGCAAGGACGAAGTCCGGAGCATGCTGATGAAGTTCTTCCGGCCGGAATTCCTGAACCGGGTGGACGACATTGTGGTGTTCAAACCGCTCCAGGAAGAACAGCTGAAGGATATCGTACGGCTGATCCTGAACCATCTGGGCAGCCGGCTGCACAGCCAGCTGGAACTGAACCTGACGGCCACCGACGAAGCCATCGCCTACCTGGCCAAAGCCGGGTTCGACCCTGCCTTTGGGGCCCGTCCTCTAAAGAGATTGATTGTCCACACGGTGGAAACCGTCGTGAGCAACAAAATCGTCCGGGGCGAGATCCAGAGAGGGGACCATATCGAAGTGGTGTTCCAGAACGGGAACATCGATGTGGTGAAGAAGTGAATAAAAATAAGGGCTGCTGCACAAAACGTGCAGCAGCCCTTATTTTTATCCTTCCAAAGAATGGATGATCCTGTACAGCTTTTTCTTCGGGTCTTCCACTTCTTCCGGAGTGAACAGGGGGCCTTTTCGGTTCACCAGACAGCCCATGGCATGGGGGACTTCCAGGGCTTTGTCCCGGAGGGCTATGCCGTCAGGGGTGATTTCCACCACTACCACCCGTTCGTCATCGGGCTTCCGGTAGCGCTTCACATAGCCCATGGATTCCAGCTTCTTCAGCACCGGGGTCAGGGTCCCGGAATCCAGGTACAGCCGTTCTCCCAGGTCACGCATGGTGATGGCCTTTTCTTCCCAGAGCACCATCATGGTCACATACTGGGCGTAGGTGAGCCCGATTTCTTTCAGGAAGGGGGTATAGGCAGCCACGATCTTCCGGGCGCTGGCATACAGGGGAAAGCAGAGTTGGTTTTTCAGAAGCAGGGGATTGCAGGCATCCTTTTCGTTCATATCGATCATACCTCCGGCACGGAAAAACTTTTGGTTGCACTTTATTGTAACAGGAAAAAAACATGAAAACAAATAAAATTTAACAAAATTTAATTTGACAAAATTAAATAAAACGGGTACAATGATTTTCGCAAGAGGTTGATGGCTATAAGAAAAGAAACAGAAGGCACCGCCTGCCCGGCGGTAAGGGGAAAACAGGAGGAAAAGACAAAGAGCATTTACGGACAGACCAAAGGAACGGAATTGGAATCTATGGCAAAAACCATGATGCAGGCAGAAGCCAACGGCACCATGATGTATTATGCACTGGCCCGGCTGGCCAAAGAACAGGGGTATGAGGATCTGGTGCCCCTGTTCATCGAAGCCGCCAACCAGGAAGCGGTCCACGCTGGCTTCTATGCAGTTCTCAACGGAAAATATCCCCAGGATTTCTGGGGTCTGGTGAAAACCCTCCAAAAAGCGGAAACCAATGGGGAAGCCCAGGTAAAGGCCATGGCGGACAAAGTACGGGCTGCCGGCTTTGCAGAAGCTGCTGACGAAATGGAAGTGTTCGCCAAACAGGAAGGACACCATGGGAAACTGATGGCGGAAATCCTGGCCCGGTATCCCCAGGAAGAGAAAAAGGGAAAGGCCAAAAAAGTGTATGTGTGCCCGGTCTGCGGGTACGAATATGAAGGGGACATCAACAGCGAAAGCGATGACTGGGTCTGCCCTCTCTGCGGCCAGCCCAAAAGTGCGTTCAAAGAAGTGAAATAAGAGGATGAAAAGAAGGGGGTGTTGCACAGAAGGTGCAGCACCCCCTTCTTGACATTTTCGGAAATTTTTTCTACTATGTACATTCAGAACGTATTTTTGTGTCTGAAGGTGAAACTGTTGGAAAACGAAAATCCTGTTTTTGTGCGCCGGGCAGATGCCCGGCTGTTTCTGTCCATATTGGCCGCGGGACTTCTGTCCTTTACCGGCGTGGTCATTGAAACGGCTATGAATGTAACTTTTCCTACCTTGATGGAAGAGTTTTCTGTGGGGACATCTACGGTCCAGTGGCTGACCACCGGATATCTGCTGGTGCTGGCCACTGTGATCCCCACTTCCAGCTACCTGAAGCAGCGGTTCCCCCTGAAAAGGCTGTTCGTGGCCGGGAATCTGCTATTCCTTACGGGAACAATCCTGGATGGAATGGCAGGGAACTTCTTCCTGCTCCTCTTGGGACGGCTGCTTCAGGGAGCCGGTACGGGGATCGGACTGCCGCTGATGTTCAACTTGGTTCTGGAACAGGCTCCCTTGGACAAAATCGGCACCATGATGGGAGCGGCCATGCTGGTATGCGCCCTGGCTCCAGCTGTAGGCCCTTCTTTGGGAGGCTGGATCATCGGCCAATTCGGCTGGAGGATGATCTTCGCTGCGCTGGTGCCCGGGCTGCTGTTTTCTCTGGGCATCGGGCTCTATGCCATCCGCCAGTCTTCAGCTTGGGGGCCCCGTCCATTTGACAGCTTTGGCTTGGGCTGCCTGGGATTGGCGTTTACCTGTCTGCTCCTTTTGTGCAGCTATGCCTCCGGGCTGCCGGCAGGCCCTCTTTTGGGGCTGGGAGGTCTGCTGGTCCTGGCCCTGACCATCTTCGCCCAGCAGGAAAACCGGCTCCAAAAGGCCGGATCTACCCCTTTGCTCAATCTCCAAGTGTTCCGGGTGCCGGCTTTTGACGGGGCGGTGTTGGGACTGCTCCTGGTCCAATTCCTATGTCTGGGGGTGGGCTTCCTGCTGCCCAACTATGCCCAGCTGGTCCTGGGAGCTGATCCCTTTGCCGCCGGCTGCATCCTGCTTCCTGGCTGTTTGGTAGGGGCGGCACTGGCCCCTGTCAGCGGCCGGCTCTATGACCAGCTGGGTGCCCGGAAACCCCTGCTCCTGGGCAGCAGTGCCATTGTCCTCAGTTTCCTGTTTTATCAGTTTGCCTTGGGAAAGGCGGGAATCACCGGGTTTACAGCCATTTATGCGGTGTTCACCCTGGGACAGGGGCTGTCGGCAGGGAATATCCTGACCTATGCCCTGGAGAGTCTGCCGGAAGAAATGCAGCCAGATGGCAATGCCGTGTGCAATACCCTCCAGCAGCTGGCTGGGGCCGTAGGGACATCGGTCTGTGCGGCTTTGGTAGCTGCTGGACAGCGGGGACAGGAGCTGGCTGCCGGAACCAGCCAGGGGACGGCTTGGGCTTTCCATCTGCTGTTGGTCCTGGCCTTGTGTCAGGGAGCCTCTATGGTATGGGCTCTTCGCGTCCATTCATCTTCCTTTCACTTTGGTCCATTACAATAGTTAGTATTATCTAACAAGGAGGCAGATCATGGTGAAATGGAAACTGTGCCTGGGGACCGGGCTGCTGGCCGCCTGTTGTTTTTCTGCGGGGGCTTTTGCTGCCGGGCATGTGGAAGATGTGGAAGCCATCTCCCGGGTATATGGAGATGGGGAAAAGCTGGCAGCTGTCCAGCTCCGGTACGATGCGGATCTTTTAGGGTCCTCGGTGGCGGCAGCGGATTATGCCGTGCCGGGACGGACGGTGGCAAAGGCTTTTGTCACAGCTGAGCCCTATGGGAAGGCTGCGGAAAAAGGACGGTACGTCCAGGTGGAACTGACTCCCCTGCCCCTGTCTGACCAGATGGCGGATCCCCATCCGGAAGACAAACATAAGGCTCCCATCGGTGTGGGAGGGCCCCAGCTGGGAAGCCACGGGAATCCTCAGCCCTTGGTACCGGTTACGGCATCCATCAGCCAGAAGGGAAGGGTGGAAACTGTCCAGGGACGGATCTACGGAGGAGAGCCGGAGATGAAAAGTACCCATACCCGGCAGCTGCTGATCGAGAAATTCACCCAGCACACCTTTACGGATAGTGATGGGAAAACGCTCCAGTATAACTTGTACGTACCGGAAAACCTGGAAAAGGGGAAGACCTATCCTCTGGTGCTCTTCATGCATGATGCTGGAACCGTCTCTCCGGAAGTGAAAGCGACTTTGAGCCAGGGCCGGGGCGCTGTGACCTGGGTGGAACCGAGATGGCAGGAGGAACATCCCTGCTTTGTGCTGGCACCTCAGTACGATACGGTGATCGTGGATGACAAGTATCAGTACGGGCCGGAACTGGACCGTACCATCCATCTGGTGGAAAGTTTAGCCAGCCAGTATCCCATTGACACCAAACGGATCTACAATACCGGGCAATCCATGGGCTGTATGACTTCCATCGCCATGGATGTGAAGTATCCGCAGTTCTTTGCCGGGTCCTATCTGGTGGCGGGCAAATGGGATCCCAGGGTGACGGCCCCTCTGGCCCAGCAGAACATCTGGGCGGTGGCGGCAGCCGGTGACCCAGGGGCCAAGCCTTCCATGGACACCATCATGGCCCAGCTGGACGCTGCGGGAGACAAGGTGAGCCGGGGCACCGTCGCCCAGGATGCTCCGGAAGCCCAAGTGGACCAGCTGGCGGAACAGATGATCCAGCCCGGAGTCCATGCCTATTACCTGCTGTACCAGGGAGGCAGCCACCGGAGCACCTGGCAGCACGCTTACGATATCACTCCGGCCAAGGAGTGGCTTTTTGGGCAGAAAGCGGGGGTGTGAAAAATTCACACCCCCGGTCGCGAGCCTGGACGTCTAAGTCGCTTGCTCTTTTTCTATAGGATGATAAGAGGAAATCGGCAGGAATCTGCGAAAGGGGATCTTTGGTTTCCATCAACAAGCCCGCGACCCAAGGCCCGCGACAAAAAAGGCACCGCAAACGCGGTGCCTTTTCATCATTTCTTCGCATTCTTCGTCATTTCATCGGCAGCGGTCCGGATGATGGCAGCCAGCAGGGCATCGGAATCATACTCTGTGCTGGTCCGGTCATCGGTGACCTGGTAGATGGGCTGGCCGTTCTTAGTGGCCAGGAAGGTGACGCTGGCATAGGCGGTTTCTCCTTTGGCCAGCTTATTCCCTTTCCGGGGAGCGGGTTCGGTGCCATCAGTCGTTTCGATGCCTACCGGGTTCACCTGTACCTGCAGGGTGATGGTGTTCCGGAGTTTTTTGTCCGGCAGCATCACTGGATTGCTGTACACGGTGACACCTTCTTTTTTGAAGTCCCGCTGGAGGGTCAGCAGGGTCTTGCGGACTGCATCGTCATCTCGGATAAAGGCGGGATGGGCTTTTCGGAAGTCCGTATCCTGCCGGCTGAGATCTTTGAGATAAACGACTTTGACATTCTTGAAAGGAAAGGTATTGCTCTTCCAGCCGCTGCGTTCTGCGCCTGCCGTCAGAGGCAGTGCCAGAAGGACAACAAGCAGGGTGGCCAGGGCCAGGAATTTTTTCATGGATGTTCCTCCTCTTTGGTTCTATCTTCTCATTGTACAACGGAAAGGAAAGTGTTTCAACGGCTTTTCGTTTTGACTAACGTGAGGAATCAGGCTATAATTTGTAGAGTTATGTTGTATCCGCTGTGGGTACAGTGCGGGAAGTGAGGGAACTGTCATGCCAATACCGCTTGTTGTATGGGCGGCCGCCGGGATCGGGGCTGCCGGACTGCAATTGTACAGAAGTGCCACCAGCTCTGAAAATATGGTGAAGAATGCCATTGAAAGGTACAATGAGGAACGTTTCAAATTCTATAAGACCTTGGAACGGCTGACTCCGGAAGTGGAGAACCTGGGACATCTGAAGCTCCTGGTCTGGGGCTGTTATGACAAGGTCTTTGCCATTCTGGACAAAATCGAGAATCTGCCAGGCCATTATACGTATAAGAGCCACAAGAATCTCCACATGCTGCCCCAGGATGTGCGGAAACTGAAACGGATCCGCCGGGTGGTGGAGCGGATCCAGGAGAAAAAACTGGATACAGAAGGCACTGGCATGCTGACGGTGGTAGCCCTCCAGGGCGGTGCGGCCAGTTCCTACAGCCAGTCCGAGCTGGAGCGGGATGAGGCCAAACTGGTCATGGAAAAAATCATGGACCAGCCCCTATATACATCGGAAGTCACTGCTTTGGATGAGATGAGTGTACTGGAATCCATCATGTGTTTCCCGAAAGTGCTGCGTCCTGGCTATTTTTCCGACAAGGACGGTTCCAAAATGACCAAGGACGAGGCGGTGAAGTTCAAGACGGATACGGATACCCAGTCTCTGCTCCTGGCGGATGCGGAAGCCCGGGGAGAACGGCTGCTGGAAGTGGTGCGCCATGTGTATAAAACCATGGAGACCCTGAAAAACGAACAGCGGGAACAGATCCTGTTCCTGCAGAACCTGTTGACCACCAAGACAGATTATGCAGCTTTTACATTGGAAGAAAAGGACCGGCTGAATTTTGTGGTGGCACTGGGATTCGTACTCCGGGAACTGGCCCGGACGGATATTGTCCTCAAAAATGGCAATATGTCCATCCTGAACCGCAGCGGGCTGCGGATCCCCTTGGCCAAAGCCCAGGATCTGCTGCCCATGGAAAATCTGGCGCTCCTGGATGAAAAAGATTAACCTATGGGAGGAACCATTGTGATCAGTACGAAAGCGTTTAAAGCTTATGACATCCGGGGCATCGTCCCGGAAGAAGTGAATGAAGATCTGGCCTACCGGCTGGGACGAGCCCTGGCCTGGAAGCTCAAAGCCAAAAAGCTGGTGGTAGGCCATGATATCCGGCTCAGCGGGCCGGCACTCAGCAAGGCTGCCGTAGCAGGCATGCAGGATGGGGGAGCTGCTGTGCTGGATCTGGGCCAGTGTGGGACGGAGATGATGTATTTTGCCACGGCCCATCTGAAAACGGATGGGGGCATGATGATTACGGCCAGCCACAATCCCAAAGATTACAACGGCATGAAGCTGGTCCATTCCGGGGCCAGGCCCATTTCGGCGGATACAGGCCTCCAGGATCTGGCAAAATTGGTAGCGGCAGAAGATTTTGAGACACGGGTGCCCAAGGCAGCGGAACGGGGAACCTATGAGATGGTGGATATCGTCCCCAGCTATGTGGAACATCTCCTTTCCTATATCAATGTGAAGAGCCTGCTGCCCCTTAAGATCGTAGCCAATCCGGGGAACGGGGGAGCTGGACCCATTGTGAAAGAATTGGCCAAACATCTGCCCTGCCAGTTCATCCTGATCAACGATACACCGGACGGGAACTTCCCCAATGGGGTCCCCAATCCTCTCCTGCCGGGGAACCGGGCTGCCACTTCAGAAGCGGTGAAGAAAAACGGGGCGGATCTGGGCATTGCCTGGGATGGGGACTTCGACCGCTGTTTCTTCTTTGATGAAAACGGCCGGTTCATCGAAGGGTATTATCTGGTGGGCCTATTTGCCCAGTATTTCCTCCAGAAACATCCTGGCAGCAAGATCCTCTATGATCCCCGGTTGACCTGGAATACGGAAGAAATCATTGCCCGGTATGACGGACAGCCGGTCCGCTGCAAGAGCGGCCATGCCTTCATCAAGGAATGTATGCGGAAACAGGGCGTCCTCTACGGAGGAGAAATGAGCGCCCACCATTATTTCCGGGATTTTTCCTACTGTGACAGCGGGATGATCCCCTGGCTGCTCTTGATTTCCCTGATTTCCACTTCCGGGATGACCCTGTCCCAGATGGTGGACGCCCGGATCAGCGAATATCCCTGCAGCGGGGAAATCAATCTAAAAGTGGCAGATGCGGATGCGGTGCTGGAACGGCTGTCCAGCCATTTCCGCTCCGGCATCCAGGATCGGATGGACGGACTCAGCGTGGTCTACGATGAATGGCGCTTCAATCTCCGGAAATCCAATACGGAACCGGTAGTGCGGCTGAATGTAGAAACCCGGGGGGACAAGGATCTGTTGAAGCAGAAGACCCGGGAAATGCTGGAACTGATCGGCGGAGAACAGGCATAGGAGGAAGCAAGCGGATGAATGTATTGGTAACGGGAGGAGCCGGTTATATCGGCTCTCATGTGGTGGAAGAACTGACGGCCAACGGGTATACCCCCATTGTCTATGACAATTTCAGCACGGGCCATGTGGACGCGGTGTCGGACAAGGTCCAGCTGATCGAAGGGGATATCCATGACTTCAATTTCCTGAAGCATATCCTAGGGGAATATGAGATCGACGGCGTGCTCCATTTTGCCGCCAGCAGCCAGGTGGGAGAATCCATGGTGAACCCGGGAAAATATTATTATAACAATGTGGCAGGGACTCTGGGACTCCTGGATGCCATGCGGGAATCCGGCGTGGAGCAGCTGGTATTCTCTTCCACGGCTGCAGTCTACGGGGAACCGGAACAGGTGCCCATTACGGAAGATATGCCCCTCCAGCCCACCAATGTGTACGGCCGGACCAAGCTGATGATCGAAAAGATGATGGCGGATTACAGCCGTGCCTACGGGCTCCGGTATGTGGCTCTCCGGTATTTCAATGCAGCCGGGGCTTCCCTTTTGGGAAACATCGGGGAGGATCACCGTCCGGAAACCCATCTGATCCCGCTGATCCTCCAGGCGGCTCTGGGCCAGCGGGAAAGCGTTTCCATCTTCGGTACGGACTATCCTACCCCGGACGGCACCTGCCTGCGGGATTATATCCATGTGAAGGATCTGGCCAGTGCCCATGTGCTGGCCATGGACCATCTCCAGCAAGGCGGCGGCTGCCGGACCTACAACCTGGGGACGGAGAATGGTTTCTCGGTCCGGGAAATCATCGAAACGGTGAAAAAAGTCACCGGACGGAACTTTACCGTGAAGGAAGAAGCCCGGCGGGCCGGAGATCCGGCAAAACTGATCGCTTCTTCTGAAAAAATCAAGAAGGAGCTCCATTGGGAACCCTGCCACAGCAATATCGAGGAAATCGTGGCGACGGCTTGGCGGTGGCATGAAGGGCATCCCAAAGGATACGAAAAATAAGCAGTATGGATATTTTAGTGACCGTGGACGGACTGAAAAAAAGTTTCGGCGTCCACGATATTTTTCAGAATGTAAGTTTTACGGTCAGACAAGGTGAAAAAGTGGGGCTGGTGGGAGTCAACGGCAGCGGCAAGACCACTCTGCTCCGGTGCCTCCTGGATCCGGATTTTGCCGATGGGGGTTCTGTAAAGTTTGCCGGGGATCTGCGGCTGGGCTATGTGGAACAGGGCTTCGATGATTTCCGGGAGGAAACCGTTTGGCAGTTCATGCAGCATGCCTGCCCGGATATCCTGAACCTCCGGGAAAAGATGCAGCAGCTGGAAGAAGCCAGCGGCCGGGCCCAGGGGGAGGAACTCCAGGGAATCCTGGACCAATATGCCAGGACGGAAAGCCGGTATGCCCATCTGGATGGATACCACTATGAAAACAATATCAAACGGGTGCTGATCGGCCTGGGATATCCGGAAGAAACCTGGCAGTGGCGGGCGGATAAACTGTCCGGAGGGCAGAAGACACGTCTCCAGCTGGCGGCGGCTCTGGTGAATTCCCCGGATCTGCTGATCCTGGACGAACCCACCAACCACCTGGATATCGTCATGAGCGAATGGCTGGAAAATTATCTCCGGGAATTCCGGGGCGGGGTGCTGGTGATTTCCCATGACCGGGCCTTCCTGGACAATGTGGTGGAAGAGATCCTGGAAATGGAAGGGGGGACCCTCCACCGGTTCAAGGGGAACTATTCCCGATACCTGGAACAGAAGGAAATCCAGGTGCTGACCCAGACCCGTGCCTACGAGGCACAGCAGGAATATATCGCCCGACAGGAAGCCTACATCCGCCGGTTCAAGGCGGGCATCAAGAGTAAGATGGCCAGAGGCCGGCAGTCCCAGCTGGACCGGCTGGAACGGATCGATGCACCGGTCCAGGAGGAAGAATTCCAGCTGCGGCTGCCCCATGCGGCGGAATGTGCGGAAAAAGTCATCATACTGGAACATCTGGACGTAGGATATCCCCAGCATCTTTTGCTCCAAGATGTGGACCTGACCCTCCGCCGGGGAGAAAAGGTGGCCATCATCGGGCCCAACGGCTGCGGGAAATCCACCCTGCTGAAGACCATCCTCCAGGAACTGCCGCCTCTCAAAGGAGAGGCACGGATCGGGAACCGGGTGAAGATCGGATATTTCTCTCAGAGTTACGAGCGGCTGGACGAGAACCAGACCATCATGGAGAATTTCCTGACGGAATATGGGCTCACCGACGAACAGACCCGCCGTCTCCTGGGCAGCATGATGTTCCATGGAGAAGATGTTTTCAAGGTCATCGGGACCTTGTCCGGGGGACAGAAGGCTCGGCTGGTGCTGCTGAAACTGGTGCTGGACGGTGCCAACTGCCTGCTGCTGGACGAACCCACCAACCATTTGGATATTGCGGCCAAGGAAGCTGTGGAAGCGGCCTTGGAAACCTTTGACGGCACCGTGCTCCTGGTGAGCCACGACCGGTATCTGGTGAACGAGGTGGCTGGACGGATCTGGGCGGTAGAAGACGGCCATGTGACCGATTATAAGGGGAACTACGACTTCTACCTGGAGGAACGGGATAAGAACCGGAGCCAGGAAGCGGCGCCGGAGATCCTCCGGAAGGAGAAGGAGCCGGCGGCTAAGGCGACGCCGGCAACGGCGGCGCCACAAACGGCCCAGCCGGAGAAAAAAATGGAAAAGAAACCGGAAAAGAAGCCCTACAGTCCGGCGGAAGCCCAGAAGCTGCTTCCCCAAGTGGAGCTGAAGATCCGGGAATATGAGGCCCTCCAGAAAGTGCTCAGTGATAAGATCGCCGATCCGTCCAATCAGCAGGATCTGGAGACCAGTACGAAACTGGCGGAAGAATATGCGGAGCAGAGCAAGATCCTGGACGGTCTCATGGACAAATGGGAGAAACTGATGGAGTCATTGGAATGACCATAGATGGATTTTTACAGGCACTGCAGCAGTTCCATGGGGACGGCTGTTTCAATCCCTGGGGGGAATATGATCCCTCCTGTGATATCGGACCCGAGGCCCCGGTGATCCGTTCGGCCAATTTCCGCCGGTATCTCCAGCTCCGGCAGAAAGCCCGGTTCCTGTTCATTGCAGAAGGGCTGGGATATCAGGGAGGGCATTTTTCCGGCATGGCCATGACCAGTGAACGGATCCTCCTGGGCCATCATCCCACGGTACGGCCGGAAGTGGTCCTGGGAGAAGGCTGGGATTACCGGAGGACCAGCAACCCCGAAAGCCCCCTGCTGAACCGCAAGCAGAAGGAACAGGGCTTCAACGAGCCCACCGCTACCATTATGTGGGGGGAACTGGCCCGGCAGGGACTGGCCCCTTTCCAGACCCTGCTTTGGAATATTTTTCCCTTCCATCCGTACAAATCTGCCGGGATCCTGACCAACCGGACACCCACCGGCCCGGAACTGGATCAGGGGATCTGCTATGCCAGGATGCTGCTGGAACTGGTTCCAGGACTCCAGGTCATTGCCATTGGCCGGAAAAGCGCCGGGACCCTGGAAAAATATGGGGTGCCCTGTGCGGCGGTGCCCCATCCCTCCATGGGAGGGGCCAATCGGTTCCGGGCTGCGGTGGCGGCGCTGTTCGCAGAATAAAGGAGAAACCATGACGAAGAGTACCTTAGCGTCCATGACCAAGGAACAGGTGCTGAAAATCGCCCTGACGGCAGGGAAAATCCTGCTGGTCAGCGGAGCGGAGACCTACCGGGTGGAAGATACCATGCTGCGGATCTGCCATGAAGGGGGCATGAACACCATTGCAGCCTTCTGTACTCCCTCTCTGATCATGATCGGGGAAGAAACCATGGAGGGAGCCAGCCTGATGTACCGAGTGACCCACCGGGGGACGGACCTGACCTTGATCAGTGAAGTCAATGACATGAGCTTCCATATGCCTGCATGGGGAAAAAGCTTCCAGGATACGATGGCCATCCTGGAGGAAAAAACCATGCGCAAACCCCGGCCAGCTCGGGAAGAAATCTTTTGGTCCGGCCTGGCCGGAGGATTCTTTGCAGTGGTGCTGGGGGGCGGAGCCCTGGAATTCGCTGCAGCTTTCCTGGGCTCGCTGCTTTCCATGGCCTTTGTCAAAGCCGTTGCACCTTTCCGGCCCAGCAGCTTCTGGGAGACTACTATGGCCGGAGCCATCATCTGTCTCACCGTGGTCCTCTTCCGCATGGTCTGTCCTGATCTGGTGATGGAACTGGCCATTGCCGGAGGGGTCATGCCTTATCTTCCGGGGATGGCGTTTACCAACGGCATTCGGGATTTCATGGCCGGGGATCTGCTCAGCGGGACCTGCAGGGCCGGGGAGGCCATTTTCCTGGTAGGCGGAGTGGCTATCGGCATTGCTACCGTCCTGGGCGTACTGTACATGTAGGAGGCTCCTATGCCGCTGGCAGCAACCATTTTCATCAAAACCATATTTTCTTTTTTCGCCACTGTGGCCTTTGGCAAGCTGTTCAAATGTCCGGAAAGTTGTTTGTATAAGGCCGGCTTCGTAGGCATGGTGGGTTTTGGGGTCTACATCGTCCTCCTCAGCGGGTTTGGACTCAGTTCCATGCTCAGCAACTTTGCCGGGACGGTGGCCCTGTCCATCTGCAGTGAGATCTTTGCCCGCTGGTACCGGCAGCCGGTCCCTATTTTTTCCATTCCGGGGATCATTCCCCTGGTACCGGGACTGCCTCTTTACCGGGCTATGAACTATACCATGCTCAATGCCTACAGCATGGGCATGCACACTTTCGTATCCGCGGCGCTGGACGCTACCGCCATCGCCATGGGGATCCTCCTGGTTTCCGGTCTGGCCAAGGTGTACAAGACCAGTAAGAAGATGGTCCGGGACAAACGGAAGGGGAAACGTTGAGGAAACCGGGAAATTTGGCTATAATACAGGCAGAGAACTGTGAAGGAGGAGTTATCCATGGCAGTGTTTACGACAAAACAGAAACAGGTGGTTAACAATCTGGGAACCGGGACCATTGAAAAAGAGATCCTGGTAGATCCGGCCGTATTCCAGGGAACCAATGATCTATTTGCCCAGATCACCCTGCATCCGGGGTGCGCAGTGCCGGTCCACCAGCACTTAGGGAACAACGAGACCTACTACCTGCTCAAAGGCGAAGGGGAATACACCGACGAAGACAAGAAGCTTACGGTGAAGGCTGGAGATGTGACCTTCTGTGAGGACGGCGGTACCCATGGGCTGAAGAATACCGGCAAAGAAGATTTGGTATTCATCGCCTTGATCAACAATACGCCGGGGTATAAGAGATAAAAATGTCAGCAGCCAGCTGTCAACGGTCAGCGGCGTTTGAAAAAGACCTGCTTTCGGGAGCAGGTCTTTTTTTGTAAAAAATATGTGAAATCTTGCATAAAAAAGGCATTCCTTCCTGCATAATTGACCGCAAAAACGAGAAAATTTCCCCGCTTTACTGCAGTACCAGTGCCTGGAAGGCAAGGATTTTTCTCCTGGTTTACATCAAAAGAAACACGTGGAACTGTGTAAAGAAAGAAGCGCATAAAATGCGGGGAAAAACCGAAAAAATCCCCAAAAAAATATTGACATCAGCTGTCAGGAATGTTACAATACCACAGTGTCACAGAGGGGTAGTATGTCTTTTGGAGGTGTCAGATGTTTCTCGCAGACGTAAAGAACGGTTCGCCGGTTGTTGTCGGAGTGAAGCAGTCCCAAAAGGCCATTGCCCGGGATCAGGCCGCAGGAGTCCTGATCGCCCAGGATGCGGATGAACATGTGACAGGACCTGTAAAGGACCTGTGCGGAGCCAAAGGCATCACCGTTGAAACAGTGCCTACCATGCAGGAACTTGGCAAGGCCTGCGGCATCCACGTGGGAGCATCCGTCGCCGCTGTGCTCAAAACCCGGTAGAATCTGCTGGAAACGGCGGATCTTCATAATCATTAAATCTTATTCTCGAGAAAGGAGGTGCCGGAATGCCTACAATCAACCAATTGGTTCGTAAAGGTAGACAAGTTATTACTCAAAAATCCACGGCGCCAGCATTGAAAAATTCACCGCAAAAACGCGGTGTCTGCACGAGAGTGTACACCACCACTCCGAAGAAACCTAACTCTGCTCTGCGGAAGGTTGCTCGTGTCCGTCTGACCAATGGTATTGAAGTAACTGCTTACATTCCTGGTATTGGCCATAACCTGCAGGAACACAGTGTTGTCCTGATCAGAGGCGGAAGAGTCAAGGATCTTCCCGGTGTTCGTTATCACATCATTCGCGGCGCATTGGATACCGCCGGTGTTGCTGACCGCAACCAGGGCCGTTCCAAATATGGCGCTAAGCGCCCGAAAGCAGCTAAGAAATAATTAGTCTGCCTGCTGTAGAATGATTTAATAACGAAGGAGGAAATACAGATGCCGAGAAAAGGTCCTGTAACCAAAAGAGACGTATTACCGGATCCAGTATATGGTTCCAAACTGTTAACCAGATTCATCAACAAAATTATGCTCGACGGCAAAAAAGGTGTTGCTGAGCGTATCGTATACGATGCATTCGACCTGATCCATTCCAAGACTGGAAAGGATCCCATGGAAGTGTTCGACGCTGCCATGAAGAACGTAATGCCCGTCCTGGAAGTCAAAGCCCGCCGGGTGGGCGGCGCCAACTACCAGGTGCCTGTAGAAGTCGGAGCTGACCGGAAAACCACTCTGGGGATCCGGTGGCTGGTCAATTATTCCCGCCTGCGCGGTGAAAAGACCATGTATGAACGCGTAGCCGGAGAATTGATGGACGCTGCCAACAACACTGGCGCCGCCGTCAAGAAACGTGAAGATACGCATAAGATGGCTGAAGCAAACAGAGCGTTTGCTCACTATCGTTGGTAAGATTCCTTAAGGAGGAGTAATTCGTGGGTAGAGAGCTTCCCTTAGATAAAATCAGAAACATCGGCATCATGGCTCACATCGATGCTGGTAAAACTACGACCACGGAACGTATCCTGTTCTACACCGGCAAGACTCATAAGATCGGTGAAGTCCATGATGGCGCTGCTACCATGGACTGGATGGTCCAGGAACAAGAACGTGGTATTACGATTACTTCCGCTGCTACGACTTGCCATTGGAAAGGCCATTCCATTAACATCATCGACACCCCGGGGCACGTTGACTTCACTGTAGAAGTTGAACGTTCCCTGCGTGTCCTGGATGGCTCTGTGGCTGTATTCAGCGCCAAAGGCGGTGTTGAACCCCAGTCCGAAACCGTATGGCGTCAGGCGGAAGAATACAATGTCCCCCGTATCGCTTATGTCAATAAGATGGATACCACGGGCGCCGACTTCTTCAACGTGATCCAGATGATGAAAGACCGTCTGGGCGCCAATGCAGTTGCCATCCAGATCCCTATGGGTGCGGAAGACAGCTTCGTGGGCCTGGTGGATCTGGTGAAGATGCAGGCTGTCATTTACGGGGATAAGCTGGGCAAGGACGAGGAATTCGAACCCATCCCTGAAGAATATGTAGAACAGGCTCAGAAATACCGCCAGATCCTGCTGGAAGCCGTTGCTGAAAGCGACGATGACCTGATGGAAAAATATCTGGAAGGAGAAGACCTGACGGAAGAAGAAATCAAAGGCGCCATCCGCAAGATGACCTGCCAATGCAAACTCTTCCCCGTTACCTGCGGTTCTTCCTACAAGAACAAAGGCGTACAGCCGCTGCTGGATGCCATCATCGACTATATGCCGTCTCCTGTGGATGTGCCCGCTATCAAAGGGACCAACCCGGAAACCGGGGAAGAAGAAGAACGGCCTTCCGATGACAATGCTCCTTTCGCAGCACTGGCCTTCAAGATCGCTACTGACCCCTATGTGGGCCGTCTGGCATTCTTCAGAGTTTACTCCGGTACCCTGACTGCTGGTTCTTATGTGTACAATGCAAATAAGGACAAGAAAGAACGGATCGGCCGTATCCTGCGGATGCATTCCAATCATAGAACGGAAATCAATGAAGTATTTGCCGGGGACATCGCGGCAGCCGTTGGTCTGAAAGACACCGGCACCGGCGATACCCTGTGTGATGAAAAAGCTCCGATCATCCTGGAATCCATGGTATTCCCGGAACCGGTTATTTCCGTAGCCATTGAACCCAAGACCAAAGCCGACCAGGAAAAGATGGGCATTGCACTGGGCAAGCTGGCGGAAGAAGATCCGACTTTCCGTGTCCGCACGGATCCGGAATCTTCCCAGACCATCATTTCTGGGATGGGCGAACTTCATCTGGACATCATCGTTGACCGGCTGAAGAGAGAATTCCATGTAGACTGCACTGTGGGCAACCCGCAGGTAGCTTACAGAGAAACCATCCGCAAGGAAGTGGAAAGCCAGGGCAAATTCGTCCGGCAGTCCGGCGGTAAAGGACAGTACGGCGATTGCTGGCTGAAATTGACCCCGCTGCAGGCTGGCGAAGGCTTCAAGTTCGAAAACAAGATCGTCGGCGGTGCCATTCCTAAAGAATACATCGCTCCTGTGGAAGCCGGTGTCAAAGAAGCCATGGAGAATGGCGTCATTGCCGGATACCCCATGGTGGATATCGGTGTTACCGTATTCGACGGTTCCTATCACGAAGTCGACTCCTCTGAAATGGCATTTAAGATTGCCGGTTCCATGGGCTTCAAGAATGGTGCCCTGAAAGCAAACCCTGTTCTGTTGGAACCGTACATGAAAGTGGAAGTCACCATCCCCGAAGAGTACATGGGCGACGTCATCGGCGACCTGAACTCCCGCCGGGGCCGCATCGAAGGCATGGAAGCAAGAAGCGGTGCACAAGTCATCACGGCTTACGTTCCTCTGTCCGAGATGTTCGGGTATGCAACGGACCTGCGTTCCAAGACCCAGGGCCGGGGCAACTACTCCATGGAAGTAGACCATTACGAAGAAGTTCCTAAAAATATCGCGGAAGCGATCATTGCTAAAAATAAAGGAACTGCACAGGACTGATTCCTGTGATCATTAGGAGGATATAACAATGGCTAAAGAGAAATTTGAAAGAACCAAACCCCATGTGAACATTGGTACCATTGGTCACGTTGACCACGGCAAGACGACCCTGACCGCGGCCATCACCAAGGTCCTGTCCGAAACTCCGGGCTGCAAAGCCACTTTCGAAGCTTATGCCGATATCGATAAGGCTCCGGAAGAAAGAGAACGTGGGATTACCATCAACACTGCCCACGTTGAATACGAAACCGAAACCAGACACTATGCACACGTTGACTGCCCGGGGCATGCTGACTATGTAAAGAACATGATCACTGGTGCTGCCCAGATGGATGGTGCCATCCTGGTTGTTTCCGCTGCTGACGGCCCTATGCCTCAGACCCGTGAACACATCCTGCTGGCCCGCCAGGTTGGCGTACCTGCCATCGTTGTGTTCCTGAACAAATCCGACCAAGTGGACGATCCTGAACTGATCGAACTGGTTGAAATGGAAGTCCGTGAACTGCTGAGCCAGTACGGCTATCCTGGAGACGATGTACCCATCGTCGTAGGTTCCGCTCTGAAAGCCCTGGAAGGGGACAAGGAACAGCAGGACAACATCCGGAAACTGATGAAGGCTGTTGACGAATACATCCCGACTCCTGTCCATGACTTGGCTAAACCGTTCCTGATGCCTATCGAAGACGTGTTCACCATCACTGGCCGTGGTACCGTTGCTACTGGCCGTGTGGAACGTGGCGTGATCAAAGTCGGCGACACTGTGGAAATCGTTGGCCTGTCCGACGAAAAGAAACAGTCCGTAGCCACCGGTCTGGAAATGTTCCGTAAGACCCTGGATCAGGCTGAAGCCGGCGACAACATCGGCTGCCTGCTGCGTGGGA
>ENA-ORTI01001636-ORTI01001636.1-human-gut-metagenome-genome-assembly--contig:-NODE-1636-length-22156-cov-3.940636_pt1 | contig 22156 bp, 18 predicted proteins | sample MGYA00242071_ERZ509191 | MGnify/ENA primary metagenome ERZ509191 (study PRJEB26280, sample SAMEA2338832) | human gut metagenome | biome: human gut; feature: human-associated habitat; material: faeces...
CTCCATCGCTGGTGCTGAAATTAACCGCCTGCGTGTTCCCCCTCAGAAAGACAGCGTGGCGTGAACCGCAGCTTACCCAAAGCGCCTTGGCTGGAATCCCCAGTGTAAGTGCGGTAGGCTCGGACGGGCCGCAAGTTCCCGTACCCACATAAGAGCCGAACCGCAGGCTGCAATCTCCCCGTCCGGCGAGGCCCGCGTCAATTTTCTGAAAATCCTCGTTGAAGTCTCCCCGTAAAAAGCTGTCCTCCGGTTCCCACTGGTGCAGGCGATAGTGTGCTGTATAGTTTGCCATCTATATTACCCCCTCCGCAGGCAAGGCCATCCCCGCGTCCGGTAGACAGCCGGACGCGGGGTTCCTTTCCCGCAGGGGCCGCGTTTTCCAGTACGGCAAAGGCGCTGCCCGGCCCCCCTGCGGGAGGAATGAAAATGGCAGCTTATACGGAACACTATCACCTGCACCAGTGGGAGCCGGAGGACAATTTCCTGCGCACGGATTTCAACGAGGATTTCCGTGTGCTGGATAAAGCACTGGCCTTAAAGCCTGAGATTCTAAGTGGAAGCTATACAGGGGATGACGCCCGAAGCCGGGATATTTCGCTGGGGGTATCGCCCCGGGCAGTCTTTGTGGTAAGGCAGGACGGCGCAATGCAGTCCGACATGTATACCTATGGCGGCCTGGCGCTGCAAGGAGCGCCGGTCACCATGCGGGACGGAAACCTGGTGGAGATCACCAGCAGCGGAATACGGGTGGCCCGCGGCGACCTGATAGAGGGCAGATTCTACGCGGACGCAAACCAATCCGGAATGAGCTACTACTATATAGCCTTCCACTAACAAAAAGAGCCGCCCCCAATCGGGGGCGGCTCTCTTCGTAATAAGCCGATTGCAGTTAGATTACCACTTCACGGTGAGGGTATACACATCGTTAGTAGTAGAGCTCCAATCGCCGTCCTTGTCAATGGTGATAACCTTCTGGCCAGACTGGCTCATATCGATAGCCAGATAAATGTCGCTACGATTGGTCAGCGTGGGGGTAGAGGGCTCGGAACCGTCAAACTTAATCTTAGAGGTGCCGTCAGTCACCGCATCCGCAGGAACGGTAATCTGAACGATAACCTTGCCCTTAACCTGATCGCCGGAGTACAGAGCGCTACCGGAGCCGACATTGCCGGTCACGTCGCCGAGAACCACACCGCCGGACACGGAAACAGTTTCGCCGGTCTTGGTGGACTCAAGCTGAGTGCTGACCTTGCTGGTGTCGCTGATATTGCCAGTCACATTCAGGGTGCCGTTGCCAACGATAGCAGCACTTGCGGTCAGATCACCCTTGACGTTCAGGGTGGCACCAGCGGGGATCTCCAGCTTGCTGGAAATAGTAGCATTACCCTCAAAGGTCACATCCGTGTACTGCTTCAGAGCAGTACCGAGATTGCTCTCGTCGGTAACAGTAGTTACGCTGTCAACCGCGGGGATGTTGCCGTAGGTGTCAACCACCAGCAGCTTCACCTCGTCGCCGGCGCCCATCACATAGTAGGCGTTGGCCTGGTAGACACCGGAGGTAGCGGTCTCGATGGCGATGGTGGGCACCGCGCCCTCAACGCCGGCCTTGTCATCGCTGTTGATGCCGATGATAACGGTATCTTTGGTGATCTCAGCGTTGACATTGCTGCCCTTGTCGCTCAGAGAAGCGTCGGTGAAGCGGATATCGCCGTTCTTCTCGTTGTAGGCAATGATGGCGGTACGCAGCAGGTTGTCGACCTCGGTGACAGTGTAGCTGCCGTTCTTGTTCTCCTCGTAGGTGAAGATGTCGCCCTTGGACAGGGAAACCTTCTCATCGGTCATGATGTCCTTGTGCTCGGTGGCGCCATCCCAGAAGGTGAAGGAAGACACGGTCTCGCCGTCCTTGTTCTTGGTGGTGGACACGGCGCTGGTCACATAGCCGTAGTTGCTGGTGATGGAGTTAACCTTCGCGTTCAGCTCTACGTAAGCCAGGACAATGCTGTTGTAACCGGTGGAGTTGTCCTTGTTAGCGTAAGCAGTGATATTCTTGTCCACCACAGAGGTAGTGCTGTACTTGGCAAAGTCGGAACCGGCCATAGTAGAGAACTTGCCCGCGCTATCCTTCACAAAGATCACGGCGTCGTCCGCGATTCTCTCGCCGCCGATCTTGCCCTTGCCAGAGCTGTTGACATACTTGCCAGTCACAATCAGGTCAAAGCCAGCCTTGTCGGCGTCGCCGGAGTTGGTCTTGGCCTCGGTCAGGACGTACTCGCCCTTCTTGACCTCGTAGGTCACCAGGCCCATAGTATCGGTGTACTTCTTGTCGGTGGTAACCACCTTGGTGGTGCCGTCGGCGAAGAGCAGCTTGGCCTGGGGGCCGTTGATATCGCTGTCAGTCTTCACGACCACGGCGTAGTCCTGCAGCTCGTGGCTGGAGGTGACAACCTCGGACTTCACGATGTAGCCGTTGAGCACAGCAGCCTTCACGGTGCTGTCCAGAGCCAGATCCTTGTCGGGAGTGGTGGTAACATAGTTGTACCAGGTACCGTCAATGCGGACGGAGTCGCTCTTGGTGGCCTCGATCTTGCCCTTGACCGTCTCAGCCAGGACATAAGTATCGGTGTCATCCACGGTGTTGGCGGCGTCGCTCTTGATGACATAGTCGTTCTTGGCCATGTCGTCGTAAGCGTTCACGTCCTCAAACTTAACATTGGTGTTAACATCGGTGTTGAAGGACTTCTCGCCCACGTAGGTCACCTTGGCGGCGGTGAAGGGGACGTAAACGACGGTGTCGATCTTGCCGTTGTCGTCGTTGTCGTAAGCCTTCACAGCGGCGGCCTTGTTGCCGCCCACATTCAGGCCGTCAATCAGCTTACCGGTGTAGAGAGCGGTGGTGGTCACATTGCTGTCCACCTTGTAGGTGGTGCCGTCAATCTTGACCTCATTATTGCTGAGAGTACCAACCTTACCAGCAGTGCTCTCCACGATCAGGGAGCTGTCGGTGGAGGCATAGACGCCGTACACATTCTCGCGGTCCTTATACAGAACCTCGACCTTCTGGCCGATCAGGTTGCTGTAGTCACCCTCGACCTTGGTGTACTGGCCCTTGGTGGTGATGCCGTTCATGTACAGGGTGTAAGTGCCCTTGCTGTCCTTCTCCACGTCGGTCAGCACGGCGTCGCCGTCGGTGATCAGGGACAGGTACTTGTGGCCCATGGTCTCGTCGGCGTACTTGGTCACGGTGTTCTCGCCGTAAACATTCTGGGTCTTCTGCTCCAGAGTGTACTTGCCAGTATCAAGAGCGGTGCCACCGTTCGCGTCCTTCAGAGTGTCGATAGCATCCTGACGGCTGTTGTAGACGGAGCCGTCCAGAGCCTTGACGGCATCGTTAACAGAGCTGTCCTTGATCTTGACAACCCACACGCGCTCGGTGCCGGTCACGACGGACTCGGTGCCGGTGTAGCTGTACTGGCTGGTGGTGTAGTTGCCAGCGGCGTTCAGCTCAACCATGTTGGCGTCCAGAGCATTGTAGATCATCTGGGCGGCATTGTCACGGGTCAGCAGGGTGTTGGCGTTCAGATTGGCCAGGTTCTTGTAAAGACCGTTCTGGTTGGCCAGCACGTTGGTGTTGATGGCCCAGTCGTTGCCCACCAGGCCGGACTTCTCGGCGTTGTAGCCCAGCACGCCCAGCAGCATCTTGGCGGCCTCGGTGGCGCTCACGGTGCCGGTAGGATCAAACTTGTTGTTGCCGCGGCCAGCGATGATGCCGTTGGCGGCGCAGTACTCAATGTAGGACTCTGCCCAGTGGCCCTTGATGTCGGTAAAGGTGGGGGTGTCCTTGACGCCCAGCACGGGATCCACACCGCCGTTGATGGCGACGCAGAGCATCTTGGCCATCTCGGCACGGGTCACGGTGCCGGTGGGGTCAAAGTAGCTGCCGTCTTCCTTACCATTGATGATGCCCAGGGCAGTCATGGTAGAAACGGCGTCCTTGTTTACGATCTCATCCGCATCGGTGAAATCGCTCGCGTTCACCGCGCTGGCGCCGACACTCATCATGCCCACGAGCATGACGGAAGCCAGAGCCAGGCTGAGAGTCCGCTTGAGGTTTCTCATGTTTGGAATTCCTCCTTCTAAATTTTGAGCTTTCGGGGCATCCTACTCACGACTGCGCGTTTCAGTCAAGTATGACGCCCCTTGCAAGCCATGAAAAAGGAGGGATTCGCCCCACATGCAGTTCCAAATGGCACAAAAGAGCGGCAAAAAGTGGCGTTGGTAGACATCTGGTAGACACGCCGGGCATGCCAAGCACAAAAAGAGCCCGGAACCGCAACGGTTCCGGGCCACTTTTGGTAGACATTTGGTAGACTTAACCTTAAAGCACAGTACAGGTCACTTGAGCCAATCACACACCTCAGCCAGGCTGATGCCCTGGCCGCGGGCGATACGGGCCACATCCTCGTACTCCGGCTTGGAGCGGACGACGCCCCAGCCGGAGGCGGTCTTGAGCCGCACGGGGCCGTGGGGGGTATCCACGGTGCGCTCACCCCGCTCCAGGGTATACCGGCGGCACACATTCTCCCGCACGCCCAGAGTGGTGGTGTGCCGGAAAAGCAGGCCAAGCAGCCTCTCCCGATCCTCCATGCGGCACATACAGGAGAGCAGCACGGCGGGGCGGCCCTTCTTCATGCCGATGGGCGTGGTATACACGTCCAGTGCTCCGGCGGCAAGCAGCTCCTCCTGGGCAAAGCCGATGGCCTCGGCGGTCATGTCGTCCAGATTGCAGCACAGCTCAGCCACTTCATCTCTGCCGCCTGCTGTCTCTCCCAGCAGGGCGCGGACGCAGTTGGCCGCCTCAAAGTCCTTGTTTCCCATACCATAGCCGATTTTTTTCACCTTCATCACCGGCATGGCGCCGAATTCGGTGACAAAGTGCTTGAGCAGCGCCGCGCCGGTGGGGGTGCACAACTCACCACGGATGGCTCCGCCGTAGATGGGCACGTCCCGGAGAATGTGGGCCGTGGCGGGGGCGGGCACGGGCAGGATGCCATGGGCGCAGCGCACCTGGCCGCTTCCAACGTGTACCGGGGAGGCCACGATACGCTCCACACCCAGCATGTGCACCAGCAGGCAGACCCCCGCCACGTCGGCCACCGCGTCCAGGCTGCCCACCTCGTGGAAGTGGATCTCCTCCACCGGCGCGCCGTGGGCGTGGCTCTCAGCCTCCGCAATCAGGCCGTAGACCGCCTCCGCATCGGCCCGTACCGCCTCGGGCAGCTCCAGATGGCCCAGCAGATGGCGGATCTCCCCCATTCCGGTGTGGTGGTGATGTCCATGGTCGTGGTCGTGATGGTGGTGCTCGTGTTCATGGCCATGTTCGTGCTCGTGGCTGTGCTCGTGACCATGCTCATGGCTGCGGTCGTGATGGTGGATGTGCCCCTCCGGGGATACGTCGCAGCTGACCTCCTCCTCCCCGTGTACCGTCACCGCCACATGGGTGCCGGTGATGCCGCATTTGACGGCCGGTACGGCGGACACCGCCACGCCGGGCAGGCCCAGGCCGTTCATCTTCTCCAGAAAGGCTGCCTTGTCGTCCACAAGCTCCAGCAGGGCCGCCATGAGCATATCGCCGGCGGCCCCCATACCGCAGTCCAGATAGAGTGTTCTCATTTCTGTTTCCCTCCCATGTGGTTGATCATGCTGGCCAGATAGCCCGCGCCGAAGCCGTTGTCGATGTTGACCACGCTCACCCCGCTGGCGCAGGAGTTGAGCATGGACAACAGGGAGGACAGACCGTGGAAGCAGGCCCCGTAGCCGATGCTGGTGGGGACGGCGATTACCGGGCAGTCGGCCAGCCCGCCGATGACGCTGGCCAGAGCGCCCTCCATCCCCGCGATGGCGATGATGACGTTGGCGCTCATGAGCTCCTCCAGGTGGGAGAGCAGACGGTGCAGCCCGGCCACTCCCACGTCGTACAGGCGCACCACCTCGTTGCCCAGGGCCTCGGCGGTGAGGGCGGCCTCCTCGGCCACCGGCATGTCACTGGTACCGCCGGTGGCCACCACCACCTTCCCGCTGCCGTCGGGGGAGGGAAGGCTGCCCACGATGCCGATGCGGCCCATCTCGTAATAGGTGAAGGGGTGGGCCGGGTCAATGGCCGCCGCCGCCTCGTCCGACATCCGGGTGATGAGGATGGTGTCCTGCCCGCCGGAGCGCATGGCGTCCACGATGCGGGCGATCTGCTCCGGGGTCTTGCCCGCGCCGTAGATCACCTCGGCCACCCCCTGGCGGAGGCCACGGTGGCTGTCCAGCTTGGCAAAGCCCAGCTCCTCGAACGGCTCCATTTTCAGCTTGAGCAGGGCGTCGTTTACATCCACCTGTCCGGCGGCCACCTGCTCCAGCAGGGCTTTGATCGCTCTCTGTTCCATTCAGCGCTCCTCCAAATCCAGCAGAATCGGCTTGAAATAGGGGGCCAGGGCCGCCCGCAGGACGGCCCGCTCCCGGACGGCCCGCTCCAGCTGTCCGGCCGGAAGCTGGAGCCGCGCCGCCCCGTGGAACACCCGCACCCGGAAGTCGGCGTAGCCCAGGCGGAACAGGGCGTCCTCCGCCCCCTCCACCCGGGCCAGGATCTCCCCGGTAATGGCTTCCCCGGTGGGAATCCGGGTGGCCAGGCAGGCATAGGCCGGCTTATCCCAGGTAAAGAGGCCCGCCTCCCTGGACAGGCGGCGTATGTCCGCCTTGGTCAGGCCGCACTCCCGCAGGGGGGAGCGCACCTCCAGCTCCCGCAGAGCCCTCATGCCCGGCCGGTCGCCGGCCTCGTCGGAGGCGTTGGTGCCGTCCAGCAGGACGGTGTACCCGTCGGCCGCGGCCCGCGCCTTCAGCGCGCGGAACAGGTTCTGCTTGCAGTAGTAGCACCGCTCCGCCGGGTTGGCCGCCACCCGCGGGTCGGCCAGGGCGTCCAGCTCCAGCACCGTCACCTCCACCCCCAGTTCCCCGGCCAGCCGGAGGGCGTCGTCCCGCTCAAACCGGGGCTGGAAAGCGGTTTTGATGTAGTATGGGCGGATATCCGCCCCGGCCTGCACCCCGGCGTACAGCAGATAGGCCGAGTCCACCCCGCCGGAGAAGCCCAGGGCGCACTTGGGATGGGCTGCGAAAAACTCGTTCAGCGTCATGTTTGACTCCTTATACATCAAAGCGGTTGTAGGCCCGGAAGCAGTCCAGGCACAGCTTTTTCCCATTCTCCAGCCGGAGCAGGTGCTCCGCCGTCACCTCGCCGCAGCCGTCGCAGGGGAGGGACTGGAAGAGCCGGGCCTTCTCGGGCAGGGACAGCACGGCGGGCTTCACGTCGAAGAGGGACGCGGGGGCGGCGTCCTGGAGGTAGCGGAACCGCTCCTCCTTGGTCTGGTACTCCGCCGGAGTGGGGCGGAGCACCAGGCGCACCGCCTTGCCGGTCTTCCGGTTGTAGAAGGAAAAGGCCTGCTTGCCCCGGAGGTGAAAGAGCAGGTTGCCCTTGCCCACGCTGCACCCCAGCAGCACCTGAATGGCGTCTACGCCGCAGGCGTCGTTCTCCGTGATGCACACCACGTCCTCGTCGGCGGAGAAGTCCAGCTCCAGCAGCTCCATGGCGTACCGGGCGGCCTGGAAGCCGATGGTCAGGCCGCCGCATGCGTGGCCGTGGAAGGCCACGCATTTATCCCAGAGGGCTTGTCGATCCATATTCATTCGTCCTTTCTACGGCGTAGGCTAGCCCGCGTCAAACAGGCCGTCAAAGCGCACTTGAATGTAGTCGTTGGGGTTCAGCCGGGTGAGCGTCCCCCCCTCCAGGCGGAAGAGACGGTCGGAGATCTTCAGGGCGCTGTCCAGATCGTGGGTGATGAACAGCATGGAGAAGCCCCGGCTGTTCTGCAGGCCCTTGAGCATCCGCAGCAGGTTGGCCTTGCCCGAGGGGTCCAGCATGGAGGTGGGCTCGTCGGCAATGAGGAGGGCCGGCTCCATGGTCAGGGCGCGGGCAATGGCCACCCGCTGCCGCTGGCCGCCGGACAGGGCGTGGATGTGCCGGGTGAGAAAGCTGTCGCAGGCGAAAAGGCCCACGTCCTCCAGCGCCCGCTCCGCCGCCCCGTCCTGAAAGCAGCCGGACAGTCGCATGGGCTCCTCCACCGCCTCCCGCACCGTCATGCGGGGGTTGAGGGCGGCCTGGCTGTCCTGGAGCACCATCTGCACCCCGCCCAGACGGCGGTGGAGGGCGGCAAAGTCGGCCGCTTTCCCCTGGAACTCCACCGAGCCGCCGCCCTCCAGGGGGAGCAGCCCCGCCAGGGTGCGGGCCAGGGTGGTCTTGCCCGCGCCGGAGCGGCCCACCAGGGAGACGATCTCCCCACTGTAGAGGGTGAGGTCGATGCCGTCCAGCACCCGCTGCCGCCCGAAGGCTTTGCAAAGTCCCCGGCATTCCAGCAGCGTGAGCACGCCCCCCCGGTTGCAGGCCAGGAGGCGGCCGTCGGGCTGCGCCGTCAGCTCCGGGGCGTGGCCGGCGCAGGCGGGCAGGCTCTGGGTACAGCGGCCGTAAAAGGGGCAGCCGTGGGGCTGCCGGGTGTAGGAGACGGTGGTGGGGCGGATGCCCCACATGTCCCGCACCGGGTTGAGGCCCACCGCCGACTGGAGCAGGCCCCGGGTGTAGGGGTGGCGGGGGTGGTCCAAAAGGGCGCGGGTGTCCCCCGCCTCCTCCACGTGCCCGTCGTAGAGCACCACCGTCCGCCCGCCCAGGTCGGCGGCCAGCTTCATGTCGTGGGTGATGACCAGGAAGGCGGTGCCCAGCCTGCGGTTTAATTCCTGGATCAGCGCCGTGATCCCCCGGCTGGAGGCGATGTCCAGGGCGCCGGTGGGCTCGTCCAGCAGCACCAGGGCGGGATTGAGGGCCAGTGCGTTGGCCAGCAGGAACTTCTGCACCATGCCGCCGGACAGCTCCCGGGGATAGCGCTCCAGATCCGCCGTCTCCAGACCCACCAGGGCCATCAGCTCCTCCATCCGCGCCGCCATGGCCGCCCCCCGGTACGCCCGGCACAGCACCTCCCGCAGGTGCTCCGCCAGGGTGAGGGAGGGGTTGAGCCACTCGGCCGAGTTCTGGAAGGAGAGGGCGAACTCCTTCATGCGCAGGGGTCTGCGCGCCCGCTCGTCCATGGCCAGCAGCTCCCGGCCGTTGAGGTACACCTGCCCGCTGACCTGGGCCTCTGGCTCGGACAGGCAGGCGATGGCGCGGGCCAGGGTGGTCTTGCCGCTGCCCGACTCCCCCACGATGGTGAGCATTTCCCCGGCGTCCAGAGCAAAGCTCACCGGGTGGAGGGTAAACTCCGGGTAGGACACCGACAGGTTGTTCATTTCCAGCAGCACGGTTTGTCCCTCCTCTGTTGTTCCTCCAGCCCGCCCACCAGCAGGCGCAGCAGCAGCGTGGACAGCACCAGCGCCCCCACCGGCGGGAGGAGCCACCACGTCCAGAAGTCCGTCCGATAGAGACCGGGGAAGTCCACGGCCCGGGCGATCATCATACCCCAGGAGCGGGCCAGCGGGTCGGACAGGCCCAGAAAGGCCAGGGAGGACTCCTGGAGAATGGCCCGTCCCACCACCGCCAGGGCGTTGATGGTGAGCAGAGGCCACAGCTCATGGCCGATGTGGGTGCGGATGAGGTACCAGGTTCCGCCGCCGTAGAGCCGGGCCATCTGCACGTAGTCCCGCCGCCGGATGGAGATGGTCTTGGCCCGCATCTGCCGGGCCACCGGGGCCCAGGAGAAGGCGGCAATGATCCAGACCAGGTTCCAGGTGCTCTGCCCCAGAAAGGCCCCGATGACGATCATGACCGGGAGCTGGGGGATAGCCAGAAGCACCTGGATCAGAAAGGAGATCAGAGCGTCCGCCCAGCCCCCCGCAAAGCCCGCCAGTATCCCCAGGCCGCCCCCCACCGCAAAGGTGAAGGCGGCGGCGGCCAGGCCGATGCCCAGGCTGCGGAAGAAGCCGGCGGAGATCTGGGCGTAGATGTCCACCCCCAGGTTGTCGGTGCCGAGCCAGTGGGCGGCGGAGGGGGCCTCCAGGGAGCCCCCCGACGGGAGCTGGGCCGGGTGGGGGTATCCGGTGACCCCCCACAGGAAACAGAGGGTCAGCAGCGCCAGCAGGAGCAGGGGAACCAGCCATTTGCGTCTCATGGTCCCTCCTCCTCTCCGTCCAGCCGGCGGTTGACCACGTCCGCCGCCGCCAGGCTGAGGAGCACCAGCACGGCGGACAGGAGGAACACCCCCTGGAGCATGGGATAGTCCCGGTACTGCACCGCCTCCCGCAGGACGGTGCCCAGGCCGGGGTAGGCGAAGACGTTCTCCACCAGAATGGTGCCCCCCACCGCGCCCCCCACGCTGAGGAAAAAGCGGGCCACGATGGGGGTGGCGGCGTTGCGCAGGATGTAGGCGGTGCGGATGCGCCCCGCGGTCAGGCCCTTGGCCCGGGCGTTGGTGAGGTAGGGCCTGCCCAGGATGGTGAAAAAGCTGGCCCGGGCGGTAAAAAAGAGCTTGGGGACCGTGACCAGGGTGAGGGCGCACACCGGCATCAGGCTGTGCACCAGGATGTCCCCCAGCCGCTGCCACAGGCCGTCGTACTGGGCGAAGTGGGTGTAGGCCCCGGAGAGGGGAATCCACGCCGCCCGGGCCGCCACCAGGAAGAGCAGGAGCACGCCGGTGAGGAAGGGGGGCACCTCCGCCAGGGCGGAGAGGGCCGGGTAGAGCGCCCGGTCGGCCCAGGGCCGGCGGACGCACAGCAGGGCCAGAGCCACCCCCAGGAGCAGGCTGAGGGCCAGGGTGCTCCCCATGATCCACAGGCTCCAGGGCAGGCGCTCCAGCAGAATATCCGCCACGGGCCGCTTATAGTGGATACTCTGGCCGAAGTCCCCGTGGAGGTTGTCCACAATGGTATCCCTCAGCTGTGGAAAAAAGGGCTTGTCCAGGCCGTAGTAGGCCCGCAGCAGCTCCTTCTGCTCCTCCGAGTAGGCGGCGTCCACATCGTCCCCGGCGGCCCCGGAGGTGTAGTCAAAGGGGTCGCCCGGCATCAGCCGGGGAATGGAGAAGTTGAGGAGATAGATGACCAGAAAGGCCCCCAGCAGCATCAGCAGCTTTTTTCCCATGCTTCTCCTTTCCCGGCGGGGCGGACCTCAGCGCGCCATGTAGGACAGGCGGTTCTGCTCCGCCTGCTGGTAGGCGTAGGTCTTCATCCAGCCGTCATAGACATCCTTGCGGTACATGGAGTAGGAGGACTGGTTGGCGATGACGATGATGGGGATCTCCCGGCTCACCAGCAGCTCCAGCTCCTGAAACAGCTCCACCCGTTTGTCAAAGTCGGTCTCGTATACCTGGCCCTCGGCCAACGCGGTCATCTCGGCGTTGGAGTAGCCGATGGCCCCCATGGAGTGGGGGTTGGTGCCGGAGAACTTGGACTCGTCGGAGAACAGGGTGCGCATGTAGGTGGGGGGATTGTTGCCCCAGCCGCCGTTGCCCACCAGGGCGAACTCGTAGTCGCCGCTGTTGATGCGCCCGTCCCGGGTGGCCGAGTCGTGGGCCTCCACCGCCACCTCGATGCCCGCGGCGGTGAGGCCGTTGCGGATGATCTCCGCGATGGCCAGGTCGTCCCCGTCGTCGCCGCACAGAAGGGTGACGGAATAGCCCTTCCCCGCAAAGACGGCGCGGGCCGCCTCCGGGTCATAGGGGTACTGCGCCACGTTCTCGTTATAGTACAGGCTGCCCTGGGGGACGTAGCCCGCGCTGCCCACCGTGCCCGCGCCGCGGAACACGCTGTCCACCACGCTCTGCCGGTCGATGGCGGCGTACACCCCCTGCCGCAGGGCGAGCTCCAAAAAGTCGGGGCACCGCTCGTAGTTGATGAGCAGCTTGTAGCCCATGTCGTTGGCCTTCTCCACCACGCCGATGGACGGGTCGTTCAAATAGGCGTCCATCAGGTCGGCGGGCAGGGAGGTAATGTCGATCTCCCCGCTCTCAAAGGCCAGCAGGGGGTCGCTCACCGGCACAAACTGGATCTTCTCCGCCGCCTGCTCCCCGTTGCACCAGCCGTCGAAGGCGGTGAACTCATAGCTGCCGGTGGCCCCGTCATAGTCGGTGCAGGCATAGGCCCCGCTGCCCGTCAGATAGCCCTCCCCGGTGTAGGCGTTGGGGTCGTCCACGTTCTCCCAGATGTGCTTGGGCAGAATCACGAAGGAGCCCAGGTTGGACAGGGTGTCGGCGTTGGCCTCCTTCACGGTGATGGTGATGGTCTGCTCGTCCACCACCGTATAGTGGTCCACCAGATAGCTGTCCCCCACCCCCAGGGAGTTGGAGACCGGGGGGTGCTCCTGATAGTAGTCCAGGGTGAAGGCCACGTCGGCGGTGGTGAGGGGCGCGCCGTCCTGGAATTGGGCGTCTGCAAAGAGGGTGAAGGTGTAGTCGTTGCCGTCCATGGACCAGCGCTCCGCCAGCCAGGGCACGTCGCCGGTCTCGTCCTTCTCCAGCAGGCTGCCGTACACCAGGCGCATCTTGGCCGTGCCGGGGCCGCGGGACTGGTGCAGATAGGGATTTGGGACGCCCCAGTCGGTGCCCCCCTCCAGGCGGAGGGTCTCCACCCGGCGGCCGGAGGCGGAGCCGCTCTCCGACGGGGCCGTCGGGGTGACGGCGGCCTCCGGCGCGCCGCCGCAGCCGGCCAGCAGGCCGGCGCACAGGACGCCCGTCAAAAGCAGGCCGGCCGCTCTTTTTCCATACTTGCTCATGGGTCTCTCTCCTTTTCTTCCCCGGACACAAAAAAAGCCCACCATGTGCGCGCAGGCGCACATGGTGAACTTCGGTTCACCGGTTTCAACGGCCGGGGGATGGGTGTGGAAAAAGGCTTCAGCCTTTCTAAAGCCGCTTCAGCGGCTCGTTTGGCTCAGTATAGCAGAAAAAGGGCGGGGCTGTCAATCCTGTTCCCCCGATTTCGCCGCTTTTCCCGCCGCCCCGGCTGTGCTATACTTTTAACCAAAGGGGGTTATGGAAATGTACGACCTAACTGCAATGGGGGAGCTGTTGATCGACTTCACCCAGCTCAGCACCGATGGAGAGGGCTATCCCACCCTGGCCGCCCACCCCGGCGGGGCGCCGGGCAATTTTCTGGCCGCCCTCTGCCGCTATGGGGCCTCCGCCGCCTTTCTGGGCAAGGTGGGGGACGACGCCTTCGGCCGCCTGCTGGTGGACACCCTGGCCCGGGCGGGCATTGAGACCCGGGGCATCCGGGTGGACCCGACTGTGTTCACCACCCTGGCCTTCGTCACCCTCGTGGACGGAGAGCGCTCCTTCAGCTTCGCCCGCAAGCCGGGCGCGGACACCGTGCTCCGCTTTGACGAGCTGGAGCTCTCCCTCATCGACCAGTCCAGGGCCTTCCACTTCGGTGCCCTCAGCCTGACCGACGAGCCAGCCCGCTCCGCCACCCGGCAGGCGGTGGCCTACGCCAGGGCGCAGGGAAAGCTCGTCACCTTTGACCCAAACTACCGTCCGCCCCTGTGGCGGAGCGAGGCCCAGGCCAGAGCGGAAACACTCTGGGGCCTGGAGCAGGCCGACGTGGTCAAACTCAGTGACGAGGAGTTGTCCTTCCTCTGGGGCTGTACGCCGGAGGAGGGGGCCCGCCGCCTGCGGGAGGAGTGTGGTGTGGCTCTGGCTATGATCACACTGGGGCCCCAGGGCTGTTACCTGGAAAACGCCAGGGGGGCCTGCCGGGTGCCCGCCCCGGCGGTGCGGCCGGTGGACACCACCGGCGCGGGGGACATCTTCGGGGGCAGCGCCGTGGCGAAGCTGCTGGCCCTGGACACACCTCCGGCGGAGCTGGAGCCCGGCGCGCTGGAGGGCATCGCCCGCTTCGCCGTCACCGCCGCCAGCCTGTCCACCCTCCGCCCCGGCGGCATCTCCTCCATCCCCACAGAGGCGGAGGTGCTGGCCGCTCTGGAAGAGTAATAGAAGGCCCGCCGGAGGACCGGCGGGCCTTCTATTATTCTTCAGGCTGTCGAAAAACCTTCCCCGAAGGAGGGCCTCGGAAATGACACTTCGCATGGCGGAAGAGGTGACAATTTTGCGTGAAATCGTGCCCCTTCCGCCATACAATCTTTTTCGGCAGGCTGTATTACTCTCTGCGGGTCTTGAGGCGGGCCATGGCCCGGGCCAGAGCCGCCTTGGAGTGGTAATACTCGTGGATGCTCTGCTTCTGACGCAGACGTTCCTCGGCCCGCTCCCGGGCGGCCTCGGCCCGCTTGCGGTCGATCTCCTCCGGGTGCTCGGCAAAGCCCACCAGCAGGATCACATAGTCCGGCTTGATCTCTACGAAGCCCGCGCCTACGGCGGCGGGCTCCCATTTGCCGTCCACCTTGTAGCGCAGCTCTCCCGGCTCCACGGCAGTGACCGCCGGCTCGTGGCCGGGGTACACTCCCATCTCGCCGTCCACGGCGGGAAAGACCAGGGCCTCGGCGGGGCCGATGTAGAACTGCCGCTCCGGGGTGATGATCTCCAGGTAGAAGGTGGAAGCCTCCGCCATTTACACCGCCCCCATTTTCTTGGCCTTGGCGATGACCTCGTCCACGTTGCCCACGTTGCTGAAGGCGGCCTCGGGATACTTGTCCAGCTCGCCGCCCAGGATGGTTTCGAAGGAGCGCAGCGTGTCCTCCAGCTTCACGTAGCGGCCCTCCAGGCCGGTGAACTGCTCGGCCACCGAGAAGGGCTGGGAGAAGAACTGCTGGATGCGGCGGGCCCGCTCCACGGTGCGCTTGTCCTCCTCCCCCAGCTCCTCCATGCCCAGGATGGCGATGATGTCCTGAAGCTCCCGATAGCGCTGGAGCAGCTCCTGGGTGCCGCGGGCTATCTTATAGTGCCGCTCGCCCACCACGTCGGGCTCCAGGATACGGGAGGTGGACTCCAGGGGATCCACGGCGGGATAGATACCCTGCTCCACGATTTTGCGGGAGAGAACGGTGGTGGCGTCCAGGTGGGCGAAGGTGGTGGCGGGAGCGGGGTCGGTCAGGTCGTCGGCGGGGACGTAGACGGCCTGGACGGAGGTAATGGCCCCGTCCTTGGTGGAGGTGATGCGCTCCTGAAGGGCGCCCACCTCGTTGGCCAGGGTGGGCTGATAGCCCACGGCGGAGGGCATCCGGCCCATCAGGGCGGAGACCTCGCTGCCCGCCTGGACGTAGCGGAAGATGTTGTCGATGAAGAGCAGTACGTTCTGCTTCTCCCGGTCGCGGAAGTACTCGGCCATGGTCAGGCCCGTCAGGGCCACCCGCATGCGGGCTCCGGGCGGCTCGTTCATCTGGCCGAAGACCAGGGCCGTCTTTTCAATGACCCCCGACTCGGTCATCTCCCGCCAGAGGTCGTTGCCCTCGCGGGTGCGCTCCCCCACGCCGGTGAAGATGGAGTAGCCGCCGTGCTCGGTGGCGATGTTGTGGATCAGCTCCTGGATGAGCACCGTCTTGCCCACGCCGGCGCCGCCGAACAGGCCGATCTTTCCGCCTTTGGCGTAGGGGGCCAGCAGGTCGATGACCTTGATACCGGTCTCGAAGATGTCCACCACGGGGCGCTGGTTCTCGAACGCGGGGGGCTGGCGGTGAATCGACCACTTCTCGCTGGTCTGCACCGGCCCCTTCTCGTCGATGGCGTCGCCCAGGACGTTGAACATGCGGCCCAGCACGCCCTCGCCCACGGGGACGGAGATGGGCGCGCCGGTGGCGGTGACGGCCATGCCGCGGCCCAGGCCCTCACTGGGGGAGAGCATGATGCAGCGCACCGTGTCGCCGCCCACATGCTGGGCCACCTCCATGACCTCCCGGCGGCCGTCCAGCTCCACCTCCAGGGCCTCCTTCAGCTCCGGCAGAGCGCCGCCGTCAAAGGCCACGTCCACCACGGGGCCCATGACCTGTACAATGGTTCCTTGCTTCTCACTCATAATGGCAAAATCCCCTTTCGGGCGTTGGTATGTTCTGTATATCCCCTCTCCGTGGGATGTTACAGGGCCGCCTGGGCCCCGCCTACAACCTCCGTGATTTCCTGGGTGATGGCCGCCTGACGGGCCCGGTTGAAGGACAGGTTCAGACGCTGGAGCATAGCCCGGGCGTTGTCGCTGGACGACTTCATGGCCGTCATGCGGGCATTCTGCTCGGAGCAATAGGACTCCACCAGTGCGCCGAACAGGTCTCCCTTTACATAGCCGGGCACCAGCCGGTCCATGACCGCCTTCACCGAGGGCACATACACCACGTCCCGGTTATAGCTGTCCCGGTTCTTCTCATATTCAGGAAACACATCGGGGTCCAGGGGCAGCAGCTTGTGGGCGGTGGGCTCCATCTGGAAGGAGCTCACCATTTTGGTAAAGAGGACATACACCTCGTCCAACTGGCCATCCAGATAGAGGTCCAGCATCAGCTCGGCCATATCCCGGGCCCGGCCCATGTTGGGGTCCTGGGCCGTGTAGAGAAACTCCACGTCGATGGGGATGCCGTGCTCCAGGAAGTAGGAGCGGCCCACCTGCCCCACCACAAAGAGGCTGGGATTGGCGGCCCTGGACATTTTCTCCTCAGCCAGCTTGAGAATGTTGTGGTTGTAGGCCCCCGCCAGCCCTTTGTCGCCGGTGATGACGATGAAGCCCGTCTTCCGTTTGTCGGGCGGGATACCGGGGCGCTTATCGAAAAAGCGGTGGTCGATCTCCGGGGAGTGGTGGAGGATATCGGAGATGGTGGCCTCGATCTTGCTGAAATAGGGCTCCACATCGGTGAGCTGCCTGCGTGCCTTGCGCAGGCTGGAGGAAGAGATGAGATACATGGCGTTGGTGATCTTCAGCGTCTGCTCCACGCTCTTGATGTGGGTACGGATCTCCTTTATGCTTGCCATGTGGCGCTCCCCCGCTTCTTGGCGTCGGCCAGAGCCGCCCGGATGCACTCCACTGCCGGGCCGCTCAGGGTGCCGGTAGACTCAATCTCCGCCACCATGTCGGGGTGCTCGGCCTCCATCTCGTCGGCAAATCCAAGCACGAAGGGGCGCACGTGCTCCAGAGGCACGTCGTCCACCAGGCCGCTGGTGGCCACATACAGGAGGATGGCCTGGCGGCTTACCGGCATGGGGTGGTAGAGGGGCTGCTTGAGCAGCTCCAGCAGCCGGCGGCCGTGGTCCAGGGCCTGCTGGGTAGCTGGGTCCAGATCGGAGGCGAACTGGGTGAAGACCTCCAACTCCCGGAACCGGGCCAGGTCGATGCGCAGGGTGCCGGCGGTCTTCTTGATGGCCCGGGTCTGGGCTGCGCCGCCCACGCGGGACACGGACAGGCCCACGTTGACGGCGGGCCGCTGTCCGGCGAAGAACAGGTCGGTTTCCAGGTAGATCTGGCCGTCGGTGATGGAGATAACATTGGTGGGGATGTAGGCCGACACGTCTCCGGCCTGGGTCTCGATGATGGGCAGGGCGGTCATGGAGCCGCCGCCGTACTCCTTCGTCAGGCGGCAGGCCCGCTCCAGCAGGCGGGAGTGGAGATAGAACACGTCGCCGGGGTAGGCCTCCCGTCCGGGGGAGCGCTTGAGCAGCAGGGACAGGGTACGGTAGGCCACCGCGTGCTTGCTCAGATCGTCATAAACGATGAGCACATCCTTTCCCTGGGACATAAAGTACTCCCCCATAGCCGCACCGGAGTAGGGGGCGATGTATTGCAGGGGAGCCGGGTCACTAGCGGTGGCTGATACGATGATGGAGTAGTCCATAGCACCATGCTTCTGGAGCGTATCCCGCACCCGGGCTACCGAGGACGCCTTCTGTCCAATGGCTACATAGATGCAGACTACATCTTTCCCCTTTTGATTGAGGATGGTGTCCACTGCAATGGCAGTCTTGCCCGTCTGGCGGTCTCCGATCAGCAGTTCACGCTGTCCCCGGCCAATGGGAATCATGGCATCGATTGCCAAAATCCCGGTCTGAAGCGGGGTATTCACCGGCTCACGGGAGATCACGCCGCTGGCCTCATGTTCAATGGGCCGTGTCTCTGTGGTGCGGATGGGCCCCATTCCGTCAATAGGCTGTCCCAGGGCATCTACCACCCGGCCCAGCATAGCCTCTCCCACCGGCACATCGGCAGGGCGCCCCGTGCGGGTCACGATACTGCCCTCCCGCAGCCCCGTCTCCTGGCCCAGCAGGACGCAGCCTACACTGTCCCGAGACAGATCCATGACCATGCCCTGAACTCCGGTCTCAAACTCCACCAGCTCGCCGTACACCGCCCGATCCAGACCCTGGATCTGGGCGATCCCGTCGCCTACGCTGAGGATCCGGCCAATCTCCTGGACCTCGCCCACAGACTGAAAATCCTGGATCCGGGTCTTGAGGTTCTGGACCAGGCTGCCCATGTCGCTGCCGTCCTCCACCTCGAAACCCTGGATTTTGGACTTCAGGCCCTCTACCAGGCCCTCCAACTCCTCACTATCTGCGTCAAAATCTCCCTTTAGCCCCTGAGCCAACCGCTCTAGACGTCCCCGGACACTACGGTCATAGACCACGCCCTGGACCTCTAAGCGAAAGCCGCCCAGAATGGCCGGATCGATTTTGATCTGTAGAACCACCCGCTCCAGGCCCCGCAGTCGGCACACCGCCTGGCGCAGATCCTCCAGAGTAGCTTCATCCGGCTGCCGGGCACAGGTGACTACACACACCGCGCCGCCCTGGGCCGCCAGTTCCAGCTGCCGCAGTTCCCTTAGGATCGCCGGCAGGCTGTCCAACGTTCCCTGCTCCAGCAGCAGGAGCACAAAGGCAGTCAGCTGCTCCTTTCCCGCCAGCATGGGCGCCGTACGAATCAGTTCCGCTTTCTCCTCTTTACTGGTCCCGGCCCCGTTCAGTGCCGGCCACAGCATGGTGTCAGACACCAGAGCCTGGGCAGACTCCTTCACTCCCGGCGTTTCCTCCCCCATTTGGTAAAGCACCGCAGCACTGCGCTGGATCGAATCACTCATTTCCGCTCACCCGCCTCCGACAAAAACTGCTCTGCCATAGCACGATCCGAATCCTGATCCAAAGCCTGTCCAGTCACCTTAGCCGCAGCCAGAACAGCCAGCTGTGCGACCTCCTGCCGGGCACTGCGCATCAGCTTATCCCGATCAGCCCGGTTCTTTGCCTGAGCCTGCTCCTGCATCCGGCGGGTATCCTCCTGGGCCTGATCCAGGAGTGCCTGGTACTCCTGCTCGCCCCGCACCTTGGCCTGATCCACGATCTTAGCTGCCTGGGCATGGGCCTGGGAAAGCTGATCCTCATACTCCTTCCGCAGTTCCTCCGCCTGAGCCTTCTGCCGCTCAGCACTGGAAAGTTCCTTCTCCACCAAGGCAGCCCGCTCCTCCAGGATGCGGTTGACACGGCCGAACAGGAGCTTTTTCAGCACCACATACAGGATCAGCAGGTTCAGAATCGTAAAAATCACGGTGGATAACTGAAAATCCAACATCGCGCCTTCCCCCTTACTTCATAAACAGGATCAGCAGTGCGGTGATAAAGCCGAAGATAGCAGTACCTTCTGCCAGAGCACAGCCGATCAGCAGGGTGCTGTTGATCTTACCGGCAGCCTCCGGCTGGCGGGCAATGGCCTCGCTGGCCTTTCCTGTGGCAATCCCGATCCCGATACCGGCTCCGATACCAGTAAAAACAGCCAGTCCAATTGCAAGCATTCCAATCTCCATGATAATTGTCCTCCTTTATTTCAGCCCTGGTGGCCAACCTCTGATTTACTCTTCCTCTTTGATCCCCTCGCCCACGAACAGGGCTGTGAGGAACACAAATACAACCGCCTGAATCCCGCCGTCAAACAGATCAAAGTAGATGCTGAATGGGACAGGGACGACTGCCGGAGCCATCATCTTAATCAGTTCCATGATGATGAATGCTCCCAAAATGTTGCCGAACAGCCGCATACACAGGGCCAAGGGACGAATCACGACCTCCATCAGATTGATGGGGAGCAGCAGGGGCATTGGCTCCATAAATTTTTTTAGTCCGCCCCGTAGCCCGTGGTACCGAAATTGTGCTCCGTAGATCAACACCGCACTCATGATAGACAGTGCTGCCGTGACGTTCAGATCCTTGGTTGGGGGTACCAGACCGAAGATCCCGATGATATTGCACAGCAGGATGTACAAGGCAATGGTACCTAAGTAAGGAGCAAAGTCCGGCCCATGGGCTCCCATATTGTTCTTGGTGAATCCATTGAGAAACTCCACCGCCATCTCCAGACATAGCTGCGGCTTGCCTGGGTCGCGGAGTTTCAGCCTTCGTGTTCCCAGCGCCGCTGCCAGGATCAGCACCCCCATCACCAGCCATGACACCACCACAGACAGGGTAACTGGTATCCCTCCTAAGAGCGGGATGGTGAAGGCCACAGGCGTCTGGAGTTCCTCCATCAGACGCATTTTGATCTGTTCCAAAAAAACGCCTCCCATCAACATTCCGGCGCGCGGCACACACAGGCCGCCGTCCGAGCTAACGTCCACATTGTACGGCGGCACACTGAATTTGGATAGCCTTTTGTAAGTAAAAAAAGTGTGTTCTTATCGTTTTGTCCTTATTCTCTTCAAAAGTTCGGTGGATTGAGGAAAAACTTGTCATTTATCATTAAAATCCGCCCCGTCAACCTCAAATTATTTTACTTGAGTTTTCCTTCTCACACTTCTACGCATGGCACACTGAAACCGTTTTGACATCCATCTCCTTTTACAGCGCATTTTCCCATCGGCATACATACTGTTTCAATGGGAAGCACAAAGGTTTCGTCTGTACATCTTGAATCTGCTTCACTTGACAAAGTTATTTCATCCCGCACTTACTTTCTTTCCAGACTTGTAGCTTTGTCCAGTACGCATTATAATAACGTTGAATCGGCACCACACTGTCCGGCCATTTCCTGCCTGTCTCTGATTCTGAGGAGGGAACCAAGATGAACACACACTCACCCATGTCGATCCGACACAAACTTCAATCCCTCAGCCTATTTCTAGTTCTAACCACCTCCATTCTGGGCATGGTTACCACCCTGCTGTTCTCCCTGCGCATGGAGTATCAGAATCTGAACCGCAACCTCATGAATTCTGCCCAGGTACTGGCCCAGTCCCCAGATGTTGCCGATTTTCTGGCGCACCGGGCGGACAGTTCTGTGCTTACCCATTATTTGGACGGCACCATCTCCCGGGTCCAGGACATCGACGCCATCGTGGTAGCCGACCACAACGGCGTCATCCAGTACTGCCCGGATCCTACCTTTGTGGGGACAGTCTATCCGGATGTAGATACTCTGACTGTTTTACAAGGTAATCTGACCGAGATGGACACCGGCGCCGGCATCTCTGGCGCAGAACACCGTGCACTTGCCGCTGTCCAGGATCTGGACGGTTCCCTGCTGGGTTTTGTATCGGTAGGTATTGGGGTACGAAGCGTCCACCAGATCGTGCTGGATACGGTAGGCTGCTTCGCCATCCTCACCTTTCTTGCTGCTGGCGTTGCCCTGGTACTGTCCCGCAATCTGTCCAGTTCCATTAAGGAAGCTCTCTTAGGCTATGAACCGGACGCCTTCCGGCAAATATTCCATCAGCGCGAGGACATTCTGGAGACCTTGGAGGAAGGGATCATTGCTATTGACAAAAATGCGGATGTGATTTATGTCAATCCCGCAGGGCTGCGCCTGCTCAATGCCCAGCAGCTCTCCGATGTGCTGGGCCGTCCATTAAAAGAACTCTATCCGGACACCCTGCTCCCCCGCCTGCTCACCACCGGAAAACCGGAGTATCATGTTCATCTCCAGCACGTCCCTGGCAGCAAGGCCACTCTGTCTGACAGAATGCCCATCTGGGAGGACAACAAAATTGTGGGTGCAGTGGCCATCTTCCAGGATCGCACCGAGGCTACCGCTATGGCGGAGGAGCTCACCGGCGTGCGCCACCTGGTAGAGGCCATGCGAGCCTATACTCATGAGTTCATCAATAAGCTGCACATCATTCTGGGTATGATCCAGCTGGATCAGGTAGAGAAGGCAGAGCAGTACATCCTGGACATCTCCCAGATTCACCACCAGTCCGTCAGCAGGGTAATGAACCAAATCGAAGATACCGCCGTAGCCGCCCTTC